>JYMV01031017.1_pt1 | contig 23821 bp, 25 predicted proteins | sample 338911 | NCBI WGS metagenome assembly JYMV01 (sample SAMN03354496, study PRJNA234377) | hydrothermal vent metagenome | biome: Deep sea; feature: Hydrothermal plumes at the Eastern Lau Spreading Center, Western Pacific Ocean; material: Seawater | place: Tonga | collected 2009 | depth 2000 m m
GCATGGGTGCTAACCAGATTACGCCGTTATGGGGCCTTTGATCTCGATTTAGCGCTCGTTGAAGTTGATGCTTTAATAGCGAAAAAGCCGTATGACGCATATTTTCGAGAACTCAAGGGTCAGATTTTATTCGAAAATGGTCGCCTCACGGAGGCTTGGCCACATTACGAGGCAGCGAACCAACTGCTACCAGATGACCCGCTTTTGATGTTGGAGTTAGCGCGACTTGAAATTGAAATTGGTACGCCGGAGCTCGTTTCCAAGTCAATCACAGCCTTGGAGCAAGTAGTTCGAATCGAGGGAGACAACAATGTTGCTTGGTGGTTGTTGTCTATAGGGTATGGCCGCGAGGGCCTAATGGCTGAATCTGCCTTGGCCTCTGGGGAACAGGCTTTGCTAGAGGGTCGACCCAAAGACGCGTTACTCCACTCTGAACGAGCCTCACGAACTGTTTCGGAGGGATCTCCAAGTTGGTTGCGAGCACAAGACATCCGCGACTTGGCCACTCGCCAAGAGGTGGCTGCACAGCGTTAGCTTATGGCTTTCAAACACATTTTGTTTAGGTAACATAAGAGTTAAATATATCATTCACGGGGAACATATAACTCACTTGATGTTCTTTATTGTCCACCGAATCGATTCGGACGTAATGAAATAGTGGGTAAACGCAAGGGCTATCTGAATGAGAGTTGGAAACAAAATGGATTGGCGTTGCCGGAGATTTTTGTCATTGGTTGGTGCGGCTGTGTTCTTTTGGATTTTGCCTCCATTGAATGCAGGTGCTGAGGACGAGCTGAATTTAAACCAGGTCAAGGAGATCAACCGCCTGATTCATGATTATTTGATGTCCCATCCACAAGTAATTGTTGAGTCCGTCCAAAAACTACGTGAACAGGAGAAAGTTACACAGCGAGAACAGGGTGCCAGCAATTTGGCGACGTTTCGTGATCAATTAGAGAACGATCCTTTGACGCCGGTTGCCGGTAATCCAAACGGAGATGTAACCATCACCGAGTTTTTCGATTATCGGTGCGGTTACTGCAAGTCCACCCTGTCCGTAGTACTTCAATTGCTTGCAGAAGACTCCGGGGTACGGCTGGTGTTGAAGGAATTCCCAATACTAAGCGCCGAGTCCACGATTGCTGCACGTGCTGCGTTGGCTGCGGGCATACAGGGCAAATATTTTAAATTTCACAACGCCTTGATGGGTGCGAGGGGTTCCCTCGGTAAAGACGAAATAATGGACATTGCGGCTAAGTCTGGTCTAGACACAAGTCGGCTTGCACTGGATATGGAAACGCCGCACATACAGGCGCAGGTTGATGCGAATCATGAGCTCGCAGCCAGTTTGGGTATCAGAGGTACGCCGACATTTGTTATCGGTAACCAGATTTTGCCCGGGGCGATCGACGTAGACACTCTACGTCAAATTATCCAAATGATGCGTGCTGGTTGATTGCGTGACCGATCTCATCTTACTTTGAGACCACATCCGCTGATTACTCGTCGTTTCCGGTCTGAGCCAGCGATTAAATTCGATTGCTACCCGATTTAAAACGCGCCTACTAAGACTGTTTTGAATTTGACTTGGTTAGGTTTCATATAATGTTGGTCGTTTGTGCGCTCACAACGCTTCATGGCATAAGGAAAGCTGCGAAGGGGACAGAATTATATAGGGTGAGCCGCAATACCTGGCGCATGGGGTTGTTGCCGCCAGCATTTTTGATTGCTGCCTCTTTTGCGCTAATTTTCCAATTAGTAGCTTGTGGCTCCATTGAAGGCGACAGAGACGTAATCCGGCGGGGGCATTTAAGTTTTGAGAAACTAGTACGGGTCCACCCTGAACTGATTTCGGTTGCGAATATCTTCGACGAAACTTCTTTGGGGCCGCAGGTCCCGGATGAACGCCTTCAGCAACTTGCTTTGTTCGCCAAAGTGTTTGGGCTTGCGCAACGCGAGTACGTTGAAATTCTTTTGCCAGAACGACTGATTACTGGTGCTCTCAATGGAATAAAAACGGCCCAGATTACGGAACTTCAACCTGACGTGAATTATCTCAGGAATATGATGACGGTGGTACTGCAGCACATGATTTCTGATCTCGATGCTCATTCGGACTATTTAACCCCGGCAGATTATGAACAAATCCAGGTTCGCACGCGGGGTGAGTTTGGGGGTATTGGTTTAGAGATGACGATGGAGCATGGATTGGTTAAATGCATCACATCTATTGAAGATACTCCAGCACAACGGGCGGGGATTAGGCCTGGTGATTTGATCAGTCATATCAATGGTGAGCCGGTACTTGGCATGACATTGATTCAGGCGGTTAAAAAGATGCGCGGGTCCGCAGGCTCAGCAATTGTGGTAACCGTCAGACGTGGCATGTCTTCGGAGGCTTTCGATGTGAGGCTCGTGCGCGAGATCATTCGCATTAAACCGGTAAGTGCTCGCGCTGAGGGTGATATCGGCTATATACGAATTGTTACTTTTAACGAGCGAACTTATCGATCTATGAACAGGGCGATAGCAGGCCTTTCGAGGGAACTCGGTGGTCGCATGAATGGTCTAGTCATTGACCTGAGAGACAATCCTGGTGGTTTACTTGACCAGGCCCTAAAGGTCAGTGATGCTTTTCTGGTGGAGGGTGAGATAGTTTCTACTGTCGGGCGCCAGAGAGACCGTGTGCGTCGGTTTAGGGCAGATCCGGAGGATCTTGCCTCTGGCATTCCCATTGCGGTTCTGATTAATGGTGGTAGTGCCTCGGCGTCGGAGATCGTATCGGGCGCACTTAAGGACCATGGCCGAGTTGTTGTCTTCGGCCAACGCTCCTTTGGCAAAGGGTCGGTCCAGACCGTGATACCACTCGGACAGGGCCAAGGTGCGCTACGCTTGACTACGGCCCGATATTACACACCCTCAGGCCAATCTATCCAGGTTCACGGGATTGAACCTGATATAATTTCTGTCGAAGCAGATCCGGCGCAGAGGGAAAAAAATCTCCGTAATCCGTTGTCCGCAGAAGGCCAAGTTCGCAAAGGGAATGGTGCGTTGATGGAAGAAGTGTGCCCGGATGTTAGCGGAGGTGAAGACCCCATTTTATTATGTGCGCTTCACATGCTTCGTAGTGGACTCTTATCGGTAGAGATACAAACTCTTAATTGAAGCGTTAGCGAGTACGGTAAGGCAAGGTAAGGATTTAGGAACGATATCCTCGTAAATTTACTACGCGCGTATAGCAAATTCGATAAGAGAGGTGCAAGGAGTCTGGTGGGATAACTCTTTCGTTACTCGTGAATTTTCAAGCTTAGGCTGCTACGTTAGTATGTAGGTGAGAGACTGTATATGTGCGTCTCCCGGATAAACGGTGCTTCAACATCATCATAAGCAGTTTTAATCCGGCAATATTCCCGTTCAAGGCTGAGGTAAATTTCAAATCAGGCCACCAAGCGGTGAAGAGGGGTCGGCGTACAGTTTTTTATTAATGCGACCGGCAAGGTAGGCAAGTCGGCCAGCTTGAACCGCTAAGCGCATCGCCCGCGCCATTATGGGAGGGTTATCAGCCTTGGCGATAGCCGTGTTCATGAGTACGGCATCACAACCTAGCTCCATGGCTTCGGCCGCGTCCGAGGCCGTGCCTACACCTGCGTCGACTAATACAGGTACTTGGGCGGCTTCTACGATCAATCGGATATTTACTGGGTTTTGGATACCAAGCCCCGAGCCGATCGGCGCGGCAGCTGGCATTACTGCACAACAGCCCATATCCTCAAGACGCTTTGCTCCGATTGGGTCGTCGTTACAGTACGCCATTACTTCGAAACCATCTTTTATAAGCGTTTCAGCCGCATGAAAAGTTTCAGGCATGTCTGGATAGAGCGTTTTCTGATCTCCAAGTACCTCGAGCTTAACCAAATCCCAACCGCCCACCTCTCGTGCTAGACGTAATGTTCGGAGTGCATCATCGGCCGTAAAGCAACCCGCTGTATTAGGTAAGTAAATGTATTTCTTGGGATCAACGTAATCCATCAACATTGGTGCGTCCCGATCAGTTACGTTGACTCGGCGAACAGCGACAGTGACAATTTCGGCTCCGGAGGCTTCAATTGCAGCTGAGGTCTCTTCGAAGTCGCGATATTTTCCAGTTCCGACTATTAGACGCGAATTAAGCCGCCGGCCAGCTACGCTCCAGCAATCTTCATCACCTTCTTTCTTGCCGATTTTGTTAGCCGAAGGCGGAAACGGTTGCCTATTGCCGCCCCCTATGAAGTGAACGATTTCGAGTGTGTCACCATCAAAAATATCAGTTTGTTGAAACGTGGAGTGCGGTACGATTTCTCGATTGCGTTCAACTGCGATTTTACGTTTATCCAATCCCAACTGCTGTAATAGGTTACTCAGTGTGAGCGGGGTTTCGAAATTGCGGGATTCACCGTTGATAGTTATACGCATGATGAATTGACCTATCGGGTGACGCTGATTTTGACCTCAAGGAGGTCGCGCCCGGACTTTTGGAGACCAAATATGGATGTACGGAGCGCGATTTGCAACCAACGTCGCTCATATCACAACGTCAACGAAGGTTAAATATCAAACCCGGTTCTGCTCAACAAGGGCCAAGCGTTTATTTGTTGGTGTTGGTCGGATAATGGAGGAAATGGGTTATTCCGGAATCGTGGTATTTTAAAACCTTTATCTGATTATTGTTAGGTTTGGCTTGTGCCGTAACTGCTCTTTGTACTCGCGAGATGCCTAGGATTCTTCTTTAGTCATAACGTTGCCCGTCATGGCTTAAAGGGGTCGCCTCCATGAGCTGTTCACTGTTGTTTAAGTAATACTCGCTGTGCTGGCCGGACGGGGAAAGTAGCTAGGGCTCGCTGTACCGGTGTTGTTTCAGCATGAGTTACAAGGCGACTTGGGTTTCGCGCTGGACGCGACGCCATGCTATAAAGACCCTGGAGACAATGACACTCAAAGTTCTAGTCCTTAATGGCCCCAATCTTAATATGCTAGGGGTTCGTGAACCAACGATATACGGATCCGAGACTTTGTCCGATATTGAGGCTCTGTGCCAGCGTGAAGGCAAGTCTTTGTCAATGTTTGTTAGCTGTAGGCAGAGTAATGACGAGGGTGAATTGGTGACCTGGATTCATGGGGCACGCGATGATATCCACGGTCTTTTGATTAATGGGGGGGCCTATACTCACACGTCTGTGGCGTTACTTGATGCTCTGTCGGCTGTCGAAATACCCACGATTGAGGTTCATATGTCAAACATTCACCGGCGCGAGGAGTTTCGCCATCACTCTTACATTTCGTTCGCCGCGCGAGGAATGATTTGCGGATTGGGTAGCTATGGGTATGTTTTGGGCTTGCGCGCCATACACAATATTTTAACTGTCCTATGATAAAGCTGCTGGAAGGCAATCGTGGCAAAGATTCGCATTGATGATGCACTGATCCGCCATCTAGCTGGCTTGTTGGAGGAAACAGGCTTGACCGAGATAGAGTTGGGGAGCGGACGAGAACGAGTTAAGGTCTCCCGTAACAGCCCCTCAGCGCCTTCAGGGCAAATGGTTGATCACAGTAATTCGCCGTCCGCTATTTCTTCTGGTCATGTCGCGGAGAGTGCAACAATTGTCGAGGAGGTGGGGCCTGACCATCCTGGTGCGGTAACAGCTCCTATGGTTGGCACGATTTATTTGGCACCTGAGCCAGGGGCAAATCCTTTTATTAGCGTCGGTGATGAGGTGCAGGCCGGCGATACGATGTTCATAATTGAGGCCATGAAGACCATGAATCCAGTGGGCGCCCCACGAGACGGTCGCGTTGAGCGAGTGCTGGTGGGCAATGCAACCCCAGTGGAATATGGCGAAGTGCTGGCGTTAGTCGACTAGCTGCTGATGTTCGAAAAAGTGCTGATCGCCAATCGAGGAGAAATTGCTCTTCGCATTCATCGGGCCTGTCGGGAAATGGGTATTTGTACGGTCGCAATTCATTCGACCGCTGATTCCGAAGCCATGCATGTCCGTCTGGCCGATGAATCAGTTTGCATAGGTCCGCCAGCGGCACGTGACAGCTATCTTAATATTCCCTCAATTATGGCCGCTGCAGAGCTCACTGGCGCTAGAGCAATCCACCCAGGTTATGGGTTTTTGTCCGAGAATGCAGAGTTTGCGCGGATCGTCGAGGCGCACGGGTTGACCTTGATTGGCCCAAAGGCCCAACACATTGAAATGATGGGTGACAAGGTGGCCGCGCGCCAGGCACTTGACCAACTTGGTATACCCTTAGTGCCAGGAAGTGAAGGGATCGTGGACTCTTTTCACACAGCACAACGAATTGCGGGGGAAATTGGTTATCCCGTCTTGGTCAAGGCGGTAGCTGGCGGTGGTGGGCGGGGGATGAGAGTTGCATCAAGCGCCAACGAACTTGAGCTTGAGTTTGCCGTGGCAAGGCGGGAGGCTTCGGAAGCTTTTGGGAATGACCAAGTCTATATAGAGAAATATCTTCCCAACCCACGACATATCGAATTACAGATTATGGCCGACTCCACCGGAGATGTAGTGCACTTCGGAGAGAGAGACTGTTCGATTCAGCGACGTCATCAAAAAATCTTGGAAGAAGCGCCCTCGCCGCTGCTAAGCGAGGAGTTGCGTGCCGATATTTGTTTGCGCGCGGTTAGTGCAGTCCAGAAATTGGGTTACCTTGGAGCGGGTACACTTGAATTTTTATTTCAGGATGGAGAGTTTTATTTTATCGAAATGAACACTCGGATCCAGGTTGAACATCCGGTGACTGAAATGATAACGGATATAGATTTGGTGTGCGAACAAATTCGAGTGGCTGCCGGCGAACCCTTGTCCCGCTGTCAAGAAGATATCCGCTTTAAGGGCCATGCTATCGAATGCCGTATCAACGCGGAGTCGCCAGTTGATTTCAGTCCTGCCCCAGGCCAAGTAACCGAGTATCATCCCCCTGGAGGCGGCGGAGTACGGGTCGATTCAGCACTATACGCGGGTTATCGGGTGCCGCCGTTTTACGATAGCATGATCGGTAAACTTATCGTTTACGGTTTGAGTCGCGATGAGTGCTTAATGCGACTAAAACGTAGCCTTGAAGAATTTGTGATTGGTGGAATTGAAACCACTTTGCCACTACACAGGCGCTTGGTTAGTGAGCCTGACTTCATAAGTGCTAATTACGATATTCATTGGCTTGAGCGTCTAATGAAGGAATGGAACTAATCAACTTTCCTAGGTCATATGGTGGCTGAGTACCAACAACTTCAAATCACATCAGAGACTATTTTAAGGGCGTATCGTTTGGGTTTTTTCCCAATGGGCGAAAGCTGTGACGATTCGACGATATATTGGGTTGACCCTGAGAGGCGAGGCATAATTCCGCTATCAAGTTTTCACGTGCCACGCTCGGTGCAACGAACTTTGCGTCGCGTGCCTTTTGTAATCAGTGTCGACAAAAGCTTTTATGATGTTATTCAATCTTGTGCGAGGCGAACACCGCGGCGCCCAAATACCTGGATAAACCGACAGATCATTGAACTTTATATGCAGTTGTTCGAAGCGGGGAAGGCGCATTCAATCGAATGTTGGTCCAATGGTATTCTGGTTGGTGGGTTATATGGTGTCACCATTGGTGCTGCGTTTTTTGGAGAAAGCATGTTTAGTACCGTGCGCGATTCTAGCAAGGTGGCGCTAGTACATTTAGTTGAGAGGCTTCGTTCTGGTGGGTTTCGTCTACTGGACACGCAGTTCGTTACGGACCATCTGCGTCGATTTGGTGCGATAGAAATAGATCGCGAAGAGTATTTGCAAATGTTGGCAGTAGCACTTTCCGAGGAGGCCAATTTTTACTCATGTGATACTGTTGAGGGCAACGGTTCAATTGTAACCGGTGGTGGCCCTGTTGAGCCGCTAGGTGAGTAACAATCGAGTACGATGACATCGTAGATTGGATGTTCAAGCGTTGATAGTCCGGGGGATGATGCGAACATCCATCCTGTAAATAATTGTAAAGCGTCTTGATCGGGGCGGGTTTCTCTGATTTCAAGAAATGCGACACTTTCTGGCGGTTGTTCCGGTGGGGCTTTATAGCATCTATGGGGATTAATCCTTAGACGGCCAAATTGGACTTCCGAACCAATCACTGCCTCTAGAGTGAATACATGGCCTGTTATCTTGTCTAAGGCTTCCAGCACTGCAATTTTTTCGTAATCGGCCTGCGCTGGCGCAATTGCAAGAGTCAGAGCGGCTAGGCCAGTGAGAATGGGGAAATGCACGGCAGAGTGTTTCCTCAAGTACCATTTTTGAACGGCTCTTGGAGGCTTTCTACAAGCTTTAAAAGAACATCTCGAATTTGTTTTTCGTCACAGCCCATTAACACTGCGTCTTCAAGCGCTTCCTGGCACATATCATGGATTTCAACGATGTTTTCGTTAAGCATTTTAATTTTTTCCAAGCAACCTAACGGCATTCCTTCGGTGTTTAGCCAGGTTGGTAGTAAAGTATCAGCGTTCGCGTCCGAGCGTTTGATGACCATGGCTCAGCCTCCAACTAATTATTTTCCTTTGGGCTATAAACCATCTGACTAATTAGTCCAACGATGTTGGCTGCGTCTTGGGTGTAGGTGAGGTTATCGCCGGGGCCCACCATTACTTCCTCTCCTCCCGGATCAAGGTGCATGTACTCGCCACCAAAAAGGCCTTCGGCGGATATAACCGTCATAGTGCTCTGGGGCAATTTAATTTTTTCGTCGATCACCATGGCGACCTCAGCGAGATATGTTTCAGGATCAATTTCAAGTTGAAGAACGCTTCCAACTTTGATTCCGCTTACTTTTACATCTGCCTCTTCGGATAGGCCGCCGACACTGGAGGGTTTGGCGGTGACGGTGTAGCCGGTCACTGTTTGGAGGTCAGACTTGGAGTAGGCAAAAACAACAAACCACAGGGCAACTGATAAAACCAGGACGCCGATCAGCGTTTCCAGGGCATTGCGGAACATGGTATTTATACTCCGGTCGATACTCGCGGGGCGCCAAGCAGAAATTTCGGTGATGGTGGCGCTAAATTCAAGCAAAGGTAAATTAGCAATGTTATTGATGACAAAGTTTTGTGTAATAGAGCATTTCTTACTTCTCGCATGATCTAACTCCAATGAACCCAAAGGACAGTGAAGAGAATGCTGTGTCTGCGGCGCTCAGTAAGCAGGAGCGTTTCGGATTCGCAATGCTATTTGCTGCTGCGGTCGGTTTTGGCTTGTCGCCCTCATGCGCAAAGTTAGCTTACGACGCGGGGGCTGAACCCCTGACACTCGTTGCGGCACGATTCATACTTTGTTTACTTGGAATTTTAGTGATCGTACGTATTCGAGGTACCCCCCTAATAATTGAGAAAAAATTATTTGTGGGAGCATTGGTAATGGGGTGTTTATTGGCATGGAATGCCTCGGGTTATTTATCTGCAATCAAATACATTTCGGTGAGTTTGGCGACGGCTTTATTTTATACTTTCCCGGTACAGGTTGGTCTCATTGCTGCAATCTACGGGGTCGAGGCGCTTACATCTCGGCGTGTGTTGGCTCTTCTAATTGCGTTTAGCGGTGTGTTGTTGTCGGTTGGGTTTGGTGAAAATGGCGGCGATTGGCGTGGGGTGTTATTGGCGCTTGGGGCGGGCACCGGCGTGGCCATGAGTTCCGTTTTGTTTATCCGAATTGCACACTCCGGTAACAGTATCGCACTAGTGTTTTGGGCCACGTTAATTGCAAGCTTGGTTAGCTGTACGGTAATGGTGTCCACGGTAGGTCTGCAACTGCCGAATAATGAAACAGGCTGGTTAGGTTTTATCGTGTCAATGTTCGGCTTTTCATTTGCGCTGGTGACGTACTATCTGGCTCTGCCTCTTGTTGGTGCAGTGCGCGCGGCATTGACAGCGAATCTTGAGCCGATCATTGCGATTGCTGCCGCCGTGGCAATTTTACATGAACGACCCAATGGCCTTCAAGTGTTAGGTATCGCCTTAATTTTAGGATCAATCCTTCTAGCCAAACGGGGGTTGCCCGGAGCAATTGCTCAATCTGGTGTCCAGGGCTCATAATCCCCAGTTGCTGGAGGCCTTTGGCGTCCTTGTTCTAATGCGCCCGATGGTCGATACGCATTTTCAGTGCCAGTCTGGTTTGGACTGTGGTCAATCATCCATTCCCGCTTTAATGGCGGATTTACGGTGGGGGGCTCCAGTAGGGTATGGGTAAGCCAACCTTGCCACTCGGGTGGCACCGCCGACCCCTCAGAGTCTTGACCATAGATAACCCAACGGCGTTCACGTTGACCTGCTTTCAATTGTTTTTTCCGGTAATAGCAATTGGTAAATTGATCCTCGCCCACGAGTGTACCGAATAACCAAGTGAACAGTTTGGTACCCAAAGATGTTTTCATAGAGGTTTATCAGCGATGATAAATGTAAAAAACCGGCTATAGGCTACTTCTTGGCGCGGGCTGGGCTAACATCTGTTGTGGGTAATCGAATTTTTCAATGTTTCGTGAAACTTGCATATATTTGATCACTACATCTGGAGAACCATTCACCATGTATCCCTTATTTATCCTAATTGGGGCTTTGACGGCAATATCGAATGCTGCGATAGCAGAAGAACCGTGGCACGGGCGTGAGGTCGATCTTCGGGCCACTCAAATTGAAGGTGCAGTGATTAATTGGCGCCGTGATATTCATCAAAATCCCGAATTAGGGAATCGTGAATTTAGGACTGCTTCTTTAATTGCTAACCATTTGCGATCACTCGATTTTGATGAGGTTCGGACGAAAGTTGCATACACCGGTGTCGTCGGTTTGTTGCGTGGCTATCTGCCGGGACCAGTGGTGGCGCTGCGTGCTGATATGGATGCACTTCCCGTAACCGAACAAACAGGGTTGCCTTTTGCTTCAAAAGTTCGTGCAATTTATAATAATCAGGAGGTGGGGGTCATGCACGCCTGTGGGCACGATGCCCACGTCGCAATTCTTATGGGCGTTGCCGAAATACTGGCCGGCATGCGCGACCAGATCCCTGGTTCGGTGAAATTTATATTTCAGCCAGCGGAAGAGGGTCCGCCGGAAGGCGAGGACGGTGGCGCTGCACTGATGGTGGTCGAGGGTGCCTTGGAAAACCCCCGTCCTAGCGCAATTTTTGGTCTTCACATTGGCTCACGTGAACTTAACACCCTGCATTATGCTAAGGGGCCTATGCATGCGAGTGCCGACGTACTAAAAATTCGTGTCACAGGCAAACAGACTCACGGCGCGAGCCCGTGGCGCGGTATTGATCCGATAGTGGCGGCAGCGCAGATTATACTCGGGATTCAAACGATTCACAGTCGCATGATAGATACTCGTGAGGCTGCTGTGATTTCAATTGGTAGCATCCACGGTGGCGTTCGGCATAATATTATTCCTCAAGACGTTGAACTCATCGGTACTATCAGAACCCATAATCCTGAGGTTCGTGCCATGATAAAGGAGCGTATTGAGCGTGTAGCCACCAACATTGCTGCTAGCACGGGTGCTGTCGCTGCAGTGTCCTATGGCTTTGGCATTCCGGTCAATGTTAACGCGCCAAAGTTGGTCGAACAAATGCTGCCCACGTTAGAACGTGTGGCTGGTTTGGCCGCAGTGCGTCAGCAATCGCCAGTGATGGGCTATGAGGATTTTGCGTATTTTCAGCAGCAGATTCCGGGTATGTTTGTTTTTTTGGGTGCGCGTTCACCTGCAACTCCAAGAAATAAAGCTGCGCCAAATCATAGCCCGTATTTCGTTATCGACGAGGCGGCACTCAGGATGGGAGTCCGGACGCTTGCCAGTCTGGCGTTGGATTTTTTGTATCAAGGACGATAAGTGTGATCAGGTGTTTGGTAGGAATGCTTGCCGGTTGGCTTCAGGATGTATATAAGGCCGCGGTTCCCATAAATCACATTATGACATTGCAATGGCGATCGAACGAACGCTATCCATTATTAAGCCTGATGCCACCCGACGGAACCTAACCGGGCAAATTAATGCTCGTTTCGAAAATGCAGGCCTCAAGATCATCGCACAAAGGAGACTGCGACTTAACCGTCATCAGGCGGAGGGATTCTATGCAGTGCACAAGGAACGGTCATTTTTTAACGACTTGTGCGAGTTCATGTGTTCAGGTCCTGTGGTGGCACAGGTTCTAGAGGGCGAGGCTGCTATTGCCCAAAACCGTGAACTCATGGGTGCAACGAACCCCATAAATGCTGACGAAGGCACTATCCGAAAGGACTTTGGTGAATCGGTTGAGGCTAATTCGGTTCACGGCTCGGACAGTCTAGAGACGGCTGCCTTGGAGATCGCATATTTTTTTAGCGCAATCGATATCACTGGCTAAAACTAGCCCTAGTTCACAATTGGCGTATACCATTATCAAGCTTCTGGGTTGATGAGCCAAGTTTTAGTGATGTCCGCGTTGGCTATTATTGCACGTTCATCAATTACCCTCACGCGGCCCTCCGCGATCCAACGAACTGCTAGTGGGTAGCAGTGATGTTCTAGATGGAGAACACGCTCAGCGAGTCTTTCGTCCGTATCATCTGGATGCACTGGAGTGGCAGCCTGAATTATGATGGGGCCATCATCCATCTTCGAACGAACAAAATGCACTGTGCATCCCGTGAAGCGTACCCCTGACTCAATTACCCTCCGATGCGTATCCAGACCTTTAAATGCGGGCAAAAGAGAGGGGTGGATATTGATCAGGCGATCGCGCCAGTGATTTACGAAGTCTGGACTCAGTAGACGCATAAATCCTGCCAGACAAATCAGTTCGATATCGGCCGATTCGAGTGTGCGCCCAAGCTCAGACTCAAATGACGCTCTGTCGGCAAAACGTCTGTGATCGACAATTTCGGTTTTGATCCCATTGTCCAATGCTACTGATAGGCCAGCTGCATCTGGGTGGTTCGAGATTACGCATACAATTTCTGCTGGGCCTTCATTCGTGCGACATGAGCTGATCAGTGCTCGCATATTGCTGCCGCGGCCAGATATTAATACCGCGACCCTCACCTTAGAGCTACTTCCATGCTGGTTCTAGATTGTCAACTATGACAATTTCGTCGTTTGGATCACGCGGGGTAATTTCGCCGATGTGATGCACAATTTCCCCATCGTCAGATAAGGCCTTTTTTACATGTCCGACCTTGTCTACGCTGACGACAACTGCCATGCCGATGCCACAGTTGAAGGTTCGTGCCATCTCATCACAGTCTATATTTCCCAGTTGGCGAAGCCAGCGGAATACTCTTGGGAGTGGCCAGCATGAAGCATCTAGGTTTGCGCCGACGCCCGGGGGAAGAATCCGCGGTATATTCTCATAAATTCCACCGCCAGTTATGTGCGCAAGGCCTTTAATTTTCGATTCGGGCTGGTAGAGCACACTCAATATGCTAGAAACGTAGATACGCGTTGGCGTAAGCAATGAATCAGCGAGACTCTGAGCAGGGTCAAATGGTGACTTCCCTTCCAGGTCCGTGGTGTGCTCGGCTATCAATTTTCGAACCAAAGAAAATCCGTTCGCGTGAATCCCGCTGGAGGCGAGGCCAAGAATTTGGTCGCCTGCGCAAATGTCGTTTCCAGTAAGAAGCCGGCTCCGCTCGGCAGCGCCTACGCTAAACCCGGCGAGATCGTAGTGACCGGGTGCATATAGGCCTGGCATTTCCGCGGTTTCTCCACCTATCAAGGCGCAGCCGGCCTGGTGGCACCCAATGGTTATGCCTTCGACAACTTGGCTAGCTGATTTCACATCAAGTTTACCCGTGGCTAAGTAATCTAAAAAAAACAAGGGTTTAGCACCTTGCACGACCAGATCGTTGACACACATTGCTACAAGGTCGATGCCAACAGTCTTGTGGCTGCCAACGGCGTTAGCTAGTAACAGCTTTGTCCCAACACCATCGGTTGTTGCCACCAACACGGGATCCTCAAAACCGGCTGCGCGAATATCGAAAAGCGCTCCAAATCCGCCAAGATCTGCGTTGCCGCCCGGTGTCGCAGTCGTTTTGGCTAACGGCTTAATTAGGTCAATGAAACTTTGGCCTGCTTCGATGTCTACGCCCGCGTCACTATAGGTATATTTGTGTCCAGGGGAGTCGCTCATGTTATGATTAAGCGAAAGAAGGGTGCAGTGTCTGGAGATTGGGCGTTGGCACGGAGCATACTCTACCGAAGAAGCATTGCAATGGGACGACGGTTGGTACTGATCTGCCTGGTAGGGCGATTAACGTTGATGACGTTGTCGGTATCCTGCCTGTCGGTGGGAGTGGACGCTAGTGATTTGTTTACCATTCGCTCAATTTCTGTAGATTCCGAGGCCGATGATGCTAACACTGCACGGAAATTAGCACTCGCGGATGGTCAAGAGCGGGCGCTTAAAATGCTGCTTAAAAAGCTTACATTGGACGCAGATCATGATCGGTTGCCGGTTGTTGAAGGGTCGCAACTCGGTGATTTTGTGCAAGGTTTTGAGATTGCCAATGAACAGCGCTCTGAGCGACGATACCTTGCTGATGTGACAGTACGGTTTGAGCCATATGCGGTGCGTGTGCTGTTGTGGACAGCGGGCATCCCGTTTGCCGAATCGGTCAGCGCACCGATTGTGGTACTGCCAGTATTCCAAAGCGATGGTGTAACAAAGTTGTGGGATGATCCGAATCCGTGGCGCGATGCGTGGCGCCGGTTTGAACTTCAGGAAGGATTGGTGGACCTAGTGGTTCCGATTGGTGAACTGGTTGATCTTGCTGCAATAAATTCTGGTCAGGCTCTAAACGGTAATCGTCCAGCGCTTCGAGATTTTGCGGCAGGTCATGGTGCTGACGAGGCATTGGTCACGGTTGCAAAATTAGAGTTTGATGCGAATGGGGTTCCAATTGTTGACGTGACTATGCAGCGGTATGGTTCGGTTGTCGGCCCACTACGAGTTGAAAGGTTCACGGGCGGTTCTGAAGAAGGAATTGGAGCATTGCTAAGCGCATCTGTTTCCAAGATGGCGGCACGAATTGAATATGATTGGAAGTTAGAAAATTTACTCGCATTTGATGAAAAAGAAGACATGATTATTATTATCCCGATCAAGAGTCTCCAGCATTGGTTAAGGCTGCGTTCTGGCCTCGGCAAACTTGCTGTAATCCGGGAAACAAAACTTTTAAGCCTCTCACGAAATGAAGCACTGATGCGCGTGTTCTACCTTGGTAGCGTCGACAGATTGGTAAGTGTGTTGGCCCAACGGGGTCTAGATCTTTTGTTATCTGATGGTCGTTGGACGTTGGTGGAGCAAGGTTCTCTTGATTCCGAGGACTCTGACCAGAGAAGAGCGGGGATAGATAACTTGATTGAGGCAGGCGCTACTGAGCAGGTTGTTGAAGAGTTGCCTGCGCTGGAGAGTGAGAAGGTAATGAGTCCTCCAACGACCTCAGTGAGTCCCGCACCGTTAAATGATTTATTGGTGGAGTGACAAGGGTTGATCAGACAGCGACGGTGCTGAGTTCGCTAGGAGCCGCAGAACGGATAACGAGTCGATGGTCATGGATGCCGTCTCTGTTACGTGCATCACGTTAGGCCCACATCTCAAGGAGGGGACCGTGACAAACCGAACATTGCACGAGGAACGATTGTGAGTGCACAAAAACAGGCTTTGTTTTGGTTGGTCGCCGCAGCGTTATTTGTCGCTGCATTGTCATTATTCAACAAAATTCTTCTCCCCTTTATTACTGGTTTGGCGATTGCCTATTTTCTTGATCCATTGGTCGACTATTTGGAGCGACGCGGTGTATCGCGTGCCTTAGGCGCAACCATCATTTTGGGCGGATTTATGGTTGTGGTAGTGGCTGGTTTGTGGGTGTTAATGCCGATATTACAGGCGCAACTGGTAGGACTCGTTACCGGCTTGCCAACGGTGTTTGAAAATCTACGCCAAGGAGTTTCAGGGATTCTTGACAGTTTGTCGGCACATATTGATGAACAGGACATGGCTGAGGGCCAGCAAGCCCTATTAGGTCTCACTTCGCTGGCGATGGGCTGGTTTTTCGATTTACTTGGTAGCGCTTGGCAATCGGGTCTAGCGGTTTTCAACCTTATCGGCTTACTCGTGGTAACCCCGGTGGTTGCTTGGTATTTGCTGCGAGATTGGGACCATCTGGTCGAGAAAATCAACAGTTGGTTACCGCGCGATCACCTACCTGAAATTAAAAAACAGTTTGATCTGATCGACCAGACTATAGCTGGCTTCGTTCGCGGCCAGGCAACAGTTTGCCTAATTATGGGAGCGACGTACGCCTTGGCACTAGAAATAGTTGGCCTTGAGCACGGCCTAGTTGTCGGCTTGATCGCTGGTTTGATTTCATTTGTCCCGTATGTCGGTTCCATTGTTGGATTATTATTATCCGTTGGACTCGCATACGTTCAGTTTGGCGAGTCCACGATGATTTTGCTTGTCGCTGCCGTCTTTTTTATAGGCCAAGCAATCGAGGGTAATTTTCTAACCCCAAAACTGGTAGGAGGTCGTGTTGGCTTGCATGCGGTCTGGGTAGTATTTGCCTTGTTGGCTGGTGGGTCACTGTTTGGCTTAGTCGGAATGTTGCTTGCGGTGCCGGTAGCGGCAGTAATCGGTGTTTTATCCAGATTCTTGTTGCAACGTTATCTATCAAGCCGAATTTATCTTGGTCGAAACTCGACTCCGCCTGACGGATCAATATGACTGTTAGGCTTTTCCGCCAACTACCGCTGAATTTAGATGTTACTCCGGCGTACAGCGTTGACGATTTTATGGTCGCCCCTTGTAACGCTGAAGCAACGGCATGGCTGGATCGCTGGCCGAAATGGCCGGGTTATGGTCTCATAATCTATGGTCCACCTGGATGTGGTAAAAGTCACCTGGCACGGGTATGGCAGGAACATACCAAGGGCCGATTGATTTATGGTGCTGACCTAAACAAAAATGATCAAGTGTTAACGGTGGGATCATCGGCGGTGGTTGTGGAAGGTGCTGATGATGCGAATGAGCGAGCGTTGCTACGTCTCTATAATGGAGTTGTTGAGGCACGGCAGACTTTACTGTTGACTGCCACAACAGTACCGACGCGTTGGTCCATGATGCTGCCAGATTTAGTCTCGCGAATGACTGCTTTGGCGGCTGTGGGAATCGGAAAACCAGATGACTCGCTTCTGCAGGCGATACTGGTAAAGCAATTTTCCGATCGCCAATTGCAAGTAGGGGCTGAAGTAGTGGTTTATCTAGTAAACCGAATGGAGCGGTCCTTTGAGACGGCACGTGAAATTGTGACAGTGCTTGATGAAATGGCGCTCGATCGACAACGGCCGGTGACCGTTTCGCTTGCTGGGGAGGCATTAGAAAGACTTGCAGAGGTTCAGGCGTTAGTTGATAAGGCGCAAGATTGATTTTGGGGAGAGTATCAATGGACTTAGGACTCGTTGGCCGCAAGGCTATCGTTTGTGCATCTAGCAAGGGTTTGGGGCGAGCTTGCGCGATGTCGCTTGCACGTGAAGGCGTGGCAGTTAAGATTAATTCTCGAACCGCCGACGAGCTGAACGCAACAGCCGACGAGATTCGTAGCAAAACCAACGCCGACGTTAGTGCCGTGACTTGTGATGTAACTACCCCAGAAGGTCAGACTAAATTACTAGCGATTTGTCCCGATCCGGATATTCTCGTTAACAATGCTGGTGGATCTCCGCCTGGAGATTGTCGGGACTGGGATAGGGACGATTGGATCAAGGCGGTGACCTGGAACATGTTAACGCCAATTGAACTTATTAAAGCAACGGTCGATGGGATCGATTGATCGAAAATTTGGGCGAGTCGTCAACATTACTTCGGGGTCGACCAAATTTCCGATTCAGCAACTGGGATTGTCAAATGGTGCGCGCACGGGCCTTGCGGGTTTTATTGCCGGTCTTGCCCGGCAGACCGTGGAGCACAATGTAACAATCAACAACTTGTTGCCAGGACCATTTGAAACTGATCGGCTCAATTCAGCACTGCAGTTTGCCGCAGAAAAATCTGGTTGTTCCTTTGACGAAATGTATCGTGCGCGATCAGAGGAAAATCCAGCAAAACGGTTTGGGGATCCGGCCGAGTTTGGCGACGCTTGTGCATTTTTGTGTAGCGCTCAGATGGGATACGTTACGGGACAACATTTTCTGATGGATGGGGGTTCATATCCAGGAACTTTTTAGGCCTATATAATCAGGTTCACTTGGATCCACCTGGTGTAGCGAACGCTGGGTAATATTTTCGTAGTATCCCTATCTGACAAACGACGAAAATTCAATCTGAGGCGGACTCAAGACAGTATGAGACCAAGCTTATGAATTTAAAGAAATCTGATACTTCAAACGTATCGAAACTCGTGGCAGGAGAAACGGAAGGCGCGTCTTTGAAAGATCCGCCTACCCAACGTTATATAAATCGTGAACTTTCCTGGCTCTCATTTAATGATCGGGTTTTGTCGGAGTGTTACAGCGAACGCCACCCACTACTTGAGCGCGTCCGTTTTCTTTCGATCTCTGGGAGCAACTTGGACGAGTTTCATATGGTGCGTGTTGCCGGCCTGAAGGCACTGGTCAGCGCAGGAATAATGGAGTTGAGCCAGGATGGTCTAACACCAGTCCAGCAATTGACTACGGTGGAGAGTCGTTCAGCAGAACTGAGACACAAACAAAGTGAGACTTGGAAATTCTTGCGGTCAGAACTCAGCAGGCACGACGTCGAGGTCATCAATATGAACCATCTTCGTGAGATCGATCGTGCGTGGCTGGAACAGTATTTTGAGGAGTATGTTTTCCCGGTGCTGACGCCCTTGGCAATTGATCCGGCGCATCCATTTCCTTTTGTGCCGAATCTTGGTTTTGCTATGGCGCTTCAATTACGCCGCAAACGTGATGGAGAACTTTTACGGGCACACGTGCCGTTGCCGACGCAGGTCGATCGATTCATATGTTTGCCCGGTCCGACGTTGCGCTATGTTACCTTGGAAACCTGTGTCCACCTCTGCATCCACCATTTATTCCCGGATTTCGACGTTAGTGGCATGGGTCTGTTCCGAGTGATTCGCGATAGCGAAATCGAATTTGAAGATGAAGCGGAGGATCTCATGTTGTCGTTTGAGGCAGCTTTGCGGGAGCGGCGCCGTGGGAATGTGGTGCGCCTTGAGATCAGTTCCGATATGCCCCTGGAGCTTCAGGTACTGGTAGTCAATGAATTGAATGCAAAAGAAGGAGATGTGGTGGAGGTCGATGGTTTGTTGGGGCTCCATCAGTTGGCACAACTAATTGAGTGTGGAAGAGACGATCTTAAATTTGCACCACACACGGCCCGGTTCCCGGAACGAATCCGTGAGTTTGGGGATAATTGCTTCGCAGCCATTCGTGAGAAGGACATTATCGTCCACCACCCGTACGAGAGTTTTGATGTGGTCGTGCAATTTCTGGAGCAAGCAGCTGCAGATCCACGGGTTATCGCGATAAAGCAAACACTTTATCGGACCACACCTGATTCCCCAATCGTCAAAGCCTTGGTATCGGCGGCTGAGGCTGGAAAATCGGTGACTGCCTTAATTGAGCTGAAGGCGCGGTTCGATGAAGAGGCAAATATGCGATTGTCGCGTGTAATGGAACGGGTCGGTATTCAGGTCGTATATGGATTCATGAACCTCAAGACGCACGCCAAAGTGTCCTACGTTGTTCGTAAAGAAGACGGGATTTTGACAAAATACACCCATTTTGGGACAGGTAATTACCATCCTGTTACAGCTAAAATCTACACGGATTTGTCGTTTTTTACATGTGATCCAGCCCTGTCTAATGATGCTGCTTTGGTGTTTAATTTTCTTACCGGGTACGGAGAACCGCCTAAATTTTCGAAACTAACATTTGCGCCCTCGTCCCTCCGTTCGGAGATAATTAAGTTGATCAATGAAGAGATTGCGCATGCAAAGTCGGGACGGCCAGCTACGATTTGGGCAAAAATGAATTCACTGGTTGATGCGGAACTAATCGACGCCCTCTACAGAGCCAGCGGGCATGGAGTACAGATTGATCTAGTAGTGCGTGGAGTTTGTTGTATATATGCGGGCGTTCCTGGAATGTCTGAAAATATCCGGGTAAAGAGCATTATTGGACGCTTTTTAGAACATATGCGCATTTGGGCTTTTGGAAATGGTGGGGACCTTCCTCGAGCGTCGGCTAAAGTATATATTTCATCTGCTGATTGGATGCAGCGAAATTTCGACCGACGCTGCGAGGTAATGGTTCCAATCGAAAATCCTACCGTTCACGAACAAGTTCTTGAGCAAATCCTCGTCGCAAATTTAAAGGACGAAGCACAAAGCTGGCATATGCAAAGGGATGGAACCTACGAACGTGTCAACGTTGGGGATGAGGCGTTTTGTGCACACGATTATTTTATGACCAACCCGAGTTTATCAGGTCGTGGCTCTGCGCTGGAACGCTACGGCGGTCCAGCTCGACTTCGGATATCTGCGGAACAATGATGCGGCAGTGGTAAGGCACGTTGCGGGACCGGCGTGCATAGTTTAACTGCTTCAATTATTATAGTGCCCACACAAAACTATCCCGACTAAATGCTATGCAGGGCATGCGTGAAACCGCCCGGCGCTATGCAGTAATTGACGTTGGATCAAACTCGATTCGGTTGGTTATATTTGATCGATTGAGTCGAGGACTGAGTGTTATGTTTAACGAAAAAGTTCTATGCGGACTCGGCTCTGATCTAGAGGTGACCGGTCGGTTAACACAAAAGGCCGTAGATCAAGCACTAGCTAACCTCAGCCGTTTCACTGAATTAACTCGGGCGATGGATGTGGAATCGGTAGATGCTGTGGCAACTGCGGCAGTTCGAGATGCTGCAGATGGTAGGCTGTTTGTCAAACGGGTGGCCCAAGAGTGTGCTTTGAAACTCCGCATCTTATCTGGAGAGGAGGAATGCGAATACACCGCGCTGGGTGTACTTGCGTCGGTTCCTCGGGCTGACGGTTTAGTAGGAGATCTCGGTGGCGGCAGTTTGGAATTGGTTCGGATCTCAGGAAACGAGATTAGCGATGGCTTCACCCTGCCGCTTGGTCCGCTTCGTCTTGTGGCACGGGACGCAGGGAAACGCGGGGATCTAATAACTGATATTGAACGCGTTTTAGAGAATGTAACGCAATCCCAAATCCCGTCTGGAGAGATTTTTTACTTGGTAGGTGGAAACTGGCGCTCGCTCGCTCGGCTTCACATGGCTCAAACCGATTATCCGCTCCGGGTAGTTCATTGCTATACCGTTGGCTACGAGGAAATATACGAGTTCGTTGATCTGATCTCAAAGCAGAGCCCAACGTCGCTAATTGGGGTTAGTAGCATAGCGGAGAGGAGGCTGAAATTGCTTCCTGTAGGAGCCACGGTGCTATTGGCCTTGTTGCGGCGGTTTCGACCGCGCGAGGTAATTTTTTCTGGCACGGGCCTTCGCGAAGGCTTGGCATATGCGAAGCTTGGCGCCCATGAACGCGCACGAGACCCTTTAATTTCAGTATGTCAGGATTTAGCGCATCGGGTTGCCCGGTTTCCAAGTCATGGTGATGAACTCGCAGCCTGGATTGGGTCAATTTTTCTCAGCGAATCTCCTAGAGAGAGGAGACTGCGCCATGCGGCGTGCTTGTTAAGCGATATCGCCTGGCGTGTACATCCCGACTATCGTGCAGAGTATGCTTTAATGGAGGCGTTGTGGTTGCAAGCGGCGATTAACCATACTGGCCGAACATTTCTCGGACTTGCAATCATGCACCGCTATAGTTCTAAAAAAATTCCAAAACTTGCAACACAAGTAAAACACTTGCTTGATCCGAACGCATTGTGCCAAGCGCGTGCAGTCGGTTTAGCGGCGAGGGTTGGTGAAACTTTGTGCGGAGGTGTTCCGGGTCTTTTGAGTAGCTTCAACTTAGTACGACATGAAGATCGACTGACGCTTGAGCATCAGCCAAAAGACTCTCGCATGATTGGTCATGTCGTACGGGCGCGATTTCGTGCTTTGGCAAAACATCTTTCCTTAAAAGCTTCAATCGAGGTGATCGGATCTTAGGGGACTCTCGGTTTGTTTGTTGATGATTGCCAGATAAATAAATTCTTCCAGAAAACAAGAGTCTTTAAACTTCATTTGCAGACTCCTCGTCTTTCAGATTTGTGACCTGAGCGTCGATTACACATATTGTACCCTCGTTTATCGAAAGAGCGAGCGTACCGCCCATGAGTTTGAGGGCGTCAGACCCAAAGATATCGTGCCGCCAACCGGCAAGTGCCGGAACGGTGCTAACACCAGCAGCGATTTCTACCAGGTCCGACGTCTTCGCAACTAATTTCTGTGCCACCCCGTGTTGCTCGCAACGCATTTTAAGCAATGCTTTTAGTAATTCTACGGCTGCTCTTGATGCATTAACGGTTTCTTTCTGTTTCGGAGGCTGTGGACATTCCTCCTTCGCAACCTCTAACCCTCGCACGATTCCTTTCAACAAATCGGAGCCCAGCGTGCCTTTTGCAGCACCCTCTGAAAAACCCCGTATTCGCCCTAATTGCGCGGCGTTATTGGGGCGAGAGGACGCAACTTCTAGAAGTGATACATCACGTAGGAGGCGCTGGCGTGGTAAGTCGTGCCGGCGCGCCCAACGCTCACGCACGGCCGCAATTTCGCGCAATATAGCTAGTGTACGTGGGCCGGCGCCCCGCGTCTTTACTTTTCGCCAAGCGTCTATCGGATCGAGATCATAAATCGCAGTGCTGCAAAGGGCGGCCATTTCTTCGCTTACCCAGCCGTTTCTGCCCTTTGTAACAAGTTCCTCATGAAGCTGCCGGTATATCTGAGGTAAGTACGTGACATCTGCAAGAGCGTATTCCAGCTGTCGCTTTTGTAGAGGCCTCCTCGACCAATCGGAGAAGCGGGAGGATTTATCGATTCGAGCGTCAGTAAGCTTCCGAACTAGTGTTTCGTAGCTCACTGCTTCGCCAAAACCACAGACCATTGCGGCAACTTGAGTATCAAATATCGGGTTTGGCGCGGCGCCGGTCAAATAGAAGAATATCTCGATATCCTGCCGTGCTGCATGGATTACCTTCGGCACCAGTTTATTGGCCAACAAGTCGAAAAGCGGCGCAAGATCAATATGGGGAGCTAGTGGATCAACCGCGAATGAATTGCTCTCTGAATCAGCAAGCTGAATCAAGCACAAACGTGGCCAGTAGGTTCCTTCGCGCATGAACTCAGTATCAATGCAGATGAACGGTTCACGTGCGAGACTAATGCAAATATCTTTGACTGAACGGCTATCAGTTATCAGAGTCATTATTAGGCACTATCATAAATGTGTCTGATGGCATTTTAATTGCTCATGCGTGTTACCCTTGTGGTCTCTTTTGATGGGTAGAATTTTAGTGTTTAGGATAGGCGGCAACTTAAAGTGGTCGCACCGTGACTAAAGGGTTGTGCTCTTCCGTTCGCAGTTGGTTTTGTAGGGGTCGGCCAAATTCCGGCACCTCGATTTCAAACCAGTCACCGTCCTCTGTTTTTATGTCATTCGCGAAGCTGATTACGCCCGCGCCAAAAAAATGGATATGCACGTCGCCGGGCCGACAAAAAAGTCTATATTTAAAATGATGATGCTCGAGATTTGCAATGCTGTGTGACATATTTTCCTCTCCGCTCAACATTTCACCGTCCCAAATTATCTGGTT
>JYMV01017098.1_pt1 | contig 23814 bp, 22 predicted proteins | sample 338911 | NCBI WGS metagenome assembly JYMV01 (sample SAMN03354496, study PRJNA234377) | hydrothermal vent metagenome | biome: Deep sea; feature: Hydrothermal plumes at the Eastern Lau Spreading Center, Western Pacific Ocean; material: Seawater | place: Tonga | collected 2009 | depth 2000 m m
CACCTGCTGCTGTTCCCGGACCAAGACATTACGGAAGCCGAACAGGTAGGCTTCAGCGGCCTTTTCGGCGAACTCGAGATTCATCCATCCAAAGAACACCGCTCCTCAGTACAGCAGGAGATCTATCGCGTCTCGAACGTGAACGAGGATGGCCAGATCTTTTCGGTGGACAGCTACCAAGCCAAGTACCTGACCGGTACACGGATCTGGCATACCGACAGTTCATTTCGGGCGATCCCGAGCCTGGGCTCTCTGCTGCGTGCCGCCGAAGTGCCGCCTGAAGGCGGGGAGACCTATTTCTGCAATTTACACACGGCCTATGAAACCCTTCCCCAGCACCTCAAGGAGTTGGTCGATACTCACCATGCGGTGCACAGCTATGACTACATACAGACCCTGGTGTTTGGTGAAAAAGCACATTCGTTAGAACAGCATGAGGAACTGGTGCAGGAGCACCCCATGACACGGTCACACCCTGTGACCGGCCGCACCGCGCTGTATGTCAGCCCGCATACCATCTCCGAGATCGTTGGCCTGTCTGCTGAAGAAAGCCGACCGATCCTCGAAGAAATCTATGAATTTGCGACGCAAGACCGATTTGTCTACGAGCATCACTGGACACAGAATGATGTAATCATGTGGGACAACCGGTGCACCATGCACTCCGTAGCGTCCTACGATTCCGCTCGATACCGGCGCGTGATGCTGCGCGCAACAGTGTCTGGTGACGCACCTGTATTCCGTTGACCACATCGTCAGGCGTTCTAGTCTTTCGCAATGGTTGAAGACATTGAGATCATTGATGCTCACCATCATCTGTGGGATCTTGATCAGGGCCATTATCCGTTCTTAACAGACCAGCCTGAACCGGACTTTTTCCTGGGCGATTATTCTGCCCTACGGTGTAATTACCTCCCTCGCGACTACCGTAGAGATTCCGCTGGGCACAACATCATCGCCACTGTGCACTGCGAGGCCGAACGCGAGCGCACCGACCAGATCGGTGAAACGCTCTGGCTTAAACAGATCGCGGCAACGCACGGCATGCCCACTGCGATCGTTGCCCATGCCTGGTTTGATACGCCCGATGCGGAAGACATCATCGCGCAACAGGCAGAACGGTCCATGGTGCGCGGTATCCGTTCAAAACCCAGAACAGGGAATGCGCCCGGCGTATTGTCCCCCGATGCCCCCGGTACCATGGGTGATCCGCTGTGGCGTCGCGGCCTGAGGCTGCTCGAAAAATATGACCTGAGCTACGACCTGAGAGTACCCGTGTGGCATCTCAAAGAGGCCGTGGACATCACCCGGCTGATTCCCCAGACATCAGTCATTATCAACCACACGGGTTTCCCATGGGACCGCAGCCAAACCGGTATGACCCTTTGGCGCGATGCCATGCAGGCAATGGCGAATGAGCCAAACACCGTGGTCAAACTCTCAGAACTGGGATTAAAGAACGATCCCTGGCGGTATGAAGAAAACCGTGCGATTGTACTGGAAGCTATCGAACTGTTCGGGCCACACCGCTGCATGTTTGCAAGCAACTTTCCGGTTGCTGGCCTTCGGATACCGTTTGACGATCTCTTTCGTGCCTACAAGAAAATGGTCGCGGACTTTTCACTCGACGAGAAAAGAATGCTCTTCCACGATACCGCTGCGCGGGTGTACCGGCTGGACCTCTGAACCGACCAGTCCTATTCCATAACAACAATAATCAGCGCAACGAAGCGACTTGTCCGTAGCTGTCCAAGCCATACAGGAGTACGGCTTCACCGTGGTGGGTCTGAAACGGATGGTATCAACGATCGATCCAAACAACACCCGGTCGATCCGAGTCGCAGAGAAAATCGGGCCGCATTACGAGAAGGACGCCTTTATCGAGGGTTATGTCGATCGGGTCTATGTCATCGAGCAACAAGACCAGCCTGACCTCAGTACTTCTTCCCCTTAGCCGCTGTCGTTTATTGCAGCTTACCGCGGCCGATGACCGGCCATACCGTTTCAACAAGACCGTCACGGACACCGTAGAGATATTCGTGAAGAAATATCGCCGAGTCCGAGTAACCAGGCACAAATTCAATGGTGTCACCGACCCGCGGCTGCGGTGTCCCTTTTGACAAAGTGATAATACCGTGCTCGGCGGAGAATTTGATTGACGCACAATCTGAAATATTCCGCAGTTCCGGATCCGGCGATACATTGCCAGTGGCTTTGAATCCGGCATCACAGATGATTCGATCTGCAGTGGGGCGGCTGGTCACCGTCGACAGTACCGTCAGAGCCGATTCGACCTCTACGCCAAAACTCTTGCGATAACGGACACAACCATAGATCCCTCCGCCGGCTTCAATCTCAGTGATTCCCGGCGCAAACGCGCTGATCCAATAGGTGCCGCTGCCCCCGCAACTCACGATGTCGACGGGTATACCTGTGCATCGGATACGCTCGGCAGTGTCGTTCAACTGAGAAAGCGCTATTAGAATCTGGCGTTTTTTTTCATCCGTGTCCGAAATCGCCAGGGTGTGGGACTCCCAGGTCTGAAGACCGGCAAACCGAATGTTTCCAAGCCCTGAAACCTGGCTTGCCAGTTCGACCGCAGCAGCGCCGGGCTGAATACCTGCGCGGCCCATGCCCACATCGACTTCTACCAGCACCCGGGGTCGTACACCAGCAGCACGAGCTGCCTTGTCGATCTGCTGGGCATTGTCCAGCTGGTCTACACAGACCATGATATCTGCCCGTTTGCACAGGTCGACGAGACGGGCGATTTTCTTCGCGCCGACAATCTCGTTGGCGACGAGAATGTCCGTGATCCCACCGTCGGCCATCACTTCGGCCTCACCCAGTTTGGCGCACGTTACACCGTGAGCACCCGCGTCAAGACACAAGCGGGCGAGATCAGGGTTCTTCATGGCCTTGGTGTGGGGTCGCCAACCGACGCCGGCCTCACCAATAATTGTTTTGCTCATTTTCAGGATGTTCCGTTCAAGGACATCCAGGTCCAGCAGCAGTACTGGCGTATCTAGTACCTCTTTTCCGGCACCGATGTACTGGTCGATAGCGTTCTGCTGATCAGCCATCAGCGATTTCGACACGCTCTAGTCTGAAAGGCACCTCGTCGGTGATCTCGGCGAAGGGCTCACGCGCACACCGATGTCCCGACCAGACTGCAGCCGCGATGGTGCCCGGTGCATAGCAGTCTCCAATTCGGACAATCCGTCGGGGCTCGCCATCACCATCGGCCACCTCTGTCTGAACGAGATCGGTATAGAGAGCATCGTTGGCCGTCAGTGCAGTGACCAGGACCACCGATGTACAGGCAATAGACGAGACCCGGTCGGTATAGGTACACCGTAACTCAACCACATCAGCGCCAATACTGACCAGGCTGTGGGCGGCAACAATCCGAATGCCGGCCTCCATGAGTCGGGCCTGGACCCGACTCTGCTCGAGGGTGTAAGTCGTAAATGCCGACGCAACTACTTCAGGCGTCACCAGAACGACTTCCCTTCCCAGGGCCCGCAATCGCTCGGAAATTACACCGCCCATGTAGTAATGATCATCATCGAAAACGACTACTGGGCCTTCGGGTTCAGCACCGTTCATGATGTCATCTGGCGTATAGACGTTACCACGATCAGCTCCCGGCACCATGGCCCTGTCCGTACGGCCGAATCCATCCCGGCGCCAGGTCGCCCCGGTCGCCACTACCACTAGGCTGCAGCGAGTTTCGAATACAGCCGCTGCATTCATCTGGCTTTCCCGGTAGACCGCAACATTGGGCATCTTTTCGATCTGCCCAGTCCGCCAGTCTCTGACCCGGGCCCAGGTCGAAAGCCCTGGAAACGTGGTCTCCCGGGTGACCCGCCCGCCCAGGTCTCGGGTGGCTTCTGCCAGCATCACGTCGTAACCGCGTTGGCCAAAAGCACGGGCGGCTTCCAGCCCGGCCGGGCCGGCACCCACCACCAAAACGCTGTCGTCCGTATCTTTGGCAGGGATGCGCTCGGGATGCCAGCCCCGGCGCCATTCTTCGCTTCGGGTCGGGTTCTGGGTACAGCGCATGGGTGTGTACAGGTTGTTACCGGAAACGCAGATGTTGCAGCCGATACATTCGCGGATATCGTCGGGACGGTTCTGCTCGATTTTGTTGGGAAGGAATGGGTCAGCAATAGCCGGACGGGCTGCGCCGATGAAGTCGAGCACACCTCGCTTGATCTGCGACACCATGGTATCCGGCGACGTAAACCGACCTACCCCGACCACGGGTTTGCTGGTCACCGATTTTACGAAGTCGACGTACGGCTCCTGGTAACCTTCCTCTGCAAAACGGGAAGTCATGGAATCGTTGTTCCAGTCGCTCACATTGACATCCCACAGATCGGGCAACTCTGCGAGAATTTCAATGATCTCACGGCCGTCCCCCGCAGAGGTGATGCCTTTGTCGCCAAGCAGTTCATCGACTGCCAACCGCACCGCCACGGCACAGGTGTCGCCGACTTCGTCTCGCACCTCTTCAATGCACTCTCGGAACAGTCGGACCCGGTTTTCAACACTGCCGCCATACTCATCACTGCGCGTATTGATCCGTGGCGAGAGAAACTCTAACAGCAGGGTAATGTCATGACCGGCATAGACATAAACGATATCAAACCCGGCCTGCTTGGCCAGTCGGGCAGCGCGCCGGTGCCATTGGCGGAAACTGGCGATGTCACGCTTATCCATTGCCCTTGCGTGCACAGGATATGGACCCTGAACTGGTGTGTTGACTGGTGAAAGGGGGATCTCCCGTCCGATATGGTTGGGCGAGTAACTGCCGTTGTGAACCAGCTCGCACGCTGCCAGGGCACCGTGCTGGTGCACCAGGTCGGTCATGCGTGCATGAAACGGGATATCGCGCTCATCCCACAACCGTACCTGGGAGCGCATGTCGGCACTGTAGTGAATATCACACTGCTCAGTGCTCACCACAGCCCATCCGCCTTCGGCGTTGGTGGCGCGGATATGGGCGCTGACAGACGGATAGTTCCGACCCGCGCCGGTACAGTGCGGTACCTGGTAAAACCGGTTACGCGCAGTCAGTGGTCCGATCTTGACCGGCTCAAATAACACTGCATATGGATCTTGTGCTTGGATCATACGGATACTGCGTATTCAGGCGTTGGCTAATTTACTCGCGGTTATAGCGGATAAATGGCGTCAACCACCCGATACGATCGTAAGGGCCCCCTGCCCGCCTCGTTAAGGTGCTGTGTCAACCAGTATACCGAAGGACAACCCGCCTCATCGGCAGCCGCGTAGATCGCTTCGGCGGCGGTTGCTTCATAAAGCTCCAGATAGCAGGCCCAGAGTCTGCGCCAATCAAGCTCGTCGCTATCCACGACGGGTCTAATCAGAATATCGGTCATGTACACCTACTCCTGACTCAGTTCAGCACTGCCTAATCCCCGGGGAATTTTCTTTACGCGATCGTAAAACGGCAACGGAACGATTTCGCAGTCATGACGCCCACTGTCGAGGTCGCCCAGAATTAGCTTCTGGCCGAGCCAGTTACCCTGAACAGAATCGATATCATCAAATCGAACGTAGCCGATACCTGTGTTCAGGGTCGGCGACCAATCACCGGTTGTGACCTGACCAACTTGCGCATCACTCTGGAACACGGGCAGTCCCGCCCGCGGCGCTACCGAATCACAGACGAGCCCAAACAAAAGACATGTTCGTTCCGCCTGTTTCAGAGCATCTCGACCAACAAAATCAGGTTTGGAAAAATCCACGAATGCTTCAAGTCCGGCTGCAAACGGCGTCATCCCGCGGTCCATATCTGTACCATTGTCCAGAATGCCCGCCTCGATTCGGCGAATGCCCATGGACTCTGCGCTGGCATAGGTCATCCCATGGTCCCTGCCACTGGCCATCAGATGATCCCACAGCGCACTGTGATCGATGTGGGGGCGGCTGTAGATTTCAAATCCCATCTCTCCGGTCCAGCCCGTACGGGAAACCAGAACCTCCTGTCCACCCAGATTGAACATACCTGCGTGAAAATACCGCAACTCACCGGCGTGCTGATCTGCTGCAGCATTGCTCAGAACAGCCATCGATTTCGGGCCCTGAATCTGCAATACCCTAGACCCAGGATCGGTCACAGCAACGTCCAGACCCTCGGAAAAAGCCAACAACCACGATTCAAATTCACCGTTGGCAATCACATACCAGAATCGATCTTCCGCCAGCCGTATGACCACGCCATCCATCAGTATGCCGCCCTGCGGCGTACAGGCGATGGCATAGCGCGCACGCCAGCATTTCAGGTTGTCGATCCTGCGAGTTAACACCCGCTCCAGGAGATTGACCGCATCAGGACCGGAAATCTCCAACGGCTTCTCCGGCACATCGTAAAGGACGACGCTTTGACGCAGCCGCCAGTAATCATCGATAGCATTACCGCCAAGCGTCAATGGATAAAAACGGTTGCTGTACAGACCAAAAACCGTCTGCTCGTTGACATATTTATCACTGTACGGCGACTGTTCAAACCGCTTGGAAGACAGACGGACAACCGAGTGAGAATCGGCATAACTCAGTTTTTGTCTGTTGGCGTCGGCTTTTTTCATGTTTGATAGCGGGATAGTTCTGCCTGCTGTTCAGCGCGGGTTCGATTCACAGGGATTCATATTCACCGGCCAGATACCGCTTTCGCAGTTCAAACTTCCGGATCTTGCCAGACCCTGTCAGCGGAAAAGCTTCTACCTGAACCCACAGCACTGGCGTTTTCTGGGGTGACAGATTCTGCCGGCAGTGGGCATGCAGATCCTGTGGATCGATCGCCTCGTCAGTCGCCGCACGAACAAAACAGGCCACGATCTCTCCCCATTTATCATCAGGCAGACCCACCACCGCCACTTCTGCAACCGCGGAATGTTCAAGAAGCGCGTTTTCGATCTCCGCCGGGAACATATTCTCACCTCCCCGGATGATCATCTCCTTGACTCTGCCGGTCACCCTGACGTAACCCCGGGAATCCATGGTTCCCAGATCACCAGTGTGCAGCCAACCCTGCTTGTCGATGGCTTCCACCGTCGCTTCCGTATTGGCGTGGTACTCGATCATGTTGCAGTAACCCTGCACGCAGATCTCACCCACTGTATCGAAAGGCACCACTTTGTTTTCCTCAATACTACGAATCGACACAGTGGTCTGAGGCATGGGTTGCCCGACGCTATTGCAGATATCATCAATGGAGTCTTCGGCATGATGCTGAGTGATCAGCGGGGATGTTTCAGTCTGCCCGTAAACAGTTTCAAACTGACAGCTGAAAGCGTGCTGAATATTGCGCACCAGTTCAGGTGCGACCATCGCTCCGCCCGAAACCACCATCTCCACCGACGACACGTCAGCGGGCTCAACGCTGAGCGACTCGAGCAATGCCACCAGCATTGTGGGCACCCCCAGGAATCCAGTGATACGCTCGCTTTCTATAATTCGCAGAATGGCTGCCGGATCAAACAGCTTGAACAGCACCATCTTGCAACCGAATTGAAGACAGCCCAGTGATATCATGGCGCAGCCACTGGTATGAAACATGGGCATGAAATTCGCCCAGGTAGACTCAGGTGTCGCCAGGGCTCGCTTGGCATAGAAGCGGGCATTATTCGTCAGGCTTCTGTGCGCCAGTACCGCGCCTTTTGGAAACCCCGTAGTACCCGAGGTATATTGAATCTGCACGGGATCATCGGGGTATACGTCCGGCAACACCGATACCCTGTCGCCCGTTCGAAACAGTGCAGCGTGATCATCCACATCGACAATCTCGCGAACCGCTGCTAGGCCCTCGGTAGCCTTCAGCGCAATCTCATGCATCGGATTGCCGCGATAATGTTTAACCAGGAAGAGCGCAACCGACCCCGATTGTTCAAGCACATACTGCAACTCTTTGTCTTGATAAGAGGGGTTTGCTGTGACCAGAACAAGCCCCGCCAGCGCACACGCATACTCGATCAACAGCCATTCCGGAATATTGGGTGCCCAAACGGTGATCCGCTCACCTTTCGAATACCGGCTCGCCAGTGCCAGTGCCAGTTGTTCACTGTCCGACAGTAGCTCGCTATAGGTCCAGCTACGGCCGGTCTGACCTTCCATATCGACTTCGAGAAGGGCCGTGGCCGACGCGCGCTCGACAGCAGCCTCCCGCAGCAGATCGCCGACGGTCACCTCCCGGACGATATCGTCTTCCTGCGCTCTAATCAGCGACTCGGTCAGTTGCAGGAAATACATCAACCGATCTCAATCGATACTGTTAAGACCCACAGGGCTGCTCTCCGACAACCGCGTTAATCGCCGGCATCACGTCGGTCGCCATCAACTCCATGGATCGAATAGCAAGTTTCTGGTCCTTCCAGTCGTGCCCGGCATAGAGCAAGGTATCAAACGGGCCGACTTCGTCACGAAAAGCCAGCAGCTGTTCGGTGACACTTTGTGGTGTTCCAAAAATGATCAACTGTCGAACAATGGTATCGAGATCCAGGTCTTCATCAGCCTGTTTCTGATCGGTCTTAAACAAGTTAGCACGACCGGCTTTTACCAGCTTGGTAAACAGTGACCTGTAGTAATAATAGTAGGGCCCGTCTTTCGCCAGTGCGTAGCTGCGGGCACTCTCCTCAGTGTCAGCAACAAAAATACTTTTGGCCACCCGCCAATTGGCAGGATCGGCGACCCGATTTCCAGCCACACAGCCCTCTTCATACTGTGGCCGGTGTGTCTTGACCCACTTGGGTTGCAGAAAGTTGGCCGAAATTGGATCCCAGCCCCGCGCCGCCGCCGCTGCGACCCCTTTGGAAAAGGGTGCGACTGCCGTCACTACGATAGGTGGGTGCGGTTTCTGATACGGTCTGGGGATCCGACCCTGCCCGATATCGGGTATCTGTGTACGATCAATGCCCACATTCCAGTACTCGCCCTTGATGTTGTATGGCGGCTCACTGGTCCAGATCTCAAGCACCTGATTAATGCACTCCAGAAACATCGCGTTACGGTCGCTGTCTAGATTTCCCATAGCTTCGGCATCAGAGGGCAAGCCGCCAGGGCTGATTCCCATCAAAATCGGCCTTTAGCCATGTTGTCGACCATAGCCACAAAAAGCCGTCGACAATTCCCAGTTGATCGGCCGGGATTGCTAACTCTCGATCCTCCTGCGTTCGCGAATAATCTCGCCCCACTGGGTGAATCGGCATTGTGAAAAAACCAACCTCATCGTGCTAATCCATACCTATTTAAGTACTCACACCATATAAGCTCGGCACTGCACAGCAAACTGTGCGCAGGTAGTCAATACCACCGGATCAACTGTCCGCAATACTGGTTGGCGCTTAATTTCTGACGTGTATCAAGTACTGTCTTTTTGCGCCATTTTGAGATCTTCACTGAGTAACTCTGGATCGACTTCTTTGACCTCATCAGCATCGAAATTCAGTTCAACTTTGACCCCGTTGGGATCCAACAGAAACAGCTGATAGAGAGCCTGATCATCGACACGTCTTTTCTGAACAGCGACTGATTTTCTGCGCAAGTGCGCCAGCGTTTCCGCGAGTCCTGTACAGCGGAATGCGATGTGATCGACAACTCCCGAGCCATGCACCGCTTCTGACTGTTGCCCGAGATAATTTTTTCGTGCATCCGACACATTATCTCCGCCGGTAGTCATGTGTACGACGTCATTGTCCCCGATATACAGCCATTTCACCGGGAAGCCAAAGTCTGGATGTGGTCCCTCTTCCAGACCCAGCACGTCACACCACCAGGCTGCCGTCTCCTCCAGGTTATCCGGTTGAATGAGAAAATGTTCAAGATGATGTAGGGGCATAGGTCCCTCGTTGATAGATTGACATTCTTCAATGACCTAAAACAGGCATCTGCGCGATCATCGTCTCCGCGTATGCAGCCATCGACCGTTATTCATTCACTGTGGAATTGTACCAGTCCAGAATTTCGCTACCGGTCATAAATATCACACCTTCAAATTTTCGTAGGTATTCAAAAATCATATCGTAGTACTTGATGCGGTGCGGTACGCCGGTGATGTAAGGGTGCGTCGATATGCACATGATCCGCGCGCTGTCACCACCCTCACGATAAAGGGTATCGAACTGATCTCGCGCGCGCTCAAAAATCTCCGGTGAACGGTGATGCTGAACAATATATATCGGGATGTCATTCAGCTCCAGGGTATAGGGCACCGCGACAAGACGACCATTTTTAACCTTCATCTCATAGGGCTGATCATCGTTACACCAGTCTGCGACATACTCGATACCCTCATCTGCAAGGATATCGGGCGTATCAAATGTCTCTGCCAGGCCCGGCCCCATCCAGCCGCGCAGTTTCTCGCCGGTAAATGCTTCGATGGTCTCGATTGTCCGCTTGATCACTGCACGCTCATCTGGCTCCTTGTTGATCACTCGTTGGATGTAGCCGTGGCCCAGCATTTCCCAACCTGAATCAAGACTCTCCTGTACCAACTGCGGGTAGCTCTGACAGACAGATGCGTTCAGGCTCACCGTGGCGCGAATACCATGTCGATCCAGCACTTGCTTTAAGCGCCAGAATCCAACCCGCAGGCCGTAGTCAAACCAGCCGAAGTTAGCAATATCCGGAGTAACACCTACACCCTGCGGGGTAGGCAGCACTGCACGCGCCATGGCCTCATTGATATCCCATTCTTCGACATTGATGACCGGCCAGATCGCAATGCGCGCATTACCCGGCAACTTTAATGGTGGTCGATGAAAGATAGGGGAGTAATCAGCTCTTGGATTAGTCATAGGTCCTCCTGTGACTGTTTGTACCAGGCTGGCTGCTACGTCCTATACGTCTCGACGTAAGACCGGTCATTTTTCGATATGAATATCCATCAGGACAGGTTCGCCACGCATGGCAATCTCATTCTCGATCAAAGTACCGCAGCCAGGACAGATAAATTGTCGAAATTCTGGTGTGTCATCGATGAATCGGCTGGGCTCTCCAATCAACAGATTCGACTTTGAGACCGCCTTGTCTATGCGGATACAGTGCTCCTTGTAGTTACTTCCCAGAAGCCCAACCTCTGTTTGACACTTGACACAACAGTAGACTTCGTGATCGATGTCGCCGCGCAGGTCAAGATTCTCCGTCACATGCATCACAATCTCACCGTTGCTACGCACTGGCGTTCCACTGTAACCCTGCAAACGGTGGTGACGCGTATCAGCCCGAAGTTTGCAGGTCGCATCCTGATTCACCTCCAGTGTGTCCGGGTCGACGATTACGCCATAGATCTCGCGGGCAGCTTCAACGGTGACTGCATTTTCTTCTATATCCACTTGGACACGCTCTGTATCCCGATCCAGTGGGTCGCCAAAACCACCCGCTGCACTGCAAACAACTGAATAGACATCTGCAGGCTGCTGTTGAAAATCTATCTGCCTTAACTGCAAAGTCACGTCCTCGCCCTTCAATTCTGAAATGTCATCAACCAGCTGGCCGGCCTCAATGCGTTCCAGCACATCCGAGTTACGCTTATATTTGTACTCATTGGTTGTACCTGGATAACCACCCATCATGCCTGTGCCAGTCGGTGTCGCGTTTCCGGATGACAACGTGTCCTGCGTAATCGATTCTGTGTTGTGCGGTATAAAGCAGCTCTCTGCAGACATTCCACCGCGGTATTTCCCGGCACCGCCGGAATCGGGCACTTCTTTCCGATACAGAAACAGCACTGGAAAATCCTGCTCCGTATGCTCGATGTTCGGCATTTTGCAGATCGGTGTACGGGCCTGACCTCCCGTAGAAATACCGTCTGCATGTGAGAATGCGCCGATCGCCCCGCCTATCGGATCCACGAGGATATAGCCGTAGCGCTCACCCCACTGATCGATTCCTCGAAAAATCGTGGCCGGCCACTGACTGGTACCGCCAATACAGATAATGTCCCGACGCATCTCGGGATCGCTGTAAATCATCTTTGACATCGCGTTATAGGTTGGATAAAGCGAAATCTCCATGGCCTGTACCGGCGCTGTTGATACGGACGCCGGGTACCTGGCACAGGTAAAAGTACCCAGTGTTGGATCAAAATCTATGTGTCTGAGCGCACCGGCCGGAGCAAAATGCTGGTCCCAGCACAGAAGTTGATTTATCGCGACAATCTGTGAGCCCCGCCAGCCTGAATAGGTGGCATTCATAGCGCCGTCCTGAGGGGCTGTACCTTCGTTCTCAAAAACCAGTCTAGTACCTTTCTTTCGAATAGTCAGAATCACTCGGTAGGTCTGACGATCGCCAGGGCGGCAACACTCCACGTAAGTTCGGTCCTGCCACACGCCATCGGGCAAACGTGCCATCTTTTCAAGATAGCTGGTCTCGCTGTCAGCGATGATCTTTTTCATCACGCCCTTGACCGTAGCCGAGCCGTAACGCTGAATCAAATCCAGTAAACGCTGGCGAGCTGAACTGTTGCCGACCATCTGCGCCCGGAAATCCAGAGCGACCATTTCGGGTTTTCGGGAGGACCGCAGGTAGACCTCTTCAATGTCCCGGCGGATCTCCAACCCTTCGATAATCTTGACTGGCGGCAGACAGATGCCCTCATCGAAAGAAGATTCCGCAGCCGGACAGAAACTACCAGGCGTGGCACCGCCGATATCGTACTGATGTAGACAGTTGGTGATCCAGGCAAACAGTTCGCCCTCCCAGAACACGGGACAAATCAACATCACATCCTGCTGATGGGGTGCACCTACCCAAGGGTCATTGGCAAGGAACATGTCACCGTCGGAAATTCCCGGATTGTCACTACGATACTCGAGGATCCATTTCACCTGAGTATCGGCAACACCCGACATGTACTGCATATACGGCCCGACATAAACGAATTCGGCGTCTTCAGTCATGATCGTCGGATTCAGATCCAGCGCATACATTGCAACGGGCGAGCCTGATACTCTCTGGATCGTTGCGCCATGCTCTTCATTGATGTTCCACAATGCATGGCGTATCACTTCAAAAGTGACGGGATCGATATCCGTATCGTAGTCCCTGTGGAGAATCAGCTTCGGCGAGTAACGCAACTCGCTAGACGGGACATACGGGTTGCTCAGCCCGGTAAGACTGTCGATGGGCATCTCGGATATTTTTGTCAGTACTGTTTCTGGCATAGCGGGTGTATCAATCAAGCGAGGCTGAGAACAAAATTTCCGAATAAATCTACATCGACCCGCCGTCCAGGATGCACGACCAGGGTGGTATCAGTGGTCTCAATGACCGCAGGTCCACAGACCTGATTACCGAACACCAGCCTGGCTCCGCTGTAGATCGGCGTATCAATCGTCTGCCTGGGGTCCGACCAGTAAATGGAACGATCTGAAATGTGCGCGGCGGGATCAACACACAATTCTCGGGTCTCTTTCGGTTTCAGGTCCGGCTTCGGGGTCCTGGCGAATGCCCGAATCCTGAAGGTCACCGCTTCCAGTTTCGCCCAGGGCAGCGAGGCCCCCTTACCGTAGATGAGTTCGTAGCGTTCCAGAAAATCCGAGCGCAGCCTTTCAAGATCGATATCGGTCAACGGTTCGGTAGCCACTATCACTTCCACCTCATTGATCTGGCCTTTGTGCCGTATGTCCAGAGAAAACTGTAGTTGCTGTTGATCCGTCGAAACACCGTCTTCAACAAATTGATCATTCACCTGCTCTCTCAATTTCGCAAAGCGATCATTGATCCCTGCAGAATTGAACGGAGAAATCATGATGTCAACCTGTTCAACAATGTGCAGGATATCCGCTGAGGCAGCGCCAAACCCGCACCAGGTAGAAGCGATATTTCCCTGTGGAACAACCACTTTTTGAACACCCAATTCGAAAGCAAACACACCTGCATGCATCGGTCCGGCGCCGCCGAAAGCGAACAACACAAAATCGCGGGGATCAAGACCCTTCTGTATCGTCATCCGCCGGATAAGATCTACCATCTGGAACTCCGAGATCTTGACAATACCCGCAGCCGCTTCCATCAAATCCAGCCCCAACTGCTTTCCAATTTCCGCAATAGCGTTTTCGTCCCATTCGCAAAAGAATCCACAGCGATATACCCCAGAACCAACGCAGCGTCAGTCACAGTGGGTATCTCACCGCCCTGGTCATAGCAGATCGGGCCGGGCACAGCGCCGGCACTGTCCGGACCTACGCGAAGCACACCGGTCGTCGGATCAACCCGGACGAGGCTGCCTCCGCCATTTCCCACTGCCTGTATGTCGATCTTCGGCAAAAAATACTCATACTGGTTGACGTTACTGACGTAAGTAAAAGCCGGCTCACCGTCGGATATGATGCCGACGTCAAAAGAAGTTCCCCCCATATCTGTTGTGATCACATTGCTGTAGCCCATCAGCTCACTTAGAAACTGCGAGCCGATCACGCCTGAAACAGGTCCGGAATCAAGGGTCAGCAATGGTGCTTCTATGGCCCGGTTCACTGAAATAGTACCGCCGCCGCATTGAGTAATTTGAAGCGGGTGCCCATAACCATAGTCGTTGAGTTCCAAGTCCAGTGTCCGCAGATAGCTGGAGGTCACCGGCCCAATATAGGCATTCAGAGCCACCGCAGTCGTTCTTTCATATTCACCCCACTTGGGTACAAGGTCCGATGACAGAGTAACGAATACCTCCGGTGACTTGGCTCGCACAATCTCACGTATACGCTTTTCGTGCGCTGCATGCTTGAATGACCAGAGAAAACATACGGCAATCGCCTCGACACCCAGCGCAAGCAACTCGTCCACCGCCTGCTCTGCTTCTCTTTCATTCAAATCAACGACCACATGCCCAAAGCAGTCCACACGCTCTGACACCCCTCTGATCAGCTTCTTGGGAATCAGTGGTTTGGGCTTTGAGCTTTCTGGGAAATGGACGACCTTGTCCAGATCCCGACCGGTCAATCCCCGTGAACCACGCATGATATGGATCACATCGTTATGACCTTTGGTCGTAATCAGGCCAACCTGAGCGCCTCTTTTCTGGATGATGGCATTGGTCGCCACTGTCGTCCCATGGGTCAACAACCGGGTTTGGCCACAAAGCGCTTCGAGTGTCATGCCCAGTGTGCCGGCACCTGCACGAAGTGCACTGATCATGCCTCTTGAGAAATCGGGAGGTGTAGAGGGCACTTTCGCGGTGGTCACGTGTCCTGTCTCATCAATTATGACGCAGTCGGTAAATGTACCGCCTATATCAACCCCAACCAGATAAGAAGACATCTCCCCTCCAACGCTGTGAATATTTACAAACCACAAACTCAGGTCGATCGAAAATCCTCCGGATGAACATGGGGCGATACCCACTCATTGCCTCCGCTGTCTGCTGGATCAGCATCCAACAATCCGGCTCCTTCAATTTCTTCAAGCGACTGACGAGTGAACTCAGCAGTCGGTGTGTTTCCGGAGATAATAAACATCAGTATCGAATACTCATCCGCTGGACCATCGGTCACGTTTTCAAAACGCCGGACTGCCCCGGGTGGAAACGAAATCACATCCAGTGGTTCCAGATCAATGTGCTCTACCTCTGCATTTTCCAGTTCCCAGCTGGCCCGCCACTTACCCGTCATAGTAATGAAGGTTTCGTTGGTGTCATGGTTGTGCATCATCGGACCTCTACCGGGAAGCGCTTCACAGTAACCCAGATTGAATCCTTCGGAGATCTTGATTGAAGACATACGAGCGGCGCGTGCACCTACAGGTGATCCAGCACCACCGCTTTCATTGGGTGGAGGTTGAAACCCAATGACGTTAAACAAAAAGCGTACGGCGTCTGGCATATTGCTGTCTGCAAGACCACCGTCATAGCCCCGGAGACTCCTATACGGGGCCACCCGGTTGAGCATTTCCTCTCGGGTCGGGTAGATGCGAGAGATCTTCTCGTCGTAAGTCATAAGCCTACTCCTCTTTCGCCTTGGCGGCCGGGGGGTTCCAGTCTCTTAGCATAACAATATTCCGGAGTTGGAAACACATAAACACTGTCGAGATTACTGCGGGTGGTACACTGGTTACAGAGTAAATTATCGGCTCGCGCGGCGAATGTATCGTCGGGATACTGACTACTAAACCCACAGAAAGCATGCAACCATGAGTATCAACCATTTACATCACGTGACCCTGACTGTACCCGACGTCGAGGCTCAGAAAAATTTCTATGAAGATTTCGGATTAATTGGAAAATCTGACACTGAACGAGCAATTCTTCAGTGCAAAGGACGAAACCAGGACCAGGTGATTGTGGTGCCAGGTCACGGAATGGGGCTGCACAACATCTCATTTGGCACCACGACGAAAGGACTGAGCGAGATCGAAAAGCGGATTCGAAGAAGTGCAGATGTCACCCTCGAAAAACAACCAACTGATGCGCCCTACGACGGACTGTGGCTCCGCCACGAGTTTGACGGTACGCTCTACAATGTGAATATCAGTCAGCCGGCGGCCGGCCTAGGCGGCCCTAGCCCCCAAAAACCGGCATCACGTCAACCGTCTAACGTGCCTGGCGATTACCAACGACTCAACGCAAAAGGCGGCTTGTCATTTAATCAGAAAGTGTTCCCGACTCGACTGGGTCATGTCGTCCATTTCACCACTGACATCAACAAAAAGATCGACTTCTACACCAGGATACTGGGTCTTAAGCTCACGGACAGATCTGAGAACTTTATCGCGTTCCTTCGTGTGCCAGGTGGGTCTGATCATCATGTCGTTGCTGTCATCAAAGACACTCGACCGGGATTCCATCACGCGAGCTTTGAGGTAAACAACATTGACGAGATGGGACTCGCCGGCCAGCGTATGATGCACAAAGGTTATCGAAACGGCTGGGGTATTGGCCGTCATGCCCTAGGATCCAACTTTTTCTGGTACATCAGGGATCCGCACAATGGGCTCGCTGAATACTTTTTTGATATCGACTACATCGCCGACGACCGCAAATGGCGCGCTCGAGATTGGCCAATGGAGGTATCATTTTTCCTCTGGGGGCCACCGCCACCAGCAGATTTCGGCAAGAACTTCGAAGGTACCCGAAAAACCAGACCACCGAAACCTCAGTCTCTGGCCCGCACCTAGCGCGGCTTAAAGAACTTGACAGGCCACGTCAAAATCCAATCTTGGCAGTCTTTTGAACGTTTTCGACGCATCCCCGTAGCCAATATTGCACAGAAAATTAGAACGAAACATTGTCTCGGCAAAAAATGCTTCATCCACCATCGTATTGTCAAATCCCGACATTGGACCACAATCCAGACCAACAGCCCGTGCAGCAACGATGAAATAAGCACCTTGTAAACTGCCGTTGCGAAATGCGGCGGTTTCAGCGCCTGCAGGATTGTCTTTGAAAGCGAGCTGGACGGCAGGATTCTGGGGAAACATCCTTTCGGCGTACTGCCAGAACGCTACATCGTACGCAATGATGACCGTGACCGGTGCGCTCATTGTTTTATCAACATTGTTCGGTTTAAGCGCAGGTTGCAGCCGTTCTTTAGCCGCCTTGGAGGTCAGAAAGACCAATCTCGCCGGACAGCAGTTCCCACTGGTGGGTCCCATTTTCATAATCTGGTAGACCTGGTCAAGCGTCTCAACCGCAACGGTCTTGTCCTGCCAGGCATTAAAAGTCCGCGCCTCAGTCATCAGCAGCCGGAGGGTTGCGGGATCAGCCGCCTGAATTTCCTTCTTGAGCTCCTGAAGAGAACCCTGTGCCGCAATGTCTAAATCATCAAAATCCATGGTATGTATCCTTGTTTGCCAAGTCTTATGCGGTTGATGCCAGTCTAAAGTCCTCGTTGACCTTAAAGTACGGTGACGAAATTCCAAACTGTTCTGCTTCAACCGGATCATCCAGTTGTTTGAAATCAACAATCAAGCTGTCTTTCACCGCCTGAACAGCATCGGAATTGAGGTAGGGATCACCGCGGACGAATAGATGGGTAGTAAGGGGTTGATGCTGTTCGGCAGAAACCATGAAATGGATATGCGCCGGCCGCATCGCGGGTCGACCCAGGGCTTTCAGCATGACACCCACTGGGCCATCAGTTGGCACCGGGTAGGATGCTGGCTTCTCGGTACAGAACCCGAACTGACCCTGGCTATCCGTGTAGAAAATACCGCGAAGGTTCATGTCTGGAAACCTTTCCGTTTCCTGGACATCGTAAAACCCTTCAGCAGAGGCCTGCCAAACGTCCAGTTTAGCGTTGGCGATCGGAGTGCCATCGATACCCAATACCCGCCCCGTCACCAGGGTAGGTTCACCGGACCTGCCCTTGGAAATATGGTGCGCCAGGTACGTGAAATGGGCCCAGTACAGTGCTCTCAGTCGCGCTTTCCGGCTTAGGGTGTGCCAGCGTGTCGACCAGCATTGACACAGCCAGCGTATCCGAGAGCAGGATAAACTCCTGACGCGTGTCATCGCACCAGTGACCCACCTGGGTCAGAAAGTCAATGGCTTGCCCCCACTCCTCCAGTGTGGGCTCTACTTCTCGCACGACTTCATGAAGATGTGTGATGACCGAAGTCATAATCGATCTAAAGCGCACGTCATCACAATTTTCGAGTCTTGCGAGAGCTTCTACAGTGATTTTGTCTTCGCTCATGTACTCATCTCCGGTGGTGCTCGCGACTACGCATTTTGAGTGGCTTGTGGCCGCGACCCACTTATAATACATCGATGATGACCGCGGCAAGTCTTTCGAACAGGTAATGGAACTCAGCGGTGAAATTCAACTCTCAGCAACGGCAGACGAGATCTGGAAAACTCTCAACGACCCCGTTGCACTGCAACGCTGCATTCCCGGCTGCACAGCCATCGACAGGAAGGACAGCAACACTTTTTTGACAACAATCCGAATAAAAATCGGGCCGGTTAATACTCAATTTTCCACGTTGCTAACAGTGATCCCCGTCGCACCGCCCACCCGTTATTCGCTGACTGGCGAAGGACAAGGCGGCTCCTCTGGGTTTGCAAAGGGCACGGTCAATATCGAACTCAAGGCAAACGCAGCCGGTACTCTACTTGGCTATAGGTCTCAGATTCTAATTGGTGGTAAAGTTGCCCAGGTGGGCTCACGCCTCCTAACGGCTACGGCGAAAAAGTGGGTTAGGCAGTTTTTTGATACGCTCGCGGCGGTTATTAATGAGGATTAAAGACACGACTAAAAAACCGCTAGTGTCTGCTAAATAACACAACCCTTTCACCATGAAAGCTCCAGCATTTGGCTATATTCAACCGAAGACCGTCGATGATGCTCTGGAGTGTCTGCAGCAGCATGGGTCCGATGCGACCGTACTGGCCGGCGGCCAAAGCCTGATGGCGAGCCTTAATATGCGCCTTTCTAATCCCGCCGTACTCATTGATATCAACGATATCGATGAACTCAGCGGTATTAACATGGTTGAGAACCGGCTGAGAATCGGTGCGATGACCCGCCAAGCCGAACTCGAGCATTCAACTCTGGTGTCTCAACATGCCCCTCTGATTACAATGGTGATACCACACATTGCGCACCCGGCAATACGAAACCGTGGAACGATTGGTGGCAGTATCGTGTTTGCTGATCCCGCAGCTGAACTACCCGCTTGTATGGTTGCGCTGAATGGTCAGATGGTCGCCCAGGGCCCCGATGGTGAGCGACGAATCACAGCCACAGAATTTTTTCAGGATCTATTCGAAACAGCACTGGCCGATAACGAACTGCTGACCGCTATAGAAATACCCGTCGCAGACGAGAATCAGCGTTTCGGGTTTCGCGAGCTCACACGCCGGCATGGGGACTATGCCATCGTAGGTCTCTGTGCCTCGAGCGACTGGTCTTCAGACGACTTGACTGAACTGCGGCTCGCTTATTTTAATGTTGGTCCCCGACCTATACTTGCTGAACAGACAGCCAGTGACATCTGCAGGAACTGGCGACAGGAGCAAAACGGGATGTCCCTGGATCGACTTGATGGTGAGCTTGATCCTCCTGATGATCTTAATGCGACTTCAGCCATGCGGGTCCATCTGGCAAAGGTCCTGACTCGGCGAGTACTCAAGGAGTGGCGGTCGTGAGCGATTCGTTGGCTGTACTAATAGGAGAAAGCGAAATCAGCCTGACTGTCAACGGGGAATCGGTCTCCGAACGGGTACCCGTTCGACGGAATCTGGCTGACTTCCTGAGGCTCGATCTAGGGCTAACCGGTACCCATGTAGGCTGCGAGCATGGTGTCTGCGGTGCCTGTACGATCCGCCTTGATGGCAGGATTGTCCGGAGTTGTCTGATCCTGGCCATTCAAACAGATGGCAAACGAGTCGACACGATTGAAGGCCTGTCCGACGATGGCCATCTTGAAGATCTGCAGGCCGCATTCCACGCACGCAATGGACTGCAGTGCGGATTCTGTACGCCGGGTATTCTATTAACAGCTGCTGAACTGATCGAAACACATCCCGATGCCAATCGAGAACAGATTCGGGTCTTTCTCTCGGGAAATTACTGCCGCTGTACGGGGTACCATGCAATTGTCGATGCGATTGAGTCTGTCGTGCGTTCAGGCCAGGAAAAAAGAGAACCATGAATGTTCACCCTAGAAATCGCTGGGTACTGGACCGTCCCAACAGCTACATTGGTCGGAGCGTTCCCAGGCCCAATGCGAAGCGTTTACTTGAGGGTCGAGGCCACTTCGTAGACGACATTGTGCTGCCACGTATGCTGAATGTGGTGTTTGTCCGAAGTCCTTACGCACACGCACGGATTCTCAGTATTGATACCACTGCAGCACAGTCCTATCCAGGTGTCGTGGCGGTTGTCACCGGTGCCCAACTTGCTGAACGCCATGAACCGTGGGTTGGTGTGCTCAAACACCTACAAGGCAGTATGCAATGGCCGTTGAAAAAGCGTGCTGGCAGGGAGAGGCCGTGGTCGCGATCCTAGCGAAAACCCGAGCTGAGGGAGAGGACGCGGCTGAAACAGTACAGATACAGTGGCAGGAACTGCCGGTTGTAGCCGACGCCCAGACAGCCCTTGATCCGGATACACCCGTCATTCACGACACTCTGGAGAATAATTTATGCTGGGAACGGAATTTTGCTGCGGGTGACGTCGACCAGGCATTTGCGACCGCTGCCGTTGTAGTTGAGGAAACATTCGATATAGGACGGCACACAGGCGTCACGGTCGAACCGAGGTCAATCATTGCCGACTATCAGCCTGGCGAAGGAAAGCTGACGGTGTATCAGTCAACACAGGCCCCGCACATGATGCAGAACGTGTTTGCCAAACATCTGGGTATGAATGAAGGTGATGTTCGCGTTGTCACAAAAGATGTTGGGGGCTCTTTCGGTATCAAAGTGCACGTTTACGCCGATGAATTTGCCGCAGTTGCGCTGAGCCGGATGTTTCAACGACCCGTCAAGTTCATTGCTGACCGACTTGAGTCATTCGTAACTGATATTCACGCTCGGGATCATCTGGTCAAGGCCCGCATGGCCGTTTCTAAAGACGGAAAGATTCAGGCTCTGGAATTTGATGATCTGACCGGCATCGGACCCTATTCCATGTACCCACGCACCAGTGCTATTGAAGCAAACCAGATAGTCAACCTGACCGGCGGTGCTTATCAGATTGAAAACTACAAAGCGGCAGCGAAGGTTGTATTTCAAAACAAGAATGTGATGTGCCAGTATCGTGCCGTCGGGCACCCTGTTGCCTGTATGATTGCTGAGGGGCTAATCGACGAAGCAGCCCGACAGCTCCAGATGGACCCAGTCGACATCCGGCGGACCAATCTCTACCCTGATGATAGCTATCCCTGCAAGTCCATCACTGGGATGGCATTCGAAAATCTTTCTCACCTTCAAAGTCTGGACAAGCTCTTGGAAATGATGGGCTACGACTCCCTCCGTCAGGAACAGTCAGAACTACGGAAACGGGGTATCTACCGTGGTATAGGACTTGCCACTTTCATTGAGGTCACCAACCCAAGTCCAATGTTCTACGGCGTTGGCGGTGCCGCAATTTCAGCGCAGGACGGTTGTACCTTGCGACTGGATGCCAAAGGTAACGTTTTCTGTGCAACAGGTGTGACTGAGCAGGGGCAAGGTACCGAAACTGTCGGAGTGGCCATGGAAAACGTCCGTGTAATTACCGGTGACACCGAAGTTACGCCTTATGGCGGCGGCACATGGGCATCTCGTGGTTGTGGCATTGCTGGTGAAGCAGCTGTCCAGGCTGGGCGAGTTCTACGAGAGAACATACTGGATGTAGCTGGAGTAATTCTGCAGACCGAATCAACCGCACTTGATATTCAGAATGGCAATATCGTCGACAGCGTAGACGGAAATGTACTGACCACACTCGATGAAGTCGCCCGCGTTGCTTACTACCGGCCGGATACTTTTCCAGAAGATTTCCAATCTGAACTCGTTGTTACCCGACACTATGTCCCTCGCGACTATCCGTTTGCATTCACAAACGGCATTCAGGCCTCTTATCTCGAGGTCGATGTCGAGACAGGCTTGATCACGTTGCTAAAGCATTGGTGCGTAGAAGACTGTGGGACCGTGATCAACCCTCAGCTGGTCGATGAACAGATTCGCGGCGGCATCGTACAGGGCATCGGTGCTGCTTTGTTTGAGCACTGCATTTATGACACAGAGGGCCAGTTGCAGAACGGCACGATGGCTGATTATCTCGTGCCGATGGCCGCGGAAATGCCGGACATTGACTGTGCGCACGTAGTATCAATGACCGGGTCTTCAGAACTGGGGGCTAAAGGTGCAGGTGAAGCGGGCACTGCTGGTGCACCTGCCGCAGTAATGAACGCACTCAACGATGCACTGACGCCCTTTAACGCACGCGTCACCGCGGTTCCACTGACACCACAGAGAATCCTAGAAGCTCTCGGCACTCTATAGCCACAACGCTACCACTAAATCCTACGTCTGGTCATCGCCCTAAGCGCAGCTACCGGGGAATGAGATTCTTTGTCCCCATGAGAGATGTCTAGACAATTATGCGCCCAAGTAGTATTGCTTGATCATCTCATTGTCAGCCAATTCCGCTGCGCTGTTTGCTGCAAATTCAATTTCCCCATGAACAATGATGTAGCCCCGATCCGCAATCTTGATTGCCTGGTTGAAGTTCTGCTCGGCCATCAACACAGTCAGGTTTTTCTTGTCTTTGAGTTCTCTGATCTTTTCAATCATATGACTGACTAGATTTGGTGCGAGACCGACTGACGGTTCATCAATCAGCAGAATCGTCGGATCGGACATGATCCCTCGCGCGACCGCGACCATCTGCTGTTCTCCACCACTCATGCTTCCTGCCAACTGTTTTCGACGCTCCCGCAGACGTGGAAATGTCTCGTAGACAAAATCCAGGTTGTCAACGATTTTCTCGCGTGCCTGCTTACGATAAGCGCCAAGATATAGATTTTCTTCGACAGTCAGTGCCGCAAACAATCTTCTACCTTCCGGCACCATTGAAATTCCCGCCGCAACAATCTCCTCAGGCGTCTTTCCGACCAGGTCAGTGCGTTTCCCGTCTATTTCCAGAACAATCTCACCACCGTCAGGTTGAACTAACCCTGTAATGCACTTCAACAGCGTACTTTTACCGTTGCCGTTGGAACCCAGTAAGACAACGGTCTCTCCAGAGTCAACGGTTATAGATAGTCCGTGCAGTACTCGAACCGAACCGTACCCACCATCGATGTTATTTACTGTAAGACTACTCTCCAAGGTAAGCCCTCTCTACGTCACGATTATTGACAATTTCA
>JYMV01021102.1_pt1 | contig 23814 bp, 20 predicted proteins | sample 338911 | NCBI WGS metagenome assembly JYMV01 (sample SAMN03354496, study PRJNA234377) | hydrothermal vent metagenome | biome: Deep sea; feature: Hydrothermal plumes at the Eastern Lau Spreading Center, Western Pacific Ocean; material: Seawater | place: Tonga | collected 2009 | depth 2000 m m
CCGGTTAGGCTTTACGACGTTGAACAATTAATAAAGGGTCAATCACCTGGGCACGAATTATTCAAAGAGGCCGGCCAGCTTGCAAAGAATATTGAGGCGATGTCCGACATTAATTTCTCAGGGGTCTATAGAAAACGACTGTCTGGTGGGTTGACGGAAAGAGCTCTCCATGGCGCAGTGGCACAATTTAGAAGAGAGCATGAAGAGGATGAGTGATCGCAAAATCAGTCTGACGCTAAATGGGCGGGAGATAAGTGAAACCGTTGAACCTCGTCTCCATTTGGCAGATTTTTTGCGGCACACGCTGGGCGCAACCGGAACACATTTAGGGTGTGAGCACGGGGTGTGCGGCGCCTGCACAGTTAACGTTGACGGAGAAGCTATCAGGTCCTGTCTGATGTTTGCAGTTCAAGCTGATGGCAAGAATATCATCACTATCGAAGGTATTTCCAATACGGATGGTACTTTGCATCCTATCCAAGAAGCATTTCGTCATCACCACGGACTTCAGTGCGGTTTCTGTACATCAGGGATGATCATTACCCTGGATGCCTTTTTGAAAAAACATCCTAATCCTACGGAGGTCGAAATACGAAGCGCGATCTCCGGTAATATTTGCCGTTGTACGGGGTATCAGTCAATTGTTGCCGCGGCATTAGAGGCTGCAGGAAATCTTAAGAAACAGGAAGTTTGAGATGGGTGTTAGATATACTGGCGCCAAAGTACAACGCCTGGAAGATGAACGTTTATTAATTGGGCAGGGTTGTTTTGTGGATGATATTGCGAGAGAGGGAATGCTCCATGTTGCATTCGTTAGGAGTGAACATGCCCACGCTAATATTGAGGATATTGGCACAGCAGAGGCTCTCGCTCTGGACGGAATTCATGGAGTTTTTACGCATCAAGACTTCGCTGGTCTTTGCGATTTAAAACGGATGAATCAATTGTATCCGGCACCTGCAATTGAACAGGATATTACCCAGTACCCCATAGCCGGAAAGGAAGTCTGCTACGTTGGAGAAATAGTAGCGGTTGTTGTTGCCGATAATCGAGCTATCGCCGAAGATGCAATAGAAACTATTATAGTCGAATATGAAACTCTGCCGGCAATCGTAGATTGCAGGCAAGCTTTGGATCCAGATGCTCCAATGGCACATGGGAGTTCCCCAAATAATCTCGTCGGCGAATTGAGAACGGCATATGGTGAAATTGATGATGCGTTCGATGGTGCTGAACATGTCTTCACTCGATCATTCCTTCAGCATAGAGGTGGGTGCCATGCTATGGAGTGCCGCGGAGTAGTTGCAGAATACGAGACAACCTCCAATACCTTTGCAGTTTGGTCTTCAACACAGTGTCCATATTTAGTCAGGAGGTCATTAGCGGATTATATTGGTGAAGCCGAAGAGAGGATAAGGGTGATAGCGCCGGATGTAGGGGGCGGATTTGGACCTAAAGCCGGCTTCTATCCCGAGGAAATAATAGTTCCTTTGCTAGCACGTTCTTTGAATTGTCCGGTTAAGTGGATTGAGGATAGGCATGAACATTTTGTTGCTACAACGACACAACGTGATCAGCACTGGGATGTTGAAGTGGCCTGTGACGCCAATGGCGTAATCAGAGGAATACGGGGAAATGTTACCCACGAAAACGGTGCGTATGTTCCCTATGGCTTTCTTTTACCTTTTACATCCTTATCCCCGTTGCCCGGGCCTTACGCGGTTCCCGCTGTAGACGTATCTCTCAAGATTGTATTTACCAATACCACGCCTAATACACCAGTCAGGGGCGCTGGGAGACCTTACGGTATATATGCGGTAGAACGCCTGATTGAGACAATTAGTCGAAATTTAAAAATTGATCCGGCAGAAGTGAGAAGAAGGAACTATGTCAGAGAGGAGCAGATGCCTTATGAAACGGGGGCTCTTTTGAGGGATGGTTCTCCGGTTAAGTATGACAGTGGGAATTATCAATCATGTTTGGAGAAGGCGTTAGCACTAGCTGATTATACGTCATTTAAGAAGCGAAAAAGTGAAGCAAAAGATGAAGATCGATACATCGGGATTGGCATTGCTTCTTACATAGAAGATACTGGCCTTGGTCCATACGAGGGAACAACGGTTAGGGTTCAACCGAACGGACAGGTTTTGGTTAGAAGCGGTTCAGCAAGTCAAGGCCAAGGTCATCACACCTTTATAGCCCAGATAGTTGCGGAAAGACTTGAAGTACGTATGGAAGATATTGTCTTCGAGTCCGGAGATACGGGAAAGTTTCCTCATGGCGTAGGAACTATCGGCAGTAGGATAGCAGCCAATGTAGGACCATCCGCCCATGACGCCGCAAATACTGTTCGCGAAAAAGCCATAAGGCTAGCATCCGAGGAGCTAGAAGCTTCGGAAAAAGACTTAGAGATTTCAAATGGTAATGTTCACGTTAAGGGAGTCCAAGACCTATCCATATCCCTCGGAAATATAGCGAGGATACTCTCTCCTATGGCAGGCGGCAAGTTGCCTTCAGGCTTTTTGCCAAGCTTGGAAGCTACTTCTTATGCTGGTTCAACTGGCAGCCCAATTGCAAACGGCACGAATGTTGCTGAAGTTGAAGTTGATATCCTTACCGGAAATGTAAAATTGTTAAAATATTCGGTGGCTCACGACTGCGGAACAATGATCAATCCAAATATAGTTGAAGGCCAAATTATAGGAGGTGTTGTTCACGGTATCGGTAATGCTCTTTTTGAGCGAATGATCTATAGTGAGGCGGGACAACCGCTAACAAATACGTACGCGGATTATTTGCTTCCCTTGGCCACGGAAATGCCGAATATAGAGATTGTTCACGAGGAAAGCCCTTCGCCTTTAAACGGCTTGGGAATTAAAGGGGCTGGAGAGGGAGGAACAATACCGGCTACAGCAGCTGTAATTGCAGCGGTGGAAAACGCTTTAGAAGAGTTTAATATTGAGATTGACTATTACCCGATAAATCCACAACATTTAACTGAATTGATAGATGGTTAGCTGTGCAGGTTACAGACTAAAGTACCCAAATAGTTAAGTGTCAGGGTCTAAGAAACTAGTAAAATACCTATTATTGAAAATTTTATAGAAAAGGCCCGGTGATAATGATTAATGCAGCGATTGTTGGTATAGGTTGGTGGGGCCAGGTTTTGGTCCGGTCAGTAAATAATAGTGAGAAAATAAAAGTCAGCAAAGGCTACACGCGGACGCCTGGCAATGCCGGTGAGTTTATTGAGGAGATGGGTATAAAGCTGCATGATAGCTATGAAGATCTGCTCACTGACGATGACATCGATGCCGTCATCTTAGCAACGCCACATTCATCTCACGTCGAACAAATTAAGCTGGCGGCAGATGCAAAAAAACACATTTATGTGGAGAAACCCCTCGCGCTCACCCTATCGGAGACGAAAGATGCCATTTCTCATGCTCGTAACGCCGGTGTCGAGATTTGCGTGGGCTTTCAGAGAAGGGGGCATCCTTCAATGGTTGCGGCATTGTCAGCCGTTAGAGATGGAAGCTTGGGCCGGATAATTCATGTTGAGGGTCATCAATCGGCTCCAGGGCTTCGCATCTATAAACCGGGCTCCTGGCGCCAGGAACGAGATGAGCAACCCGCTGGCGGTATGACCGGTATGGGTATCCATCTTTTGGATAGCATGGTTAGTGTATTAGGGCGGGTTACAGACGTTGATGTTAAAAGCGTTAAATTGTTGCATGACAACGCCAGCACATTAGATGAAATCACTTCCGTCTTAATGACTTTTGAAGAAGGCACCACCGGTTATTTGGGAACTTCAATTGCGACACCCGCTTATTTTAGTCTGCGTTTTTTTGGCGAAAATGGGGTTGTTGAGGTTCGAAATCCGGATTTGGGTGAACTTGCTCATACTAGCCAAACAGGTGAAGTCACAGTTCAAACTCACACCGGCTTTAATATGGGGCGTGCTGCTTTAGAAGGGTTTGCCGATCAAGTTAGCGGCACGGGAAAATTTTTGATCTCTGATGATGACGTAATTAATGCAAGCGAGGCCTTAGAAAAGATCTTTGCAGCTGCAGCGAATTAATTGTTTATTCAATTATCGCTTTGACGTCTTTGTTCAGAGGTTAAAAAAGAACAACACCTCATTAGAAGTGGTCAAACTCTAATAAGCCAATCAATTTTAGAGATTCTTGGATTTCCAATTCCTGGTGTTTGATATTGTCGCAACTGGAGAGATCATTTCCGGATTAAATTCTGACGGTTGGGTACCTTCAGAAATCTTATTGGGTAGCGCTGAATCTGCTAAGGCGCCCTTACCAATGGCGATGAAGTCCGCATCCCCATCCTCCAGAACCCTCTGGGCTTTGATGTGATCGTGTAGACCACCGCATCCAATTACTGTGATCCCGGAATATTCTTTGGCTAAACTCGCTAAGTTCCGCTTGCTATCAAACACATCAACTAAACCTTTATGGGTGCTAATGTGTATATAATCTGGACCAGCTTCCGCAATTCTGGAGAAAATTATCTTCGCATCGTTTACTTGACCCGGCCATTCGTGTTCAAAGTCGTTTATCTTGGTTTGGGAAATTCTAATTCCAAGTGTAGCGTTGGTCCCGATACTTTTCCTCACTTCTTTAACGACTTCGCAATGAAATCGTAGTCGGTTTTCAAGGGTTCCTCCAAATTCGTCTTCCCTTTTGTTCGTGTACGTAGTTAAAAACTGATCTGGTAGGTATCCATTTGCTCCGTGAATTTCAATTCCATCGAACCCAGCTTCCATTGAACGTGCGGCTGCATCACCGTAGCTCCCAATTACCTGTTTGATCTCATCCTTTTCTATTTCTCTCGGAATTGGAAATCTTCCTGAGCCTATGTATCGTGGTGCCATTTCGCCAACAGGTTGGATTGGAGAAGGTGAGATAGCGTGACTTACATATCTATTTTTCTGGATAAGTGCTCCCGCATGCAGTAACTGCTGTATTATTGGAACATTTTGTTTATGGACAGCATCAACAATTTTTCTCCAACCCTCAACATGGCTTTGATTGGCAATTCCGGGTTGGTTTTCATATCCTTGGCTGTGTAATTCATCAAAGTAGGTGCCTTCCGTGATGATCAAGCCAAAACCACCTAACGCGTAGTCTACATAATAATTTTGCATTTCATTGTTCGGGGTGCCTTCTGGATTAGCGCTAACCCTTGTCATTGGGGCGACAATAAATCGATTTTTTACGTTAATGTTGCCCAGTTTTTCCGGACTAAATAGCAAGGCTTCCCCCCTTTTTATGTACTGATCAAATGGCTTTTTAAGATTTTACGGGTGGCACGGTCTATAATCCATCGACCGGTAGGTCAAACCATTTGAAATATCTTTATTGGAGGTATATTAGGTGCAAAATTTGGGCCCTGTGTTTGGATTAATGACTCGTTTCTAAACCTTTTTAGAAATCCTTGCTATAGGCAAAGTTTCCATTATCCTAACGGGCTATTTTTCATAATAACCCATGCATACCGCAACGGGATCAGAGGTCTTTTTCTCTGATGAGACGTACCCCGTAAATTTTGGAGGAGATTAATGGCGAAAAAAAATTCTTCTTACTTGGATGATCAGTCTTGGAGCGATGTTCGCGATGGCATGCGTATCGACTGGGACGTGCCAATCAAAATGGATGATGGTGTTGTCCTCCGATGCGATGTTTATCGTCCGATCAAGAACGGTAAGTATGGTGTTATTATGACTTTGGGACCGTATGGAAAGTTTTTGCACTTCAATGAGATTTACGAAGACCAATTTGTGCGGATGAGCGAAGATTTTCCTGAAGTTCCGTCAGAGACAACTAACAAATACCAAAATTGGGAAGTTGTTGATCCGGAAAAATGGGTGCCCGATGATTATGTTTGCGTCCGTGTTGACTCACGTGGGGCAGGACGATCACCTGGCGTGATTGATATCTGGTCCGGAAGAGAAGCTCAAGATCTGGCAATTTGCGTGGACTGGGCTGGCGTGCAGTCCTGGTCAAATGGCAAGGTTGGTCTGAATGGAATTTCGTACTACGCTGAAAATCAGTGGCAGTGCGCCGCACTTCAGCCCAAGCATTTGGCCGCTATTTGCCCTTGGGAAGGTGCAGCGGATTATTACAGAGATATGGCCCACCACGGTGGCATATTCTGTAATGGTTTCACTAAGGTCTGGTCGGAAGCTCAGGTTTATTCGGTTCAGCATGGGCGAGGAACCAATGGATTTCGTTCCAGCATGAACGGTGATTGGGTGTCCGGACCTATTACCCTTACCGAAGAAGAGCTTGGTGCTAACCGAAAAAATTTCTATGAGGATTGCCTGGCTAATAAACTTGATACCGATCAGTTTTGGACATCACGGATGCCCGATTGGTCTAAAGTTAAGGTGCCGATGTTATCATCAGCTAACTGGGGTGGGCAGGGACTGCACCCCCGGGGTAATTTTGAGGGTTTTGTGCGGTCAGTATCTAAGGACAAGTGGCTAGAAGTGCACGGTATAGAACACTGGACCCACTTCTATACAAACTACGGTATGGACCTACAGAAACGTTTTTTTGCTTATTTTCTTAAGGGTGAAAAGAACGGTTGGAACAAACAACCAAAAGTGCAGTTGCAGGTGCGTCATCCAGGAGAGAAATTTGTCGAACGTCACGAGAAAGAATGGCCACTTAAAAGGACAAAGTGGACAAAATTCTTTTTGAACCCTGAAGATTTAAGTTTATCAACAAAAACTCAAAACAAGATGAGTAAAGTAACTTATGGAGGTTTCTCTGATGGCGTAACTTTCATGACCCCACCTCTAAAAAAGGAGATTGAGATCACGGGGCCGATCGCTTCTAAACTATTTGTTTCGTCGTCAACGAGTGATGCAGACCTTTTTGTCATTTTGAGAGCTTTTTCGCCAGATATGAAGGAAGTAACTTTCCAGGGTGCTCTGGATCCAAAAACGCCTCTAGCCCAGGGATGGCTTCGTGTCTCACACCGTAAGCTCGATAAAAACTTGTCACTGCCTTACAGGCCTTACCATACTCATGATGAGGAACAACCCCTCGCCCGAGGTAAGGTATATGAGGTGGATGTGGAGGTTTGGCCGACTTGTATTGTCATACCAAAGGGTTATAGGCTTGCCTTTTCCATTCGCGGAAAGGACTACGTCTATCCGGGTGATTCGAAAGTTGATCTAGGTAAATTTTCTGGGTGGACAGGTGTAGGCCCCTTCCAACACAATGACACGCGTGACCGACCACCCGAGATCTTTGGTGGCGATGTCACGTTGCGTGCCGGGCCGAAAGAGCAAGCATATGTCCTGCTCCCTGTAATTCCGTAGAAATAGGAAGTTAGAAAAAATACCGATCAGTTTGAATGTTTGGGGAGGAAATACCGTGGATAGTATAAATTATGAGGGTGATCAAATTTTTAGGACTGAGGTTCGTGAAGGTATGCGAGTAGATTGGGATGTTCCAATAGAAATGGATGATGGCATTGTCTTGCGAGCTAATGTCTACCGCCCTGATGATGGAAGTCATTACCCGGTTATTATGTCTTATGGGCCTTACGGCAAAGACCTGCATTTTGAAGATATATATAAAACGTGTTGGGACCTAATGTGTGAAAACCATCCAGATGTTCCGGCTGGTTCAACAAACATACATCAAAGCTGGGAAGTTGCCGATCCCGAAAAATGGGTGCCACATGGGTATGTGATAGTGCGTGTTGATTCACGGGGTGCTGGACGTTCACCCGGATATTTAGAGCACTTTAGTTCTCGCGAGACTGAGGATTTTGTGAATTGCATTGAATGGGCCGGCGTTCAACCCTGGTCCAATGGAAAAGTTGGGCTGAGCGGCATTTCCTATTATGCAGTTAACCAGTGGTCAGTGGCGGCAATAGGGCCAAAACACCTGACAGCAATTTGTCCGTGGGAGGGTTTTAACGACCATTACCGTGAACTTGCGTATCACGGTGGAATGTATTCATCATTCCAGCGCCACTGGTATGATAAACAGATCTTGCCAATCCAGCATGGCTATGGTGATCGAGGTTTTCGCTCAAGAGCCAACGGAGAGTGGGCTGCTGGACCAGAAACATTGTCAAATGAGGAATTGATCGCAAATCGCTTTGATCTTCACGGTGATTTTATTTCTCATCCACTAGATGATGAATTTTATTCTGTGCGTACGCCTGATCTATCAAAGATTAAAATCCCCGTTCTGAGCTGTGCTAATTGGGGAGGTGCGCCATTACATCCCCGAGGAAATTTTAATGGATATATGCATTCTTCCTCCCCAGATAAGTGGCTCGAAGTGCATGGTCTTGAACATTGGTCATTATATTACACCGACTATGGTAACGACCTGCAAAAGCGTTTCTTTGACTGTTTTTTGAAGGGCGATGATGCCGGATGGAAGAACCAACCGACAGTATCGCTAAATGTTCGTCATCAAGGTGAAAAATTTGTGTTGCGTGGAGAGGACGACTGGCCAATTCCCCGAACGAAATGGACTAAGTTCTATTTGGAGCCAAAGGGTCAGTTGCTTGCTGAAATACCTGCAAGCCAAGAGACTGCTATTAGTTACAGCGCAACTGGAGATGGTCTCACATTTATCTCGAACCCGTTGGAGGAGGAGACAGAATTTTGTGGTCCTATCGCGGCAAAAATATGGGTGTCATCAGACACTAAGGATGCTGACATTTTTCTTGTCTTGAGAGTATTTAGAGCAGACTTAAAGGAGGTAGTTTTTCATGGTGCCTTGGATCCCCATACACCTGTAGCGTCAGGTTGGCTAAGAGCCTCTCATCGCAGAATTGATACTGAACGTTCTGAAGAGTGGGCTCCATTCCATTCCCATAATGTGGAAGAGCTGCTTGAACCCGGTCAAGTTTATGAACTCGATATTGAAATTCATGCTTCGGGCATGGTCATCCCTAAAGGGTATAGGTTTGCCTTATCAATACGGGGACGGGATTACGTCTATCCAGGGGAGCCTGATGCAGGCCTATCAAATATGAAAAACCAATTCACTGGTGTTGGGCCATTCCTGCACGATGATCCTGATAACCGGCCAGCGGGGATTTTTAAAAATAATGTGACGGTACATATCGGGCCGGACCGTGCAGGCTACTTACTGTTACCTATAATACCGCCGAAGTCCTGAGATCACAGCAACGAGATAATAATAAAAAGTAAAATATTTGGTGCGTATGCAGATTGGATAGTTTGAGCCCTGTTTCGGTGTGAAGATCTCTATGATCATAGGACCAACTGTCTCTTCGTTTTTCGAATCAGCCACCGTAAGATTGCTCTGGCATTTATGATGCCATATTGCACTCTCTATTAGGTGCGTTCTAACAACCATCTTGTTGTTTTTGTTGCCTAAGGTCTCACAATGTCTTGAAACGCTACCTTAAAAGGATATGGTAAAGCTTACTAGTATTTGTGGTTGGTTCACACATTAGTTTTCAAATTCCCACATCTATTAGAATTTTGATATGTTTCCGGAGATCACGTTTGGAGGAAAATCATGCACAAACGGCTTTTGTTATCGATAATTGCTGCTTTTGCGGCTTTATGGGGAGTTACTGTTGAAGCTAAGACTATCAAAGTTGGCTTTTCAATGTCAAAGACGGGTATTTTTGCAGCTGCGGCAGGCTCTCAACTCAACACCTATAAGATGTGGAGCGAACAGGTTAATGCCAGAGGTGGACTTAAGTTTGATGGTAAAAAATATCCCGTCAAACTAGTATTTTATGATGATCAGTCCAATACCGGTAAAGCTGTACAGATTTACGAAAAACTCATTACAGACGATAAGGTGGATTTGCTTCTTGCTCCTTGGGGCACCGCACTCCATGTAGCGATAGTTGGTGTACTTGAAAGATATAAGTTTCCAATGGTAGGAAATACAGCTGCTTCAGTCCTATTGCGTGAAATTAAGGCGGGAAACATCTGGTTCCCAACATCGTCTTTTCCTGATACACAAAGTGTGGCAGTTGCAGAAATACTTAAAAATCAGGGTGTCAAATCGGTATCCCTTATAACTAATCAACTGCAATATACCCAGGAAAATAAAAAATTCATTATACCGGAGTTAAAAAAAGCAGGGATCAAGCTTTTAGTTAATGAAGATTATCCCCCTGATGTTAAAGACATGACTGCCCTTTTGACGAAAGTAAAAAGTGCGAATGCAGATGCTGTCTTGGCGTATACTTATCCAGGAGACTCAGTGTTATATGCAAAAGGAGCTCGTGAGGTCGGGCTCAATGCAAAAACACAAGTAGTATTGTTGGGACCACAATATGGATTTTTTCTAGGAATATTTGGTGCCGCCGCTAATGGACTGATCACAATGGGCCATTGGACACCTTTCAGGAAAGATTGGCCCAAAGCAAAAAAATTCTGGGATGACTATTCAGCGAGATGGAAGGGTCCCCCGGATACACTTGATGCACCGATGACACAAATGTCTCTTGAAATACTTGAGCAGGCGGTAGCGCAGTCGGGGTTAGATCGGGATAAGTTGAGAAAAACTATTTCTTCAGAAACTTTTCAAACTGTTAATGGCCCCGTCCGTTTTGAAGGCGTCATGAACGTACTTCTCCCAGCTATGATGTCGCAAATACAGGATGGAAAAACGCATATCATTTGGCCACCTAAACAGGCGACAGCAAAGATAATTCCAAAGCCGGCTTGGAAGTAATAATAACGATCTAATTGGTTGTTTTTGGGAGTCACCCTCAGGTTTCGAATTATTTGAGGGTGGCTTCCACTTTTTTGAGGACGCTTGATGAGTGATTTATTGAGTGGTCAACTATTAATTTCTACACTTGTACTAGGCGCTGTCTACGGATTGATAGCTCTGGGTCTAAATCTGATTTACGGCACAATGCGTTTGCTTAACGTCGCTCATGGTGAAGTGCTGATGTTGGGCGGATATTTTGCGTATTGGATGTTTACTCTTACAGGCATTGGACCAATTTATTCCATGCTAATAGCATTCGTCCTTGCTGCTTTATTGGGCGCAGGTCTCTATTACTTTGTTTGTGAGCGTATTCTTAAATCTTCAAATATAATAGCGCAGGTAGAAGCTAATTCACTGCTGGTTTTGTTTGGGGTCTCAATAATTCTCCAAAACGTCATTGCTATGGCTTTTACAGCGACCGCGAGGGGATATTCCTATTTTAACGATATAGTGCACTTTGGAGCGTTCCAGGTAACTGCGGATAGGCTTCTGGTTTTGGTTATTGGCTTATTTGTTTGTTTCGCAAGTATTATGTTTTTTAGATACTCTATGGTGGGACTTTCAATCCGTGCCTTAATTCAGCAGCCAGATGCAGCACACCTAGTTGGAATAAACGTTGAGAGGACACGTCTAGTTAGTTTCTCTTTGGGTTTTGGGATAGCAGGTCTCGCGGGATGCTTGGTTAGTATGCTGGAACAAGTTTCCCCATTTATGGGATTTCCGTTTACGATTGCAGCATTCGTCGTAATTATAATCGGCGGCCTGGGAAACTTGGTTGGGGGTTTGGCCGGTGCATTTTTGCTCGCCGCAATAGAAATTTATGGTGTTGTCCTAACCACAGCAAGCATGAGATCGATCCTGATATATGGGGTCTTCATAGGAGTTCTACTTTGGCGTCCAAAAGGTCTGTTCGGAAACGTTCGAGGATTAAAATGAATTCCTCAGTATGGCATCGGGTCTCTATTTTAGTTGTGGCAGCATTCTTATTAGCCAGCGTTCCTTATTTTGGGAGCGCATACGTAATAGGCCTAACACTTACCCTATTAATGTGGATAGCATTGACGCAAAGCTGGGTAATCTTATCGGCTATGACCGGATATATATCGTTAGGGCACGCAGTTTTTTTCGGTGTTGGAGCCTATGTAATGGTGCTTTGTTTTAATACCTTGCCGTTCTTAATAGCTGTTATCCTTGCTGGATTGGTTGGTTTTAGCTTTGCTTTCTTAGTGGGGTACCCCTGCTTAAGAGTTCGCGGACCATACTTTGTAATTCTAACCTTCGGTCTAGCAGAATTAGTCAAGTTTATCGTTATAAACGTTGAAGCGGGTTTAGGGAAATTTGGCCGTCTTTTGCTTGGGGCTCCGGGTCTTGAAACGCTGTATTATTTAATTTTGGCACTTGCCGTCATCTCTATCGCAATAACTTATTACGTTCGCCGTTCAAGATTTGGAGCAGCTCTACGGGCTATTAGGGAAGATGAGGAAGCCGCTGAGACGCTTGGTATTGATGTTGCCCGTTTTAAGGTTTTAGCATTCGCAATTTCCGCTACCGTACCAAGCATGGTTGGAGCGGTTATGATCCTCCGGAACAGTTATTTTGAACCATTAGATGTGTTCAATCCAGTAACATCATTTACCATAGTGTCCATGGCGATTATTGGAGGTGGTGACGATGTGCCAGGACCGATATATGGGGCTCTCGGACTGGTTTTGTTGCAGGAAATACTCTGGGCAAACTGGCCAGAGGTTTACATGATAATACTCGGAGTTTTGTTGGTAACTTTCGTTCTCCGTGTGCCGGAAGGGATACATGGGTGGATTTTATCGTACCAACGATCAAGGACAACATAATGTTTCTCCAACTCATTAATGTGGGTCGAAGCTTTGGAGGATTGCAGGCTGTGAATGCTGTTGATTTGACCGTCGAGAAGGGGGAAATTCTGGGATTAATGGGCGCAAACGGAGCCGGTAAGACAACGTTATTCAATTTAATAGCTGGCAACCTGAAGCCGACGACGGGCGAAATTTGGCTAGAGGGGAAAAGAACTGACGGTTTGCGGGCAGATCAGCTTAATCGTATGGGTGTCGGACGAGCCTTCCAAATTGTGCGTCCATTCTCTGGTTTGACAGTACTAGAGAACGTAGTCATTGGCTGCCTATTTGGCAGAGGCCACGAACAATCTATCACCAAGGCCCAGAATATTGCGAAAGAAATTCTGGATCAGGTGGGAATTGTAGACAGGGCAGATGACAAAGCTGGAACTCTAACACTCGTAGGCCGAAAGAAGCTTGAGATTGCCCGTTCTCTCGCAACACAACCTAGTTTGCTCCTTCTTGATGAAGTGATGGCTGGACTCACTCCAGTAGAAGTTTCAGAAGCATTGGAAGCTGTTAGCAAATTACATCGAGAACAAGGCCTTACAATAATCGTAATTGAACACGTTATGCGAGCTTTAATGTATCTTTCTGAAAGATTGGTCGTGCTCCACCATGGTTCGAAGATTGCAGAGGGAACTCCGAAGGAAATTTCTGAAAGTGAGGTCGTCAACGAAGCGTATTTTGGGGATCCAAAAGAGTGAAGAAGTTTTTGCAACTAAAAGAATTAAGTTCCGGATATGGGGATGTTCCTATAATTAAGGGTCTAAGCCTTGAAGTAAATAGCGGATCAATTACAGCTCTGGTCGGCAGTAACGGCGCTGGAAAAACTACCTTGATGAAAACTATTTCAGGGTTATTGCCAGTTATGGATGGTGAAATTTTCCTAGATGGAGAGGCTATCAGTGGGACAATGCCGTATCGAAGGGTCGGATTGGGCCTTTCTCTGGTGCCGGAAGGAAGATTAGTTTTCCCGGAATTCTCTGTAGAAGAAAACCTAAAGATCGGTGCTATTACTCCACGCGCTCAACCCGACCGTACAGCACGAACGGAAGAGATGTTTGAGCTTTTCCCTCGCCTCAAAGAGCGACGGAACCAAGCAGGGGGGACCTTGTCTGGTGGAGAGCAGCAAATGCTAGCCATAGCACGCGGCTTAATGTCGGCTCCCCGAATGTTGTTACTTGATGAGCCAAGTCTTGGCTTAGCCCCCAATATAGCCAAATTTCTTTTTGAAATGGTGGTCCGAGTGAAAGAATCAGGCGTTACAATTTTTATTGTGGAACAAGATATCAAATCAACACTGGAAATAGCTGACCATGGATACGTTATCGAGAATGGTCAGATTGTTACCGAGGGATTAGGGTCCGATCTTTTAGTCGACGAAGCTATCAAGACAGCATATCTGGGAATTTAAGAAGAAAATTAGTTCTTTGAGCGTGTTTTAGATCCCCATAAAAGATAAAAGCCCCTTAAACCATCCTCCTTTTTCATCTCTTGTTGCTAAATGAGCTCCGAGATGATCGCAGCCTACCATTAGCGTTCGGTCTATTGACGTGCCGGCTTGTTTCAATACATTTTCCATTTCAATAGCTTGGTCAATTAAATGAGGGAAATCGTCGTCGCCGTGAGCCATGTAGAAATCAGCGGTAACTTTATTTACGTGGAGAATGGGGCTGGCTTCTGCTGCCGCTCCAGACCCTTCTTCCCCAAGAAATCTTGGTCGTTGACTTAATCCTGAGTCTTTCCCAAACCGATAGACCCCAGACACAGGGACACATCCTTTAATGAAGTCGTCGGGCAGGCTTTTATTCTTTTTCCAATCATCACGAACGGTTAGCAAACTAGCATAATGACCGCCTGCAGAATGTCCCCCTAAAAATATTCGATTTGGGTCCGCATCGTATTTGGTAATATTATTGTAAACCCAGGTGACAGCATTTGCACAGTCATTGAAACCTTCCGGAAATAAATACATAGGTGCTAATCGATATCCGACCGTCACAAATAGAATGTCATTATTAACGAATGCAGGGGCCATAAAGTTATTCCATTCTTTGTAACCATTGGTCCATCCCCCACCGTGAATGAACATAAATACCGCACCACAACCTTTTAACGGCTTATGTATGCCCAGGCTTTGATAAGGGTTGGCACCATATAGGACGTCTTCCCCTTTTATATTGGCTCCAAGCTGCATTACTTTTTCCGCATAAGGTCGAGCAAATTCGGATATTGGGTCTTGGGCTGGGTATTCGTTAAGTTGCATTGGATTTCTTTTTCAAGTCTAAGGCTTCAAACACCCTCTCAGATGTCATGGGTAATTGCCGGAGATTTATATTCACAGCTCGTGCAATAGCATTGCAGATTGCAGCAGGGACAGTCACAAGGCTGATTTCGCCTACTCCTTTAGCACCATAGGGCCCATCAGGTTCGGGATGTTCAACAATTATCGGGTTTATGTTATAGGGTACATCGAGAGTACCTGGAATTTTGTAATCCATAAGATTGGGATTAATCAGTCGGGGGCCATCCCAAACCATTTCTTCAACAAGGGAATAGCCCATGCCTTGAACAAAGCCCCCTTCAATCTGGCCCTCGACCAATGCAGGATTTATAGCTTTACCGACATCCGTTGCAGACCATGCTTCTATAACTTTTATTTGGCCCGTGCGTTCATCAACTTCTACCTCGACAACCATAGCATTGAAAGAATACACACCGATTTGACCGAATGGCACTCCTGATACGACCGCTCGTTTAGGGTCTATAGAAGGCTTGTCATAGACAAGTGAATGTGATCCGACTATGGGTCCTCCCGATTGCCAATGAGAATATTTAGCAACATCGAAGAATGTTACTTCGTGTCCCGGTACACCTTTAACACCTAACTTACCACCAGGTAATAGTTCTAGATCGTCGACCCTACATTCTAACATTTGGGATGCAGCATCCTTAATTTTTTTCTCGACTTCTTTAGCGGCACCGACCACTGCTCGACCCGTTGTATAAGTTACTCGACTGGCAGTAGTACCCCAATTAAAAGGCGAACCATCCGTATCAGGTGAAGCAAGAGAGATATTTTGGAGTGGCACTTGAAGTGTTTCGGCACAAATTTGCGAAAGAACAGTATCGGATCCTTGGCCAATATCGGTTGCACCAGTATTTAGAATCACGGTGCCATCTTCCAGAAGCCTAACAATTGCGCCCGTCCCCAGGATACCACTAATATGTCCCGCAATCGAAATTCCTAAACCTCGTTGTTTACCTTTTCTATTCTTGCCTTTTCTTTCCGATTTCCTTTCCCAATTTGATGCTTCCCGGACCTTAGTTATGCATTCTTTTAGACCGTTAGACTCTACGACTTGTCCGCCGAACCAAGTGTCACCAGTATCCATAGCGTTTTTTAGTCGAACTTCAATTGGATCTAGATCAAGCTTTTGGGCAATTTCATCAATCTGTGCTTCCGTCGCAAAATTAATTTGCGGATTTCCGAATCCTCGAAATGCTGCAAAACGAAGGTGGTTAGTATAAACCACTTGTCCAGAGCTTCTGACATTAGGAATTCTGTATGGACCCCTTGAGAAGAGTATAGAGATTCCTAACACCCCTGGACTATCGTCAGCGTAGGCGCCGCCATCCATCAGAATTTCCACCTCTCTGGCCAACAAAACACCATCTTTTCGAGCACCCGTCTTACAGCGAATTCGGGCAGGATGGCGTGCCCGTATCATTTCAAAGTCTTCTTCCCTGGTTAGAATGAGTTTAACCGGACGCTCTGTCTTTAAAGCCAGTTTTACAACAATCGGCTGAACGTGAGCTTCCATTTTGTTGCCGAACCCAGCTCCAACACTGGGTGTAAGACATCGCAGTTTAGACATGGGAAGATTGAGTGTTTCAGAAACGTTCGCCTGCACTCTAAATACAGATTGATTTGCAGACCATAGTTCAACTCGACCATTCCCATCTACCTCGGCGAACGCTCCACAGGTTTCAATAGGTAAATGATTTTGAGCTTGTGTCTCATAAGTGTTTTCAACAATCAAATCACAATCTTTCCATGCCGTATCAACGTCACCCTCTTCTATGCTTGACTTAGACATGAGATTACCACCGCACTGGGCTTCAAAGATTTTAATATAATCATCAAGACCTTCGTGAATGATTGCGGCATCATCGGTTAAAGCGTCATCCATACTTAGAACACTGGGAAGTTCTTTATATTCAACTTCAATCAAACCTAAAGCCTCTCGTGCAATTTCCTCGCTCAGCGCTGCTACCGCCGCTACAGGTTCACCAACATAGCGAACCTTATCTTTGGCAATAGCTGCCTCGTCCTTGATAAAAGGTCCCATATAATCGTGGCCAAAATCGTCACCTGTAATCACAGCTTTAACACCAGGCAAAGCTAATGCCTGATCTGTCTTATATGACAGGATGAGGGCATGCGCATGGGGACTGGATAGGATAGCTGCGTGCAGCATATTTGGTTTATATATATCTGCTATATACTTCGCCTTTCCGAGAACTTTTTCCCTAGTCTCAATTTTTTTTGGCGATAAACCCACACCTCCACTAATTTTGCTCATGTGGAAACCTTCATATCAGAGGATAATTTTGCCGCTTCAAGTACCGCGTCAATAATTTTTTTGTAGCCAGAACAACGGCAAAGATTGCCGGAGAGTCCGTGCTGCACTTCCTCAATAGTGGGGTCAGAATTGCCGGAAAGAAATGCATGAGCTGTAATCATCATACCGGAAGTACAAAATCCACATTGTATTGCCCCTAGTTCACTAAATGCTTGCTGGATTGGCGCGAGGGTTTCGTCATCAGCCAGTCCCTCGACGGTAATAATCTGATCACCGTCATGTAACGTTGCGAGAGAGAGGCAGCCCCGAACAGGATTTCCATTTACGAGCAAAGTGCAAGCTCCACAGACACCTTGATTACATCCTCTTTTAGTGCCGGTTAGCAGGAATTGATCTCTCATAACGGTCAGGAGTGTGTCACATCCCCCAACTTTGGCGTTCCGTTCCTCACCATTAACTATTAGGGAAATGTCAGATATATTTTTCATCTTTATTACGTTTTCAATAAGTATTCCTGAGCTCTCTGCACCGCGCGTATCAACAAATTTGGTACCAATTTTAGTCGATAGGAGGCACTTCCCCGGACGTCGTCTACGGGATCACAAGCAGCAGCTAATTGTTCTCCTAATTCAAATAGGTTGTCTTCAGTAAGTTTTTCCCCAACTAGGGAGTTTTCAGCGTCTGGCATTCTCACTGGTGTCGGCCCGCACGCTCCCACGGCTACCCTAATAGAACTACATACATTTCTCTCCATTTTTAAAATCAGATTGATTGAGGCCGTGGCATAGTCACCCTCGACCCGGGCAAACTTTTCGTGCACACCACAAGCATTTTTATCCACCTTTGGTAGGTATATATTCTTAATTAATTCGCCGGGGTTAAGTGCCGTTTCATACCAGTCAACAAAAAACTCCTCTGCTTTGATCAGCCTGTCACCTTTTTTGGAAGTTATCTCTACTTCAGCGTCTGCAGCAACTAGTGCTGGGGGATAGTCGGCGCCTGGGTCAGCAAAAGCTATTGAACCACCTATGGTTCCCATGTTTCGGACGACGGGATTGGCTATTTTGGATGCTGCTTCTCTAACACCGCTAAGGCTACCGCACAATATTGTAGACGCCGCAGTTTGGGAATGGTGAGTCATTGATCCTATTTGAACGCGCCCATTAGGAATTTTCTTAATTCCTCGCAACTCGTTTACATTTTTTAGACTGACAAGTTTAGCCGGGTTCACGAGATTTGCATTTAACAAAGCAACTACTGTAGCACCGCCCGATATATACATAGAATCATCTTCAGTAGAAATCTCGTCTAGAGCCATACTTAAATCTTTTGCTTTCACTACCTCTGTAGCAGTGCTCATTGAACTACCTCCGGTACGGTTTTCTGGGCTGGTTCCACGGTTTTTCGGAATGCTTCTGCAAACTCGTGACCAAGGGCTTTGGCCTTCTTTTGCATAACGCCGAGGCCAAACTTACCAAGTCGTCCTACAATAGAAACTTCGGAACTATAAAAAACCTCTGTTGTGTTTGCATCGACTTGCTTAAGACGAAGGATATTTTCCGCGTGAATAATGCTAGCTTTCGACCCTTCTTCCCCCCGGGTGATGGAATAAACTTCCGACGGTGGATTTTCACTAGTCACTTCTACTTTAAGTCTAAAATTAGCTTTGACAGGGCCAACTTGTACTCTTACCTCAGCTGCGTAAGATGTCGGTCCGATAACTTCTACATTTTGGCAGCCCGGTATGCATGGAGCCACAATTTTTGGATTGGTGATAGCGTTCCAGACATTATCTTGTGAAGTCTTAAGGGTAAAAGAATCTTCAATTTTCAAAGCCTGATCTCCTATTTTACAACTGCCACATTGCTAGCGTACACTTCCCATTGTAGATCTATTATTTGGGTTTCCAGGTAATGGATAATGGTTCAATGTTGATATCGTGGATCTACCTCTGCGATCATTTGAGGATCCAGATAGTTGCCATGATCAATGATCATATCGTTGTCTAGATATACCGTGCAGTCCTTCATCGGTAAATCATAATGACCTTGAGTGACGCGGTTACCGCCGCCTTGTGTATTGGGTCCAGTGGAGAATAAGAAATTTCCTGCAAATCCCCGGACCGCGCCGTTGCTTCGGTCCACATCATCACCGTTCAATGCAATGCAATCCCACCTGCAATGCGGATTTGTTCCAAAGCCTAAATGGGAAATGGCGTGACCATCCATATCGTCAGGGGATCGTTTGTTGCTATCCAGCCAATGGTTCATAAGGCGGGCATCTAAGCCACCTTCAATTTTGCGGATAAATCCGTCTTCAACTGTTATGTTGATTTCATCGGTTATATAGCGATTGTACGGGAGCACGACAATGTCGCCCGGTTGCGCGACGACGAGCCCTTTTGCTTTTCCTTCGTTTGGAAAGGTATAACAATGGCCGGCGCCCCAGTGATCAAAGTGTCCTGGTTCGTCGGCAAATCCCCACTGGCAGAGAGAAGGGTAGTCACCTATTTCGGCGTGAAAATCGGTGCCGGCATCATTGGTCACCCGCATAGATTTTGAACTCGCTAGACGCTTGGTAATATATTTAGTGGCGCGTTTGACGTCCGGTGTCGACATTTGACTACCGAGATCATCTGGATGGTCGATAATCATTTGTACCCGCGTGCCCGCGGCCCGCACTTCATGCATCCACTTGGTAAACAGGGGTACATGCATGGCCAATATAAGGTCGGCGGCCTTCAGGGCCTCGACGGCACCCTTGCAGGAACCGACCGTTTCCACCCCGACGCTGGTCCAGCTGGGAATGGCATTGACCTTCATCTCGTAGATATCGGCTTTGAATGATTTCGCTGCAGCAAAAGCAGCTTCCACATATTCTTTTCGAGTACCAATATCACTCAAAATAACAATTGTTTCACCCTCTTGGACATTGCAAAGTTCAAACTGTAATCGAAATAAGTCAGGTACCTCCGCTGGATTCGTCAGTTGTACTCTCGACATGGTGTTTCCTTTTTTTACCAAAACTAATGGCTGGTATACGTGTTACCGATTGGTATTTGAGATTATTAAAAAAATAAGCAAATGTTATTCACTTTGGCAAGAGTAATGATATGGACAATAAATTGAAGAATATCAAATGATCAATTTGGCTTTTGTTGGGTTGGGTTGGTGGGGTAACGAATTGGCCGCCGCTGCATCGGCTTTATCGGCCCGTATCAAGATTGTCGGTTGTTATTCTTTATCGCAAACTGAAATGAAAGCCTTTGAGACACAATATGGTGCAATACCTTATCCCAGCTATGGAGACTTGTTAAAGGAACCTTCCACGGACGGCGTCGTCTTGTCCACACCTCACTCACAGCACGCTAATCAAGTTATTCAGGCTGCTAATGCTGGAAAGCAGGTGTTTGTCGAAAAACCTTTAGCTCTATCCGTACATGATGCTTACAGAGCCACAAAAACATGCTTAGACCAAGAAGTTATTCTAGCAGTTGGCCATAATAGGCGTTTTTCTAGTGGCGTTAGTGAAATAAAGCGCTGTTTACAAAGCGGTAAATTGGGACAAGTTCTACATGTAGAAGCCCATTTTTCCGGCAATAGTGCTATGAATTTTTCACACACGACATGGCGTGCAAACCGAGAAGAGTCACCTGCAGGCGCTCTAGCATCGATTGGCTTACACATGATCGATACAATACAATACCTACTTGGTCCCATTGAAAGACTTTGCTGTCTAAGTAAACGACAAGTTCTTCCAGTAGAAATTGATGATACTACATCCGCTCTTTTTGAACTACAGTCTGGTATTACAGGAACGATAGGAACCTTGTTTGCTACGCCAAGTAATTCTCTACTTCGCATCTACGGTACTGGAGGACTAATAGAAGCAAAAAATGAGTTCAGTGAGGTAAGTTTCCAGGGCGATGGTGAATTATACGAAAATATTTTGATACAGCCCTCAAACACTCTTACCGCAGAATTTAGTGGTTTCTGTGATGCGTGTGAAGGGCATGAAGCCTACCCCGTGTCGGCGGATGAAGCCATAAGGAATGTTGCTATAATTGAAGCTATGTCCATTTCAAGCAAACAAATGGGCGAATGGATGAATATTTCAGGCCTATTAAAGAAGGGCGCAGTTTAATGTTGAGAACCTCATAAGTTTTTAGGACTAACGAGAAGTGAAAGGATTATTTTAATCCAATTCAATCAGAACCAGACCGGGCATAAAAAATTAGAGCCCCTACAACTATTAGTACACCAAGTAGTTGGAGCGGGGTGAGGGTTTGTCCTAGGATAAGGAAAGCGGCACCTGTCACTACAAGTGGTTCCAAGTTCACAAAAAAGGTGGTAGCAGAAGCCCCTGCCATGGAAATTGCATAGAAATATGTGATCATGCCTAAAGCATATAGGATATTAGACACCAAAAACCCAATCCAGCCATCTGTATTTGTTGGTAAATCAAGCTTTCCCCTAATCGTAATTACCACAATCATAATGGCCAAGGCCGTCATGGCCATATATAGCATTGCTTGCCGTGGGTCCTCTCCTTTTACTAGGTGATGGCTGAGGACTGAGACGGTTGCGAGTCCGATAGCCCCAATAGTTGCCAAGAGTATGCCCAGACTGTCTAGCTGATGAAAAGACACACCGAGAACTAGCGCTAAACCTATAAGTGCTACGACAGCGCCTATGAATTTTGTGATAGTGAAGGCTTCTGCACCTGTTAGGGTTAGACTGAACCCCGTCAATATGGGAAATAGAAAAAAGATAAGAATTGCAATTGGTACGGGCAAACGCTCAATGGCTACTAGTAGAGCGAAGTTGTAGATGATGGTAATTACTCCCAGGATAACTGCGATTTGGCCCGACTTTTTCGACATAATTATCGGAGCTCCCTTTAGGGAAAGTATAATAAGAAGAATTACAGCGGGGAGAAAAAACCTCGTTGCGCTGAGAGTAATAGGGGTCACCCCACCCCTGTAGGACAGTCCTGCAAAAGTGTTTGAGAGAGCGAAACAAACGGCGCTCAGTAGGGCTATAACCACACCGATCTTATAGTCACTCCAATTCATCCGATAGGCCCCTCACTACATTGGTATGTTTGAGAAAAAGGAAAATTAACGGCACCAAAATATATTCTAGAAGACTATTATCCGGTAAAAAGAGAAGCTAGAAAAATTTAACTAAGGCAAGGCTCTACCTTATTTTTTATTGAACGCACATCAAGATAATTCAGTTCTGCTGTTCGCAAACCTGAGATTAATTATTAAAATATGAGCTTCTCAGGCGATAAAGTCTGCGAATTTATCTACGAATCTAGGATTAATGGTTAGGGCTAAAGCAAAAAGGGCCAAATCTGTAAGCTTGGAATTTTGGTGCCAACGCGCTAGGTTCTTGAAGATTCAAAACAGATTTCCTCTTGGTTTCTTCAACTTGCATTTTATCAATAAGTTACAGTTTTTAGGATTTAATAAATAAGAAACGGGGACAAATAATGAGCACCGAAATATATACACCAACCGCTGAGCAACTTGATGCTCGTATCGCGCGTTTCGATCAGCTTACCCCCATGTCGACAACTGATGATTTGGCCTGGGTTCCGCGCGAGGCGTGGGAAATATTTTTTGCACAAAAGATTATGGCTGTAATTCTCGAGGATACGAAGAGCCCCTTTGGGGACAAAGCCCCGATTGTTGGGGCGTCTGGGACAACGATGTTCATATCCGTTATGCCCCCAGGGCAAGGTCCGTGTCTGCATGATCACAACGAAACGTACGAAACATTTATTGTACTTCAAGGAACGATTGAATACCGGGTCGGTGATCCTGTCGAACATAAACGGGTATTGAACAAGTGGGATGTGTTTTCCTGTCCGCCTGGAGTGTATCGGGAGTTTAATAACGTTGGCGATGGGGAAGCTGTTCAACTTACTGTTCTCACCGGGCCAATTGAGCGAGATGATGTCACTATGCCGGATTCAGTAAGAGAAAGGGTCGAGAATGAGTTTGGGTCGGAGGTTGCCAACGCTTTTGGCAAGTTGATGCCTTTCGATCCGCCAAAGAAGTCACCGCGTTAATAATTAGGTTGGTTCTCGAAGGAGATCACCCTTGGGATTTGTGGAGGAGAATGGGATTCGTCAATATTACGAAGTTAATGGAGACAGACCAGCTTTATTACTGGTGGCTGATACGGGGGCCACGCGTGTTCGGGCACTGTCTCCGAGAAAATTAATAGCATTGTATCTGAGTTTCTAGAACGTTAGTCTCGATCATTTATGAGGTTGCTATGACACATGAAGCCATAATACCAACAGGTTCGGCACCACCATTGGCTCCTTATTCACCAGGTGTAAAATCGGGTGACACAGTTTATGTGTCTGGGATTTTAGCTATGGATTCTGACGGCAATGTCGTTGGGTCTGGCGACATAAAGGCACAGACGCGGCAAGTCATTGAGGCAATTCGGAGTGTGGTTGAAAAGGCGGGTGGCTCACTATCGGACGTTGCATTCAATCAAATATTTCTTGCAGACCTAGGCCATTACGCAGAAATGAACGAGGTCTACGGCCAGTTTTTTGGCCAGAACCCACCCG
>JYMV01028003.1_pt1 | contig 23788 bp, 28 predicted proteins | sample 338911 | NCBI WGS metagenome assembly JYMV01 (sample SAMN03354496, study PRJNA234377) | hydrothermal vent metagenome | biome: Deep sea; feature: Hydrothermal plumes at the Eastern Lau Spreading Center, Western Pacific Ocean; material: Seawater | place: Tonga | collected 2009 | depth 2000 m m
GAATATCTGTCCAACACAGCGGTGGGTGGTATTTGTTGACCCTTAGAAACAGAAATTCGTCTTAGCGCCAAATCATCTGAATGATGCGGTGGCTCACATCAAGTTGTCAGAAAGCATTTAGAATCCTGATTTTTGTTTACGGAGATAGCAGATGGCAGATACACGTATGAGCGTCGAGGAACGCGAATCTTTTCTAGCAGATGTCCATGTAGGTGTGCTGTCGGTCCCACGCAAGGAAGGGGCGGCCCCGCTAACAGTACCCGTATGGTATGACTACTCGCCTGGTGATGAGGTATGGCTGATTACGGGTCAGGAGTCGTTGAAAGGCCAATTGCTGAAAGTCGGTACGCCTGTTGCACTAGTGGCTCAGACCGAGGACACACCATATAAGTACGTGTCCGTCGAGGGGCGCGTTACAAAGATCGAACCTACCAGCAATGAGTCAGACCTTAAACCTATGGCTATTCGTTATCTTGGCGAACAGAAGGGTATCGCCTATGCAGCGGGAGGTAACGAGGTAGCATCGATTCGAGTTTCGATCCTACCCGAACGATGGTTTACAGTGGATTATGCAAAGACCTGAACTGTAAAAAGGACCAGTCGACGGTTCTTTAGATACCACCATATTCGCACACAACGAACATCCCTCAAATCCAAGAAAACAGAATGATCAAACTATATTTCGCTCCGAACACACGCGCCGAACGAACGGCTTGGCTTCTGAACGAACTCGGCCTCGACTACGAGCTGGAACGCTACAAGCTCGGAGACAAGGCGATGCGCTCGCCGGAATTCCTCGCGATCAACCCGAATGGGCGGGTCCCAGTTCTGGATGACAACGACGTGCGAATTACCGAGAGTACGGCCATCGCGCAGTACCTGGTAGCCCGCTATGGGGAGGGGCGTTTGGCGCCACCGATCGACTCTCCGGATTTTCCTGTCTACCTGCAGTGGCTGCACTATGCCGAGGGTATGCTGATGGCCCCGATGGGCAACTACGTCGTTGAGGAAATCCTGCTGCCTCCGGACCGGCGCTCGGAGGTACACGCTAAGCGGGCACTCAAACTCCTGGGCAACCTATTGAAGACCGTCGATGCCCATCTCGCTGACCGAGACTATCTGGCCGGTGGATTCACCGCGGCAGACACCGTGACGGGGCACGCCTGCGTGATTTCCGAGCAAATCGGCAGCCAGTTATCCGAGTTGCATAACGTGACCGCGTACCTCGAACGGTTGAAGGCACGCCCGGCGCTGCAGAAGGTCCTTGCGCTTCGATCCGAGATTTAGCCGCCCCGTAAATATATCGGTGAGTTGGTGGGGTCGAGGAGGATCGAACTATCGACCTTCGCAGTGTGAAGGCAGAGCGCTCCTCATCAACAGTCCTAAAACCCTTTAAATAACAGGCTCCGACTCCACGCAAACGGACCTGAAGGGACTGGAGAGGACAGGAACGGACCCGGTTTCAGCACATTTTCAGCACACTAACTTAGGGCACCCACCCCCACTGGATCACTCGCCAATTTAATATATTGTCTTCCCACAGCTCGGTACCGTTAATTCAAACGTTACCTTGTCTTTAGTTAGTAATAATGTGATTTCTCCACCGTGGGTAATCAATAAGGCTTTTACATATGCAAGACCAGAACGACTTTTTCGCGTGTAATCACCCACTGTGCTAAAAAATGGTTCAAATTTTCGATCTGCAATGTCATCTGAGATTGATTTCCCATCATTACTGACTTGAAGTTGTACCGTCTTATCGATGTCATTGAATTTGCTGACGACCATGATGCTAACGTCACCACCATGTCGTTTTGCATTCTCAATAATTCTTTCTGCCCTTCTGTAGTTGGACGTGGCATTGCCCTACGCAGTACCCCTAGCCAAGTCTCAGGTTTTAGTGGCAAGTCCAAACTCTGCGCAACGGCGACCCCTGCCTAAATCTAAGTCCCACCTCCAACTGTCGGATGCTCATAAGTGATTGTTTTATGAAGTATCCAGAAAGACCCGTACCTCATACATTTAGTTCACACGTAACAATTGATTAAGTATTGATATATCTGTAAATTGGAAGCGACGGGTACATTCGTAGGGGAGCATCTAAATGATCCCGAGAAGATTACTCGGGGAGATAAAAAATGTCTCTGGAGAAACACATTATTTCAATATTGAGGGCTGCCTCTCTTAGCGATAGTTTGCCTAGTGGTGAAACAATAGAGAGTCCAATATCGATCCTTACGTTGGACGGCTACTTGTTAGCTCATAATGACCACATGGCGGATCTTCTCCAACTAAAACACGCCACAGGTCACTGGTTAGAAAGATGCCCTAAATTAGCAACTAATTTAGTGCGTGACTCGTTTAACCAAACCATCGACTATGGCTCTAACACAATTACAAGGCCAATAATCTCTGCTAATAACAAAGTCCATCTGGTTAGCCCAACCAAACAACTAATAAATATTGATGGCTTCGCATTTATCTTCAATTCGACAAAAATAGTTCAGGAAGACATAGACACTAACGTTGTCCGGCTATTTAGCCTACCAACCAGTCCTCCTGGGTACCATAAAGACCAACTCAATTAGTTTTCTATTCCTCAGAATAAATAAAGAACCCTTTTCGTCAACAAGTGTTTTTGCCCAATCCAAATACAGATATAGTATTACATCAAGCAACATCCTTTAGTTTATGTACCTTTCTTAGCTGAGTTAAAGTCATATTACTTTTGGCTTCTCCTTCAGATAGCATCTTGTAGACGACCGTAACTAATGAAGCTTTAGACTTGCTCGTCCATTTTTCCGATACTTGGTCAACAATCTTTACTGCATTTTGGAGTGAATCTAGTTCTAGAGATGCCGCTTTAACTTCGCCATAAAACAAGTAATTAAGATCTGTATCTAGAACTTCACAGACTCTAAGACCATTGCGTACAACCATGGTCGTGATATCACCCTTCTCCCAACGTGAGACACAAGCACGAGTAACACCCACAGCCTTAGCAAACTGATTTTGATTTAGACCCACTTCAATTCGAAGCTTTTTCAATCGTCTTGATGCTTTATTCATAGTTAGACCATGCGTCAACATTATTAACAATATTATTATATCGCGTGCCGATGGCTAAACTTATATATCTAATTGCATACACATTTAACCTACAAAAAAAATCCAACAACCAGTATTAGCTGTAGGTCGCTAGATGACACCTAGTTCTCTACCCACGTTCACGAACTTGTCGACCGCTGTATCAATATCATCTTCAGAATGAGCAGCTGACATCTGAGTACGTATTCTTGCCTTGCCCTTTGGTACAACTGGAAATGAAAACCCAGTCACGTAGATACCTTGTTTTAGCAAATTTGTGGCCATTTTCTGTGCTAACTTAGCGTCCCCTAGCATAATCGGAATAATCGGATGCTCACCCGGGATTAGTTTGAACCCAGCCTGCATCATAAGTCTCCGAAATTTATCAGCATTGCGACTTAATTTCTTTCGGAGATCGTCCCCGCGTTCGACAAGCTCGAACGCCTTAATCGAAGTCGCTGCAATTACAGGAGCCAAGGTATTCGAGAACAAGTACGGGCGGGACCTCTGACGGAGCCACTCGATAACTCTTGGAGACGATGCGACGTACCCACCTGAAGCACCGCCCAGTGCCTTACCGAGGGTACCTGTAATAATGTGAACTTTTTCACTCACGTCACAGTACTCTGGAGTACCACGACCATGTTTACCTAAAAATCCGATGGCATGGCTGTCATCGACCATGACAAGGGAGTCGTATTTTTCTGCCAGTGTACAGATGCCACTTAGATTCGCTATTATGCCATCCATCGAAAAAACACCGTCCGTTACGATTAACTTAAAGCGAGAGTTCGAGCATTCTTGGAGTTTTTGTTCTAGATCCTCCATATTATTATTCGCATATCGAACTCTTTTCGCTTTCGATAATCGCACACCATCAATTATCGATGCATGATTTAGCTCATCGGAAATTATCGCATCGTTATCATCAAGAAGTGTTTCAAATAAACCAGTATTTGCATCGAAACAGGACGAGTAAAGAATAGAATCCCCCATTCCCAAGAAGCTGGAGATCTTGTTCTCAAGTAATTTATGCTCTTCTTGCGTTCCACAAATAAAACGAACTGAAGCCATCCCGTATCCATATCGATCGATGGCAAATTTTGCGGTTTTGGCAAGCTCAGCATTATCCGCCAGGCCAAGGTAATTATTCGAACAAAGATTCAGTACTTTACCCGAACCTAGCACATCAATCTCCCTGGATTGTTGAGATGTAATGATCCGCTCTTCTTTATAGAGACCTGAATTTTTCAATTCATCGATTGACTTATTGAGATGATCTATGAGCTTATTTAGCATTGATCTAATGAAGTATAATTTTCATTTATTAGCCGGTAGGGTTTGCTCTACGCTTAATCACACCACCACCCATAAATCCACCATCTATAGGTAACACGACTCCGTTTATATAGCTAGATTCTTCGCTGACAAGAAACACAGCCGTAGCTGCTACCTCTTCTGGACTGCCGTATCTATTAACCGGAATTCTTGCGCAGTAAGACTCTCTAGTCTCTTCATCATGCATTTTCGAAACTAGCTCGGTTTCTATAGCACCCGGCGCCAAGGCGTTTACAGTAATACCAAGTTCGGCTAGTTCAACAGCCATTACACGAGTAATAGCACTGACACCACCCTTGGACGCCCCATATGCTGTCCGGCCCGTGCCACCGCGTTCACCCGCTGCTGAGCCCATCAAGACAATACGTCCGTATCTGTTCTTGGCCATAATCTTTGCTGCACCCTGTGCACAAAGAAAAGTACCTGTAAGATTGACAGCTATAATTCGATTCCATTCTTCTAGCGTTGTTTCGAGTATTGTTTTTTCGATTCCTATTCCTGCACAATGAATAACGCCGTCCAATTTACCGAATTCACTCAGGGTATCGCGATACATCTGTTCGACACCTACAGGGTCCGAAATATCTACTACTATCCCGTGAGCCCTAACGTTAGTCTTCCTTAGAATATCAACCGTAGTTGCAGACGATTTCTCATTCTGGTCAACTACAATAACGGCGGCACCTAATTCACCCAGCATAACTGCTGTCGCTTTTCCAATACCGCTCCCGGAGCCCGTTACTAAAACTGTTCGACTAGTTAGCGAAAACACAGATATTCCCTCCAAAATTGCACTCGACAACCATTACTTATACCGTACCAGATTGTAGTCTCTTCATTTTTTTTAGATGTATAGTATAAAGTACATTCTTGCAATATTTGGTTTACACTTTTTATAAATTGTTTATATCTCTTGGTCTTGAATGAATAAAACTAAAGAATTTGTTAATAGCTATCGTCCAGCAATTACTGGTACTCGACATATGGTGTCGGCGGGCCACTATCTCGCTGCTCACGCAGGATTTGAGATCTTGGAATCTGGAGGGAATGCCATCGATGCTGGTTGCGCAGCCGGAATTGCCCTGGGCGTACTCCAAAGTGATTTAGTCAATGTCGCTGGTGTTGCACCGATCATCATCTACCATGCCCAATCAGACAAAGTGATCACTATAAGTGGCCTAGGGACATGGCCGAAGCGAATTGACCCCGCGATTTTCGAGGAAAAACATTCGGGAAGTATCCCCGAGAATATTTTGCGCACTGTGGTTCCAGCGGCACCGGATGCATGGATTACAGCACTTGAATTGTATGGAACTAAGACTTTTTCTGATGTCGCATCCGCAGCCATCAGGTTTGCGACCGACGGGTTTACCATGTACCCATTAATGGCTTCGTTGATTGAAGAAAATGAATCTAAATTTCGACGCTGGAAGAGTACAGCCGATATATATCTACCAGATGGGAAGCCCCCAGAAGTTGGCCGTCTTTTTATTCAATCAGATCTCGGTAAAACACTCCAGTACATGGTCGATGAAGAGCACGGCGCGAAAGGTGATCGCAAGGCCGGATTGAATGCCGCCCGTGATGCTTTTTATAAAGGCGATATCGCACAGGCGATTGTAAAGTACCACAAGGATAATGGCGGCTACCTACGCGAAGACGATTTAGAAGAATTTAAAGTTGGACTAGAGGAGCCGATTGAAATCAGTTACAAGGGAACAAACATCTATACTTGTGGCCCTTGGTGCCAAGGACCAGCACTACAACAAATATTGAAAATTTTAGAAAAATTTGAGCTAACTTCCCTTGGACATAATTCACCAAGTTATGTTCACACTCTCGTCGAAGCCTCGAAACTGGCATTTTCCGATAGGCATTTTTATTACGGAGACCCCAGATTTGTAGAAGTACCTATGGAATCATTGCTATGCAGTACGTATACGGACGAACGAAGGCAACTGATTAATCCCAATCAGGCTTGGCCATCAATGCCCCCTGCTGGTGATCCTTATAATAATGCAGCATACGGCCCCAGCCTTAATAGCGAAGCAAGTCACGACGGCACTCCTACCGGTAGTCTAGATACGTCCTATGTTTGTGTAACTGACCGGCATGGCAATATATTTTCAAGCACGCCAAGCGATGTTGCTAAAGACTCACCAATAATTCCAGGTACGGGACTTTGTCCATCATCCAGAGGTTCGCAAAGTTGGGCAGATCCCACACATCCATGTTCTATAGAACCAGGTAAGCGTCCAAGGCTGACTCCAAATCCTGCATTAGCTATTCGTAAAAATGAATTCGCAGTACCGTTTGGTACGCCCGGTGGAGATGTTCAAATTCAGGCTATGCTCCAATGCCTGCTTAACTTAATTGAATGGGGAATGGACCCACAGCAATCTGTTGAGGCTCCCCGTTTTGGTTCATATAGTTTTCCAGATTCTTTTGAGCCACACGCCTACCATCCTGGAAAGCTAATGATTGAATCAAGGTTTAGCGAAGATACTTTTACTGAATTAAATCGACTCGGACACTTAACTGAATTCTGGCCTGAATGGACTTGGCGTGCTGGTGCAGTATGCATGATTAAGTCAGACATGGTAACTGGCATACAAACCGCTGGCGCGGATCCAAGACGTCCTACCTACGCCGTCGGCTGGTGATTAAAGTTACCAACAAAATCGAATTATCCGGATAATGTGCAGATTACTAAATGGTATTTAAATAGCTCTCTTCTTTACAATCGCAGTTACGAAAAACTTCCAGTACCAAGCCAATGGGGTAACCTCGAAAACCTTCCCCTAATAAAGTGCTAAGATCTCTTTCCCTTTTTCTTTTTTGTGCGTTTGCTAAACGCTTTATGTTCCTTCTCCAGTGTTTTCCACGGCCTATCTTGACCTTCGAAATTAAATTCGACTTTTATACCATGGGGATCAAAACAAAATAGCTGGTGTAGATCCATACCAGGGATTTCCCGATCTTCATATTTAATGCCATTAACGGTAAGTCTAGCGGTAAACTTTTCAAAGTTATGCGCGCGAAACGCTATGTGATCTATAGTGCCACTATTCTCAGGCAAAGATTCATCAGTCTGTATGAAATGTAGGACTGGTGCGCCCTCAAGATATAACCACAGACCCGGGAACCCGAAGTCTGGTCTAAACCCTTCTTCGAAGCCTAGAGCATCAACGTAAAACTTTCTGCATTGATTAACGTCCGGCGTCAAAATGTTAACGTGATCAAGCGAGGCAATGCCCGCCAGTTTTCCCGTTTTCATATCTAGAGCCATTAGCTATTCTCCTGTTTACTATTTAATAAACTTCAAACTCCGCCCTTGTCTCAGAATTATTGCCCTTGCAATTCGCTGCAGGTCATCCCAATCCAATTCCGCAATTTTACGTAAACTTGTGTATGTAGGGCTACCTCGTCTCTAATACCAGTAAAACCGATGATTATTGTTCTAGTAACACAAATATGTCTAAAAACAAATGTTTATGGCTCAATCCACAAAATTTAGCGAAAGTTAGCAGAGAATACAGATCGTATATTTTATTTGACATATTAAACTCCAAACTTAACACACCCAACTCACTATTGGCATTTTCATAAAATTCCGTCTACCCTACTTTTAGTAAAGATTGAGCTCAGTCTCGTAATTTCTACACTCTCGTCTGAATAAGATAGGGTGCCACAAAAGTGGCTATAATTTCTGATTTCAATATCACCGATTGAAATTCCAATGGCTTTATCAATCACCGACTGATTGATGGTCACTTCTGCAATTTTGTATCTGACCTCGGTCATTATTTTCGAAAAGATGCAAGACTACAAAAGAATTCAACAAAAACTGAAAGGTCCCAAATGACTATAATGCTGAAAGTACAAATAACCGCCAAATTGGGTCGGGGTCAGGAGCTAGCACAGCTTATTCAGCCCGTACCTATAGATAATGAAATTGATGGCTGTTCAGGCATAGATGTTTACGTAAATACCTCTAGTCCTGACATCATTGTTATCATTGAATATTGGGATTCAATTCAACGACATAAAACCTTTCTATCTAATCTTCAAGCCGCTGGCGGGCTAGACAAGATGCTTGAGCTCAGTGAGGCCGTCAATCGAACATATTTTTTCGAAACAACGCAATAATTAAATCTCTCTTTCTCTATACATTGACCAGATCGCTAGACCTACAACAGCACTTAGAACAAATATGCCGCCAATAACTGTGTAGATAGCTGGCATTTCGTTGAATAAAAGCCAAACCCAGATCGGCCCAATAATTACTTCAACCAGACCAAGTAGCGAGAGCTCGGCTGCGGTAACATAACGTGCTGCCATTGTGTACAACATGAATCCAGGTCCGTTTTGACAGACACCCGCAATTAGACACCATGTAAGGTCATTAGTACTAACTGAGACACGTCCTCCTTCAATAAAAAGAGCAATTAACGCAGCCACAAGTCCTGCTACACATACAACAGGGATCATGTCTATCTGCCTACCCCCGACCGCTCCCCAACGAATACAGATAATGTACAGCGCCGTCGACCCAGCGCAGAATAGTCCCATTACATTTCCTAAGAGCTTGCCCATTGTCAGGGCCTGACTAACCATTACCAGGACACCAATTAACGCTACGAGAATCGCAATCCATGTTACGCCGGTTACTTTTTCTTTCAACATAGGCCAGGCCAAAAGAGCGGTAAAAAATGGCACGGTCGAGATAAGAAACATCGTATTTGCGACTGTCGTATTTGTGATTGAAAACACAAATCCAAAGAACGCAAGCCCCAGAAATAGGCTGGCGACTAAGCCCGAATGTCCTATATCAATAAATACCTTCAACGTAGTACGCCCGTTGCGGACTAACAAGAACAGCAGCACGAAAATAGATTGTGAAACCGACCGCCAAAATACGATCTGGAAACCCGAAGCATCACTTATATTCCGAATTATCGGCCCCCCGGTCGACAGAACGAGACCTGCAATCATCATAATGATTACACCCTTGACAAACAGGGGATTGGTAATTGATCGATTGCTAGTCAACATTCAGGCACACAGAATCGCGAACCTATGATGCTATATAACCTGCACCATTAACATGTAGAGTTTCTGCCGTTACAAAGCTTGATCTTTGTGAACTCAAGAAACCGATTGCTCCTGCAATCTCAATCGGTTTTCCTAGGCGATGATAGGGAGATTCCTCTTTGAGCGACTGGAGAACCTCATTCGGCAATTCATCAAGCATCTCCGTGTCGATCATACCGAGAGATATTACGTTACATCTAATGCTTGGTGCTACCTCGCGCGCAAGGCTACGGCTAAATGCCAACACAGCCGCCTTACTGGCAGCATACGCAGAGTGGTCTACTGCTCCCTTATGTGCAGCCGCAGAGGCAATATTTACGATAGATCCACCAGTATTGATTACAGGTGAAAACGATCGGCATATATAAAACACAGGATCTAGATTAGAGCTCATGACTTCACGCCAGAGACCATCTGTCATGTTGTGTATTGATGCCATTCAAAGTGCTGCTGCATTGTTAACCAGAAAATCTATGCTTCCAAAACGCTCTTGGCATTCCCTAACGAATCCAAGGCACGATTCGGAATCAGCTACGTCCACTTGCCTTACAAAAATTCGCTTAGCACTAACGTCTAAGGTGTGGGTCAATTCAGTAATCGCCAAATTATTGTTATAAGTCGGAGCTATAGAAGCGCCACATTGAAAACAATATTCCGCAGTTGCTAGTCCGATACCGCCGCCCGCACCAGTAAGCACTACAACCTTTCCAAAGAAATCATAATCACTCATCGGCTAGACTCAACTGACTTGAGTTACTGACACATTTTCATCTTCCAGATAAATCAATTGGAACAAATTGATACTTCAATCTATTACCAGCTCAATGCATAACAAGATCGACGAGGATCAGCGCTGGTCTCAAGGACAGATGAGCCAACTTTCTTCCTGGTAACAGTCCCTCCCATACCACACGTTGCAACTCGGACTATCTTATGCCCCATCCGTGCTAGCTCATTCGCGGTGGCTTCAGCTACTTCATGTTCTAATGCCAACTGGCCCTGCAGGTAGGTGTGAGGATAAAATGAATTCGGCACACTCAACGTTGAAAATCTTGGTGCTTCGACCGCTTCCTGTACATTCATACCCCACAATATTGTATTCAGCAAGAGTTGCAGATTGGCTTGCGCCTGTGCATCTCCTCCAGGGCAGCCCACAGTCATTATTGGAACATCGTTTTCGCTGACCATGAAGTTAATGATTGTGGTTCTGGGCCTCTTGCCAGGCTCAAGACAATTTGGGTGACCGGGCACTAAGTTAAACATCTCACTACGGGTACTCAATGCAAATCCCAACTGGGGAAAGAACACCGACTTATTAAATGCACCTCCACTTGGGGTCGCACATGCAAAGTTCCCAAACTGATCTACCACAGAGATGTGGGTAGTTCCAGCTTCGTACTGCAAGTCAGCCTCAATATCATCGACAAAGCTTGGTTGTTTTGAAACATAACCTTCTAATTTTGAGTATGACCACGGATCACCAAATGGTGGCAAGCCAGGGCATGCGGTCTCTAGGTTGATGCGTTTCGCTCTTTGTGCGGCATATTCCTTAGAAAGCAATCCATCTATTGGAATCGAAGCAAAATTCGGATCACCATAAAATGCCTCCCTATCGGCAAATACGAGCTTAAGCGCCTCTGTAACGATGTGGATATATTCCGCACTGTTGTAACTCAAGCTTCCCAGGTTGAAATTTTCGAGAATATTAAGTGCCTGCAAGCATACAGGCCCCTGGGTCCATGTGGATTGACCGTGGATCGAATATCCTTGGTAATCTACAGAAGCTGGAGTTGAATATTCCTCTTGGTATTCCGAAAGATCGTTCTCATCCATCAGCCCACCAACAGACTGAACACCGGCGATAATCGAATCCGCTATCTCGCCCTTATAGAAACACTGTCGAGCAGCTACGATCTCAGTTAATCTATCTGTTCCAGAATCTTTTGCGGCAGAAACCATTTTATTTAATGTATTGCCCAATGCTGTCTGTATGAGCAACGTGCCAGGTTCTGGTACTTGACCTTGATCGTAAAATATTTCGATTCCCCCTGGCGGGAATAATTGAAACTGCTGCAAGGTTTCCTCAGATTTAATTCTATTCAACATATATTCGTAGTTGGGGACACCATCTAACGCGTACTCAATTGCAGACATAAGTACATCTTCTACCTTACGCGTTCCGTACTTTTCCAACATTGAAAATGTCGCACCAACTACCCCAGGAACGGTAAACGCCATTGGCGCATCTAGGCCCGGCCCAGTAGGTATCGAGTCGAGTTGCCTCGACCGGTAATAATCAATCGTTGCGCCAAATGGACTTGGCCCTTGACCACTGAGTGCTAAGAGATCTCCTGAAGCCGAATCGAACAATGTGTAGGTACATTCAGCACCTAGAGAATAGGACGCTGTCGGCTCAATAACAGCAGCAGCAAATATTGACGCAGCTAAAGCATCGAACGCGTTACCTCCTTGGAGCAAGATCCGCATCCCTGCCATCGAGGTCAGGTAGTGTCCACTGGAAATTACACCCTTCTTACCGTATATAACTGGTCTACCGGTGACGGGTATCTCAGAATCGCCTTGTTCCAAGGCATAACTCTTACTGGCCACGTGCGCCCCCTTACTCAATTTAGTTTTAGTTCAACCTATCTACAATCAACTATACCGAATCAGTTAACCATTGCTGTCCCGCCCTAATTGACTGGGCTAAGATGGTTAAAGCCGGGTTTACGGCTGCAAATTCGGATGGTCGTAGCTTCGGCAATACTGATCGATTGGAGCCGTATCCGGATCATTTCCCATACGGACTGTTCCGCATTGATGAGTTGGGTAATTTATTCCGAATGGTTTCGAAACAATCCATCTATAACCCGCTTTTTTAAATCTCTCTTTCATTTTCTGGACCAACTGAACATGTGAGGAATAATTAGGACGTGTCAAAGAAAACCGGATTCGATCTCTGGAATCCACAATCAACCTATTATCTGGAACGGGCAAATCTTCTGTCACCAGAAACCAATCAACTGAGTGTGAGCATAGCCACTTTAGGGGATATTCAGGCAGCCAACTATAGATACCTTGAACCATGGGCGGTGTAATTTTCCCGCACATTTGAACGTGCCCTAGAGGCAGATTGCCTCGGCCACCACCCAAATAGAATTCATTAATGCTTACCGTCTTCTGATAGACTGAATCATTGATCTCATTCCGATCTACCATCATCAAAAAAGTGCAGTGATGGCTCATATAGTTACCGCCAACCATACCTGAACTATTAGAAAGACCTCTGGGATTCTGACTATCTGCTGATCTAAGCGACTTCGGTTTTATAGTTACGATGGCATCGCCATAATTAACATCCAAGGAAGTAATTTCTTTACCATTTTTTGCAGCGTTCAGGCGTAGCACTTTTGCGTTGCTGACAAGCTTGACATTTTCATGCTTCAACGCATCACGCAATAGTGCATTTTCCGCATCGGCTTTCTTATCACCCGTGTTAGGGTACGAATCCCAAGTGATTGGGGCATAATCCAGCCAAGTTTCGTCAGAACATAAGGGAGTTGGGTGGGTTTTTATCCCATTTTTCTCTAATCGTTCCCGAACTTTCCCTATTGATTGCTCGTCTGGAACTCTTCTATAAGGATAAGGTTTTGACCGCCATGGATCACAAGGATCGGCCCCATAAGATCCATGCACGCGGAATAGTGTCTCTGCCTGACAATAATAAGGCTCCAATTCGGCGTAAGAAAATGGCCAAGCTGGAGAAATTCCTCCAGCGTGCTCAACTTCTTCGAAATCTGATTCTCGATATCGAGGCGTCACCGCGCCAAAGAACTTAGTGTTACCGCCAACATAGTAATAAATCCACGGACCAAAGGGCTTGTTTCCCTCATACCATGTTTCATCGGCTATGTACTTACCATCACGATGGATTTGCCTAGGATCCAAAACTCCTTCTAGCGTTGACAACTGTCCACCTCTTTCGAGGATCAGTATGCTGGCATTACTCGACGCGATTGTCCGTGCAAAAGCCGCTCCACCAACACCAGAACCAACAATTACGACATCCGGAGTTGATCCATTCTCAAGCATAAATTTTCACAGAACTAACACAGCATTAAAGTTAATTTGGTCGTGTTGATTAATCATTGTTTTTGGTCTTCCGACTATTTTGACCTCTTCGAACCACTTGTTTTTGTCTTCCTAACTCGATTCGACACCATTGCGGCATCCAATTCATCAAAGATATCTTGGGCCGACTTACAAGCTTGTGTTGATTTTGCAAACCCCGCAAATGTGCAAGTCTGAATCAAGGCTTCCCGAACCTCAGTCCGACTACAACCAAGATTCAATGCAGTACGAATATGTAGCGATAGCACGCGAGACTCCCCCTGCACGACCAACATCGCAAGATTCAGGAGAATTCTTGTTTGCTGATTTAGCCCAGGGCGAGAAAATATCTCACCCCAAGAAAATTCAGTGACATATTCCTGTATAGGTTGAGTTGCTTCACCCAATCCATCCCAAATTGGATCCATTGTGTCCTTGCCAATCACCTTCCATCTGACCTTTTTACCTTTCATAAAATTTTGTCATTGAGGACCATTATTGTCTCCATTTTCTTTCAAGATATAATTCCACGATACAGCACAATCGACTATCTACCTGTCTCGACAGACTGCCCGGTTTTAGCATCGAAATAGTTAATTCGATCTTCTCTAAATCGAATTCCGACTGTTGCGCCAATGTTTACAGATTCATGAACGTCCATACTTACCACAAGATAATCCCTATTCTTTAAATATTTCTCAGAATGTTCCAACTTCAAAAATGCATGAATCACCCCACCTTGAGGTTCTGTAAATTCAATATTTCCCTTTAATCCGTCGGTTTGATTGTCGTGGAGAACAATATCTTCGGGGCGAATGCCGAGAGTGATTGGGCCATTGGGCGCTTGAACAATATTTTTGAAGACTAATTTTTCTCCTATAGAAGTTTTACCTGCAGCTATATCTGCATTGATCAGATTAATACTTGGGCTACCTATAAATTCCGCTACAAACTCATTAGTAGGATTTGCATAAATCTCTACAGGATCACCAACTTGCTGAATCTCACCTTCATTCATAACGGTCACTCGGTCTGAGAGAATAAGCGCCTCAGCTTGATCATGAGTAACATATACAGTCGTAACCTTGTCTCTCTTGTGAATTCGTTTAAGTTCAGTGCGCATTAGTTCTCGCAGTTTCAAATCTAGATTTGATAGTGGTTCATCCATTAAATAGCAGACAGGGTCTCGCACCATTGCCCTGCCAAGCGCAACTCGCTGCCGTTGTCCACCAGATAACTTACCAGGCTTCTTGTTTAACAAATTCTCTAATCCTAGGGTTCGTGCCGTTTCAAGAGCTTTCTTATTTGCCTCTTCCTTCGTTAGGCCTGCAACAGTTAAGTTCAGTGTCATGTTCTGCAGTGCAGTCATGTGGGGATATAGCGCATAACTCTGAAAAACCATTGCAATATCTCGATCTCCTGGATCAACATCATTTACCTGACGGCCGTTAATATAAATTTCACCGGATGTTGGTTCTTCCAAGCCAGCTATCAAACGTAGTGTCGTAGTTTTTCCACAGCCAGATGGGCCTAGTAACGTAATGAATTCACCCTGTTCTATGTCAAGGTCAATATTCTTTACTGCATCGGTGCCATCCGCAAATGTCTTACGAAGATTTTTCAGTGAGACTGTCATTATTTAACCCCAAGATTTTTTTAATCCAGCTTATTTCAAACAAGAATCACTACTTGACCGCCCCCAGGGCGAGGCCACGAATCATATGTCGCTGCAACAGGAACACAACAATAACCATTGGAACCAACTGCATGATCACACTCGCGCTGATCGTACCCCAGAGAACTGTGTAGGCATCGACCATTTTCGCAATCTGAATAGGTAGCGTAACAGCGTCTGCCTGAGTCAAATAAAGTGCAAATAAGTACTCGTTCCAATTAAAAACAAATGTAAATATCGCGGTAACCGCTATTCCAGGTCCTGATAGGGGCAAAATTATTCGTCGTATGATTGATATCCAGCCCAATCCATCTAGCCGTGCTGCCTCCTCAATCTCTTTTGGCAGATCTAACAAAAATCCTCGCATGATCCAAACTGCGAAAGGAAGGCCATAGCCCACATAAACAATAATCATGCCTATATGAGAGTCAATTAAACCAAAAGTTACAAACATTAAATAAAAGGGCATAGCTATAACAACAGCAGGCATGAATCGAAGAGATAAAATAAACAATGAAAGAATGTCTGCCCCACGCAGTCTCATCCGAGCCAATGCATAGGCGGCGATCAAGGCCAGGATCATAGTAATAATCGTCGCACTAAACACAATAATTGAGCTATTCAACAGCGCTTTACCAAATTCGAATCGTACGAATGCTTCGGCATAATGTTCCATCGTTGGCTCGAAAAGCCAAACTGGTTCTTTTGAGTTGATCTCACTCATCGGTTTAACAGAGGTCAGCGCGATCCAATATATTGGTGCAAGATAAATCGCTACAAGAAATACCGCAACGACATCCATTGTTTTCCGGATTGGGCTTCTCATCAGGCTTTCTGCACTTGGCGGGCTTCTTTTTCTTGACGATATAGAAGGCGTAGAAAAAGGATCACCACAAGATTAATTACAATGAGAATTAGAAAACCATAAGCCGCCATAACCCCTAAACGACCGGCCTGAAAAATAGTGTAATCGTAAACACTCGCAACCAGAGTTGCTGTACCCGGACCTCCTCTCGTTATGACAAAAACTAAGTCGAATATTCGAATTGAGTCGACTAGACGAAGCAACAATACCACCATCACAACTGGCCAAATCAGTGGTATAACTATCTTAGTTATGTATTTCCAACCTCGTACCCGATCCAGACGAGCAGCTTCAATTACTTCTGGAGAAATTCCCTGCATTCCGGCCAATAATATTAATGTAACAAACGGTGTCCACTGCCATATGTCAGCAATCATCACAGCCATCAAAGCGGTATCTGTCGAGGTATGCCATGTCCCCCCGGGCAAACCGAGTAACTCAAGAAAATAATTGATAACCCCGGTAACCGGCTCGAACATAAATTGCCATGTTAAACCCATCGCGATTGGAGAAATAAAGACAGGAATTACAATAAGCGTACGCAATAAACCGACCACTCGTGCTCGCGTATCCAGCATCATGGCAAACATAAACCCGAGTACCATTTGTATTGATACAACGCATAAACACCACACTAGTGTCAGGCGAATACTCTTCCAAAACGTGTCGTCCGTAAGGAGATACTTAAAATTTCTCAATCCTACCCATTTACCGATATCTGGTCGAAATAAGTTCTCGACACGAAAAGCCAACACACCAGCCCATCCCAACGGGAAAATAGCCAGTCCAATCAAAATAATGAGGGTCGGAAGCACTAGAAAGAGTGCTATCCGACCCTCATCAAGTCGTAATATAGACTTACGGGTCAATTTGAGCTACGACGAATTATCCGTAATAACCCGAATCCATCATGACACCTTCGACACCTTTATCTATCGCCTTCAAAGCATCATCGATCGATTTCTCTCCGGTGATAACAGAAGTCACCTCATTGCCTATGATGTCGGAAAGTGTGAATGCTTCAGGGATAAGTGGAACAAAGGAGACAGCGACAGGAAACGATGCTTTTAGGCCTGCAAAATGAGGTCGGATATTTTCGTATTTATTCAGCATAGAAATCCGCGCCGGCTGGCCTGTGTGCTCAATATATGCATCACTGATTCTGGAATCAGTATAGTCTCCTGAATTTAAGTGCTTGATCCATTCCCATGCGGCCTCTTTATTCTTGGAATAGGCGGACACATATTGACCAAGGCCTCCCATGAGTGGACGGTGAGAACTCTCGGCTGTTTCTCCGCGAGGAACAAGACCCGTCTTGATGTCATTCGGAAATTTACTGAACTCTGGATTTTGCAGCACTGCAGTTCCCCACTGAATCGGGGCATATACTGCAGAACCATTAGCAAGAGCAGAGTTACATTCATTATCAGTCGCATTTAGGGTGACTGGATGCCGAAACTTCATTAATTTCATCAGCGTCTCAAGCGCCACATAGCCCTTGTCATTATTAAACGTTGGATGCCATCCACCTTCTGCTTGTTTATCAAACCACTCACCCCCATAAGACGCTAACATCCCCCAGAATACCCATCCAGCGAATCCACCTCTACGAGCGGTTGTGATAAAACCGTATTGATCCTTATCTGGGTCATGCAGAGCTTCGGCTACCTCCAACGCTTCTTCCCACGTCTCGGGTACTTTATTAATCCCAGCCGCATGCATCAGATCTTGTCTATAGAAATGGAGTTTCGCGTTACCGTCGCCTGTTAACCCATACAAAGTTCCTTCGGCGTTCGGTGGGACACGATATTGCACGCCAGTCGGTGTATCTTCATTGTAATCAGCGTACCAGCCAGGGTCTGTTGCGGCAAAGGGTTCTAAATCTTCCATCGCATTCACAGCATAGAAAGCTGGCCATTGACCAAAGTCGGTATACAAAACATCCATCGCACTACTCTTCGACGTCGCCAACATCATAGACTTCGTAACGTGTTCACCGTGTGGTCCCGCCTGAATATCTACCTCTATATTTGGAAAACGTTCATTAAAGAGGGGCAGCACACCACGGGCCGGCAACTCCCATCTCTGACCGGCAGACACAAACATTGTCACCTTGCCCTTCAATTTATCGTCGGTATACCAACCTGGGCCCTTAGTGTCTGCTGACGCTAACCGGGCCCCCATACCCACGGAAGCAGTAGTTGCGGTGGCAGCCACAATTTTCATCATTTGACGACGAGAAATCTTCTCATTCATCAAATGTGACTGAGCCATTGTTCTCTTATACACATTCTCCCAGTCGCTCATCTTAATCTCTCCCAATTGTTGTTAGGTTGCGTACGATTCAGTTTATAAGTCAACTATCACCCAAACCTTAATATGTACTATTTAGTTGACACTTATACTATCTATACTTACATAATAGAGTTGTCAACCAAAATTTAGGAGCTCTAGTGGAATCAAATGGGAAGGCCATAATAAGCCTGGTGCAAACCACGCTTCCCAATCAGGAAAAGAGATTATTGGTGCAAATTACTTAACTGCACCCAGCGCTAAACCCCTGGACATTTTAATTTTTATTAAAGTCGACAGAAATTCGATATCACTATGGACTATGACTACATCGTTGTAGGGGCAGGCTCTTCGGGAAGCGTGCTAGCATCACGCCTATCTGAAGATAAAAAGACAACCGTATTGTTACTGGAAGCTGGTGGTACAGATCGCCGAGCTAACGTATTAATTCCAGGCTACAGTATGCTTAAGGCATATGGACACCCTGAAATTGATTGGCGTTATACCTCTGAACCCGACCCCACGCGTAATGGTAGAACAGACTACATGCCCCGCGGTAAAGTACTCGGCGGAACTACATCTATAAATGCAATGTCCTTCGTTCGGGGTAACCCAGAGGATTTCGACGACTGGGCCACTCTAGGGTGTAGAGGCTGGGATTTTAATAGCGTCCTTCCGTATTTCAAGAAATCGGAAAATTATGAGGGCGGTGCGAGTGAGTTCCGGGGCGTTGGAGGCCCCCTAAATGTCAGTCCCCTGCGATCACCCCACCATTTAACTGAGGAGTTTCTAAAAGCATGCGAGAACGCGGGCATGAAACGAGTACAGGACTACAACTTACCTCCTCAAGAAGGCATCGGATTGGTCCAAGGATCGATAAAACGCGGCTGGCGATTCAGTGCCGCTCGAGCTTACCTGTGGCCCGCTAAGAATAGACAAAACCTCAACATCGTTACAGAGTCTTATGCCACGCGATTAACATTCGACGGTAGAAAGGCAGTCGGTGTCGACTTTGAACGCGCTGGCAAACAACAACATGCGACCGCTTCCAAAGGGATTATCTTATCCGGTGGAACGTTCGGTTCACCTCAACTTTTGATGTTGTCAGGGATTGGACCTGCGTCAGATCTTAAAGAACATGATATCAGCATAGTTCTAGACCTACCTGGAGTCGGCCAAAATTTTCAAGATCACGCGGGAATCGAACAGTCTATCCGGGTCAATACACCAACCTACAACGTTCAAACAAATATTCTTGATTATTTGTCATTTGGTCTAAAGTGGCTAATCTCCGGAACCGGCCCACTTTCAAACCCCATGGCAGAAGTGGTCGGTGTGCTGAACTCTGATACCGAAGAACAATATTCACGCGTTCAGTACCTCTACACACCAGCAGGATATAAACTCAGCGAGCTAGGACCAGAGTTACACGACAAACCTACCGTTACCGGGATTACGAATCTCCACAGACCCTATTCGTCAGGGCACGTTTACCTAAAGTCTTCTAACCCTCACGATCCCATAGCGATTCAACCAAATCTATTTAGTGATGATCGCGACTTGTTCGCTCTGACAGTTGGCGCCAGATTTCAACGTAAAATTTTTCAGACCAAGCCAATATCTCAATATGTTGTTGAGGAAGTTGCACCTGGCAAGGAAGTGCAATCAGATGACGAGTGGCATTCATATATAAAAGAAAATGCTCTAGGCGTATACCATCCGGCTGGTACCTGCAAGATGGGCACAGATCCTCTAGCCGTAGTTGATGAGCATCTACGAGTTCGCGGTATCGATAATCTATACGTGGCTGACGCCTCAATAATGCCCTTTGTGGTTAGCGCAAATCTAAATGCAAATTGCTTAATGATCGGGGAAAAGGCGTTCGACCTTATTAGCAACAATTCCTAGCTTGTTATTTCATCGAAACGCCATAGATAGCTGTGCTAACTTATTATCGAATATCTAATGATCCACTAACTGGAGAAATTTATGCCCTATACCGTGAGCGCAATTCTAAGAGTTAAGAAACGATACCTTAAAGAATTCAATAAAAGAATTCGACAGCACGCGAGAAATAGCGTAACCAAAGAGCCAGGATGTATAAGTTTCGAAGTCAGCGTAGCTGATTCAAATCCGCAGAAGTTTTTGCTCTACGAAGTTTATATCGATGAAGATGCTTTTAAGACTCACACAGAGATGCCGTTTATGATCAAACATCTTAAGGAAACAGCAGTTATGATGGACGGCGATTTAGAATTGCTCTCATTCTGGAGCCGAGTGATCGCCCCAGCTAAATAGCCACTTCCAGTTTCTCGCATGTCTACTACAGTCCATTTAAGTCACTTACAGTCATAATCACGCTGATTTTGACTAGTCTGAAACGTGGTTATTGATCGACCTCAATCAAGACAAAAGTGTTGCACTTGACGAGTCCATATGTGAACGAGTTGGGACTCAGATTCTTACTTAATTTTTAGATCTTTCATGTCCGGGATGACAGTGCTTAGGTCCTGAGGAAGATCAGGAGCAATAATTTCTTGTAACTCAAAGATGTTTCCGTCAGGGTCTCGGCCGTAAGTTGTCCTAACAACACCACCAACATCTACTGGTGGAGTGTGGAACGTTATGCCAGCATCCAGCAGTCTTTCATACTCTTCATCGACATTAATGACGTCGAAGCATATATGAGTAATTCCCGCGTCACAAGCCGGACGGTTTGGAATGCTATCCTTGCCGACTGGGTTTAAGTATTGAAATATTTCTACGAACGTATTGCCTGCTCGAAGAAGAGCTGTTCTAACAGAACTATTGTTAAGGCCAACCACCGAATCCGCGGGTTGATTACCTGGTTCCCAATCGTAACTGGTTGAGAACGGTAACCCAATCAGATCACGGTAGAAATGGAGCATTTTTTCAAAGTTGTTCGTTGAAATTGAAACATGGTGTACACCGCGTATCATAGGATTATCCTCTCTGAGGTTTCAATATATTTTTGTACGCTGTGCAACTATATTTAACGTGATGTCTGATTTATTATACATATGGATTGCTGGAATACCACTTTCACCAGAGCAGATCTGGAATTATTAAATGACTAGAATTTTAGTGACAGGAGCTGCTGGACAGATTGGAACAGATCTGGTCCCCGAGCTTCGCAGAATATATGGGCCCGAGAACGTCGTCGCGGCTATACATAAAATGCCACTAGCAGCCGATGCTCTTAATGAAGGGCCCACTACAGATTTAGATATTACTAACTACGCTGCCATAACTTCAATATTGAAGAGCGAGCAGATAGACAAAGTATTTCATTTGAGCTCGGTGTTGTCAGCTCTTGCAGAAAAGAATCGGTGGACGGCATATGCTGTCAACATAAGCGGTGTAATAAATATCCTAGAATGCGCATTAGAGTGTGGAGTGAGTCAAGTTATCATTCCTAGCTCAATTGCAGCATTTGGAGGTAGATCTCCCCAGACAAACACTCCTAACGACACTATCCAAAACCCTAACACCATCTATGGAATATCAAAAGTTTTCGGCGAACAAATCGGGAATTACTATCATGAGAGGTTTGGGCTAGATGTGAGGGGAGTAAGATTACCAGGTATTATTAGTTGGAAAACGGAACCTACATCCGGCACAACTGACTATGCTGTCGCAATTTTTTATGCCGCCCTTAGGCACGGGCGCTATTCGTGCTATTTAAAGGCTGATACCCGATTACCCATGATGTATATGCCCGATGCGGTTAAATCTTTAATTGATCTCTCGGTAGCAGACGGCAGTAGGTTAATACATCACACCGACTTCAATGTGCATTCGATGAGTTTTACACCCAATGAATTATCACAAGCTATTCAAAAAGTAATGCCATCTTTCGAAATTGAATATGAGATCGATCTTCTACGACAAAACATTGCCGACTCTTGGCCGTATTCGTTGGATGATTCCGCAGCGAGAATTGAATGGGATTGGAAGCCATCATATGGTTTGGAACAAATGATCGACGATATGTTTACTAACCTAGGAAGAAGGCTCAATCTCGAGTAGCAACACTAATTAAGTCAAGAGGTTCATTTTTCTAATTGACCTGACCGGCATTTCCTAGTCCAGTTTGTGGGGAGAATATCAACCTTTACAGACAGGAATCAGACATGCCAAGAAAGAGTTTTACCCCAGAACAGATCATTGCCAAGCTGCGCCAGATCGAAGTGTTGATCAGCCAGGGGCATTCGGTGGCCGGAGGTTGCCGGGAGGCTGAGATTTCGGAACAGAGCTATTACCGCTGGCGTAAGGCATATGGGGGTATGGGTGTGACCCAGGCCAGGCGGTTGAAGGCGCTGAAGCGCGAGAACCAGCAGCTGAAGAGGCTGGTGGCCGATCTGGCCCTGGACAAGGCGCTGCTCGAAGAGGTATCCCGGGGAAACTTCTAAGCCCTAAACGACGCCGTCAGGCCGTGACCCAGTTGCAATCGAAGTTTCAGGTCTCTGAACGCAGGGCCTGTCGGGCAGTTCAACAGCCCCGCTCTAGCCAGCGTTATGTGCCGACCCCAAGAGCAGATGAGGACGCACTGACGCAAGCTATTGTGGCCCTGGCAGAAGGCTATGGCCGTTACGGCTACCGCCGGATCACCGCCCTACTGAAAGACGAGGGCTGGGCGGTGGGTAAGGACCGGGTCCAGCGGATCTGGCGTCGTGAGGGGCTCAAAGTCCCAAAGAAACAACCCCAACGCGGTAGGTTATGGCTGAATGACGGGTCTTGTATCCGGTTACGGCCAACCCATCCCCAGCATGTCTGGTCGTATGACTTTGTTCACCATGCCACCGATGAGGGGCGTAGCCTGAAGCTTTTGACCTTGATCGATGAATCCACCCGGGAATGCCTGGCCATTCGGGTCGGGCGCCGCTTAAGGGGCCCAGAGGTTATCGAGACCCTGTCTGATGCCATGTTGTTCCACGGTATCCCTGAGCATATACGCTCAGACAACGGCCCTGAGATGACCTCTAAACGGGTCAGGAACTGGCTCCAGCAGATTGGCACCCAGACCCTGTTCATCGAACCCGGCAGCCCTTGGGAGAACGGCTACAACGAGTCCTTCAACGGCAAACTCAGGGATGAATGCTTAAACGGAGAGATCTTCTACAGCCTCAAAGAAGCACAAATCATCATCGAACAGTGGCGCATACACTACAACACCCAAAGACCCCATTCAGCACTCGGTTACAGGCCCCCGGCACCGGTGACCCGAGCCATCAAACCCACCCCAACCAATCAAATGACCATCATGCAGTAAACTCAAAACACTCTCACATCAACTGGACTACATT
>JYMV01040027.1_pt1 | contig 23773 bp, 17 predicted proteins | sample 338911 | NCBI WGS metagenome assembly JYMV01 (sample SAMN03354496, study PRJNA234377) | hydrothermal vent metagenome | biome: Deep sea; feature: Hydrothermal plumes at the Eastern Lau Spreading Center, Western Pacific Ocean; material: Seawater | place: Tonga | collected 2009 | depth 2000 m m
TAGAGGAGAGAGAAAGGATGGAGAAAATCAATTTGAGGGAGAAATTATCCAAATTTTCAGACCACTGGTCGCCAAAAGTAATCGCGGAGATGAACGACTATCAGTTCAAATTGGTCAAGATCAAGGGTGATTTTGTTTGGCATAATCACGAAGATACCGACGAAGTTTTCATCGTAATTGAAGGTAAGATGAAGATTGAATTTGAGAATGAAACTGTAGAATTGAATGAGGGTGATATGTATGTGGTTGCGAAAGGAATTCAGCATAAGCCCAGCGCTGAAAATGAATGTAAAATCATGCTCGTTGAACCTCGTGGAGTGGTGAATACAGGTGACACAGAAGGTGAATTGACAACTCCTAATGATGTATGGATATAATACACTGAATGTGTATTATTGGTTGAGGATAAGGATGCAACAACTTGCAAACTCATCAAGAGGTAGGATATGAGCCCTAGAGAAAAGCCGCTTGTCAGGGTCATCTAGGTTTCGTCGTGAGTGTTTTTCATCCGAACCTCTTGCCTTTTTGACAATCTTCCAGAGTTTTTTGGTAGGGGCAACGTAGATTTTTTCTGAATTTGCCATTACCCACCAGTCAGCATTTTTTCGTGCTAATCCAAAAGCAGAAATTTTCCATCCTGAATCGCGGTCAGGACGTTGTTCAAGTTCCAAATAATGGGCGTTTGTGTCAAGGGAAAGTTCGTCAAATCGAATTGCAATTTTTTCACCATTTGGGGTGATCATGTCCCAACCTTCGGCCTTGTAGGCACCGTTTAGATGAGTCCAACCCATCTTGTCAGCAATTGTTCTCTCGCGTTCAAGTATAGCGTCGTTCAACCCGCTCACCCAAAAAGGCAGACAATGGCAACTGATTTTAGCACCGCGCAAGCGAGTATCCTCTTTTTCCTGCTCAAACCGTTTATCAATGGTGGGCTACCGGATAAAATCGTGGGTCGTAGAAGAGAGGAGACTGTAGACAAGGAATTGCTCGCCCAGATGGAATCTGGTGACGAGAAGATTCGCGTCAAAGTCCCTAACGAGCGAGTGAATGAAATGTTCGCAATCGCTGACCAAATCCTTGGTGGTCGTAGGATTCGAGCCATCTGTGCAGATGGTGAAGAGAGAATTACAAGAATCCCAGGCAAGATGAGACGCCGTCAATGGGTGCGCGAAGGAGATTTAATCATCATTCAGCCATGGGATTTCCAACCTTCAAAGGCAGATGTCAAAATGCGTTACACAAAGACTCAGGCTCTATATCTCTCAAGAAAGGGAGTTCTACCAGAAATTGTTGATGTCTTTGGTATGGGTTCCGATGATACTGGTGGAGAAGATGACGGCATTTGGGATATGGGTGCAGATGATACTGCAGAACCAGTTGCAGAAGTTGAAGAAGAAACCGCTGAAGAATCTGATGACGATACTGCCGATGAGGCATGAGGGATTGGCATATCTCGTAAAAAGGGCGTCAAAAGCCGCTCCTCAAAGCGTGAATGGGTTGACATTACAGAAGAACGGGCTAAGGCAAATTTGGAAGATTTCCCAGACCAAGATTGGTCAGAATTTGAAGCAGATGATGAGCGGCCAGAAATTGAAAAGCATGAAAAATTAATTAACAAATCCCTAGATAAATTTGACCAAGACTCATCTAAATATCATTGGATGAAAGAGAAGAAATATGCCTCAATGTTTTCTGCAATTGAGCATAAATTGACGGGAGTTCTTGGCCGGGGTCAGTATGATTGGGTTGACCGGCGAGTGTTTGACCAGGTGTTTGACCAATCTACTCTCATGTCAGTGTTCAAGTTGATGCAACAAGGTCATATTGACACAATAGAGTGGCCAATTGCTAGGGGGAAAGAAGCGCATGTTTTCTTTGCGAAATCACAATCTGGTCCGATTGCAGTCAAAATTTTCCACACTTCAAATGCCGTATTCAAGGGATTGATGCAGTATATTGAGGGTGACCCAAGGTTTGGTGGATTGCGGCGAAGGCATCGAGAGCTCGTCAATGTCTGGGTACAAAAAGAGCATCGGAATTTGATGCGGATGAGAAAGAATGGTGTACGAGTACCTGAGTCTTTGATAACACGAAATAATGTACTTGTCATGGAATATTTGGGTGACAAAAATGGCCCTTCCCCAAGACTTCGAGATGTGAAAGTTGATGATCCGGAAAAGTTGTTCAAAGAACTGCTGAGACAATTGCGAATGATTTGGCAAGATGCTGGGCTAGCGCACGCCGATTTTTCTGATTACAACATCATGATTCACAAAGGTGAGGCATGGATTATTGATGCAGGGCAATCAGTGACTCAACATCATCCAAATGCCAAGGAATTTCTGGTCAGAGATGTGACAAGGCTTTGTCAGTGGGCACAGAGAAATGGGGTTGAGGCTGATTTGGCTGAAGCGACTTTATTCGTCATTGAAGAATGAACAATCACAATTTCTAATTTGTTTTTTGAATTTTACTCAAATTTTAACTGTCGGCGACTTGAAAGAGGGGTGGCAGGTCGGCTCGCTTCATGGAGGTTTCAATTCGGGTTCCAATGGACCGCGTTGCGGTATTGATTGGGAAGAGAGGAGCGACTCGGAGATCGCTTGAAAAGGCGGCAAACGTTGCTCTTGAAATTGATTCTGAAAGCGGTGATGTTTCAATCAGTTGGGACCCTGTAATAACTGACCCAGTAAAGATGATGAAATTCCCAGAACTCATCAAAGCCGTTGGCAGAGGTATGTCACCTCAAAAAGCAATCAAGTTGTTAGAAGATGATTGTTATTTCAAACTCATTGATATGCGTGAATGGACTGGTAAACAGTACCTTCAACAAAAGCGCATGCGAGGTAGATTGATTGGCAGCGATGGCAAAATTCGCCGTTTTATTGAACAGAATTCAGGTTGTGAAATGGCCGTTTACGGAAGTACCATCGTTTTGATTGGCGATGAGGAAGCCCTCCCTCTAGCCAGTCATGCTGTTGAGCGAATTTTACAGGGTGCTGAACATGGAACAGTCATTAAAGCATTAGAGCGCGAACGTAGAGAGCAAAAGTTGGCTTCCCGCCGGCTTGATTACATTCAAGAAAAAGGTGAAACAGCAATCGCAGGATTTGATGAATTGGTTCCTGGTTTATCAGATGCAAGAAGTCGTGAGCGTCGTTACAAAAATGCGCAAGTCGATCCAGACGATGAAGAAGCAATCAACGAGATGATGGAACTTGCAGATGATGAAACGATTCAATATTCTGAAGAGTGATTATTCTCACAGCAAATTTGCAAATGCTTCAACTCAAGCATTTTTCTGACTTAGGCCTAGAAATCTGCAGTCCGATGTATAGTCCGGCAATAATAGTCATCACCAAAGTTGGTGAAAATGAAGGCACTGCGCCTACCATTTTTTGGCTTGCTCCTTGAGCAACCATGTAGGCATCGTTGTTCGCTTCATCTCTCTCAGAAATGGAATCTGAAGAGTCGGCTGTCAAGCGGATATCAATTTCCCCTGGATTCAAAATAGTGACCGTCCAAAGCATCTGTTCTTGCAAATCTGCTAATGAATTAGGTTGTAAAGTTCTAGTCTCAATTGTCGTCCAAACGACATTGCTGTTTCGGTCTGCAGGAGCTGTTTGTAATCTTACCACAACACTACCAGCATACGCTTCGTTACTTACAAGCATAGATGTCACATTTACCCGTCCTTCAGTTCCGGCCCGCACAACTAATCGGTCCACAGAAGCGCTATTCCATGACAAGTCAAGGCTTGGGAAAACCATGAAATGTTGGGTGACAGAGTTATCAGAATTACTGGCATTATCTATTAGAACTGCCCGAAGAGAGAGGAATTGATCTTGTTTGGTTGACCAGTCAATTGATGATGAGAGGCTACTTGATAATCCATATCCTACATCTATCCAAGAGCCAGTAATATCAGGTGTTTGACCGACTCCATCTGAGTCAAAGCCATATTGGATTTTAGTTAAAGTAGAGTCAATTCCAGACAAAGCATCACTTGCTTGAACTGTGATTCCAACTGCTCCCGACTGGGCAGTGGTTAGTTCAGGCACCAACCATCCTCCAGCAACTGGTGCAACGTGGTCAATTCTAACAGTATAATCGCTACTGCTGCCACTGTTACCAACATTGTCAACAGCTCGGAATTGAATTGTCCGTACCCCTTCTCGTAGGCTCAATGTTCCTGCGCCACCAATGCCGACAGAGTCCCAAGTGGTGTCAACGGAATCTCTAACTTCGTATCCAGCGATTCCACTTCCGCTACTATCTGAAGCGCCATTGAATAGGTTAGAGAACACAAGATTTTGAGCATTGTTCCAATCACTATTAATTGATAGCGTTGGTGTTCCCACAGTTGGACCAACCATGTCAATGCCAATATATCTGGTTTCAGTTGAAGTCAGTCCAGCCCCATCATAGACCGTTAAGACAGGGTCCCAAGTTCCTTGTGAAGGGAAACTTCCAGTGGCCCAGTCCCATCGGTGAGCCAGAAAACCTGGGCCATCATTCGAGGGTGAGCCGGGGCCGGGGACGTTTGTGAGTGTAGCATAGCCAGGGTTTGCGTCGGTCGCATTCCATGTGAAAGATAGTGTTCCAGTACTAGGGATTGCATACCAAGCCCGGGTGGAAAGGGACAAACCAGTGCCAAAATCGGGGTTTTCGGTTACGAATGCAAGATTACTCGGAACCGTGTTATCGACTACAAAATTTGCTCCATTTGTTACACCGGTAGATACACCACTAGCCCATCCTTCAAGTCGGAATTGATAATTTCCATCACTAACTGAAGATGAATCCCAGTTGTACAACCAAGAAGTTGCAGAGGTGATATTTGTCACAACCGACCAAACACCATCAAATATTTCGAGGCTAGCAGCATCCAGACCAGTTGTAGTAGAAACAAAAATTGTGACACTGCCAGCGACAATTTCACCTTGCGTAGGACCAGTTCCAAATGTTGGTGGATTTACCTTGGCCCCTTTTGCAGTGACTTCAACAATAGGAAGTAAGGCAAGCATCAAGGTTGCAGTAATTACAACAATCACGGACGTGCGTCGCATGGTCACCAACTTTAGGACAACTCACCTTCGTCTTCAACCCTTCCTTTGTATTCTACTTGTAGAATACCTTGTTGCGTAAGATACTGGTTAGCGGTATCAATCGGCAGGGTTGAAGTGCAGTATGTGGTCTCGTGTGTATATGGGGCGGGCTTCAGCCATCACCACTTCTGGATTTTTACTACTCCTATTGTTGGTTCCAGTCATTGGTGCTGTTAGTGCTGGAGATGTCAATTTCAGCGTTGACAGTCTTGCAATCTCGCCATCATCTCCAGGCGAGGGCGATGATATCGAAGTGACAGCGACCCTAACAAATGATATTTCTTCAAGCATCACGAACGTTGATGTTTCTCTACATCCAGATAGTTTTGGAAATACTGCATTTCATACTGAGACAGTAGGCATTTCTGGTGATGGGTTTGTTCAAGTCACCGGGACTTGGTCAGATGTTCCGTTTGGCACCCATTCAGTTGTTCTTGTTGTCACACATAATGGCTCAACTAATTCAGTATCAAAGCAGTTTGAAGTTTCGGGGAAAATTGACTTAATTGCCAGTAATATTATCCTCACGCCGTCAGTCGATTTGCATCAAGGAGATATTGTAAATCTTTCAATTGATGTTACTAATCAAGGAAATCTTGACGCACCATCATCGCATCTGTTGATTCAACTTGATGGTGGTACTCTGACAGAACTTGAGATATCGCCATTACTTGTTGGCATTTCAACAACTATCCAAACTTCATTCAATGCACCTGCAGCTGGGAATCATCAGATTAGTGCAATAGCAAACTCAGCGGCCGATGGAATTAGTGAATCAGACACCAGTAATAATGCTGCAACTCCAGCACAATTCACAGTCATTTCTAGCCCTGATTATCTCCACCACCAGCAACCGAATCCTGAGATTACGGTTACATCAGATATTGACACACTTAGTGGTCCTTGGACACTTAGCGGTAACATTCTTCGAATGGGTGGAAGTGGAGATAGCACCATAACAATAGGCATCTATCTCATAGATGGTGCTGCTGAAACTAGCGTTATTTCGTTTGATTTGACCTTTACTGATAGTGCCACATTGCAAGGATGGGAACAAGAGTTGAATATGGCCCAAATGCCCTCACTTGAGTCTGGTGTTCACACTTTGAGAGTGCGCATTGACCCAAGTAGACAAGTCCCTCAATCAATACAGTTCAACGACGAACTTGACACCCAAATCACAATCCATCCTGAACCTAATGTGGTTGTGTCACCTTACGCCGCAGCATCTACTGATTCAATCCTATCAGGTGAACTGGTTGATTTTGATGTAACAGTAACAAATACCGGTTCAATACCCGTGATAGGTGATTTATCAGCGACATTTGATGGTAACTCATTGTCGCCGATGTTGGGGTTGGGGATTCCGGGAGGAGAAGAGCGTACTTTCAGATTCTCAGCAGTAGCTTCTAGTACAGAAGTAGGGTCCTTGCAATTTAGTGCAAGCTGGCTGGCAAATCCCATTAGTTACGATTCAAATATCAACGATAATACTGCATTTGGTTCAGTATCTCTACATAGCAATCTCCGCTTGCGATTCCTTCAAGAAAGTGAGAGTTGGACACCTGCTCACACACCATTAGTAGTTGGAAATACATACACATACACCGTTGATATTGTTTCTGATGAAGGTACGGGAAATGAGGTATTCACATGCCTTGACCATGGAGAGGGGGAGGTGCTGAGTACAATCTCCCTCAATTTCACAGCATCAAATGGTAATAATACAGTTCTTTGCTCATTTAAAGCAGTAAATGCTGGTTCTTTTGAGTTGTATATAGTTCCAGCAGGGAGCTCTGTTGCTACTTGGACTGCAGCATGGTCAATTTCAGCGACTAGTAACGTTGACCAGGAAAGTGAATCATCAAATTTCACTGCTGCAACATTCTTGTTCGTTTTTGCGGGTCTATTGCTAATCATTATCCTAGGAGCGGCAATTCAGTTGTCAAGGGTCAATTCTGAAGAAGGTGAGAGAGAAACCTACGATTACTGCCCATCGTGTGACGGTGAGATTGAAGGTGACGAGGAAGTTTGCCCATACTGTGAGTTTGACCTTGTTGAAGGTCTATCACAATTCCATGATTGCCCATCTTGTAATTCAAACATCCCTGATGTAATGGAGTATTGTGCATATTGTGGAACTGTTCAGGATGTCTCATCTTTCTATGAGCGCCGCACACGTAAGGAAATTGTGCAAGAGGGTACTGAGGAAGAGATTCAAGAGGACGAGGATGAGATTGTACGTGGTGCTGAAGATTATGGCGATGCAATTTCTGAAATGGGATATGCAGAGGACCAATTGGAGTCTGATTGGGAAGAACATCTCACAGTCGCCGAGCAAGAAATTGATGCCGCAATAGCTGATCGTGAGGATGAGTTTGATGTTACTGATGAGGGGTCAGAAGATGAAATGGTGATTACATCAATGCGAGCTGCATATGAAAAGGATCGAGTTGACATTGACGATATCATTGGTGACAAAGAGGGTCGCCGTCATCTCCAAGATTCCGATGTGGAGTTAAGTGCATCCGATGCAGACATCCGCGCTGATATCTTTGAGATTACGGGTGAGGATGGAATTTTACCTGGTCAACAGGTTGAAGTTGAATTACTTCCAGATAATACTGTAGTTGGTAATGTGTTGAAGGATAAAAAAGAAGTTACCGATTTCTCAGTAGAAGACGGAGAATCCCCACCACCAGCAAAGGCCTCAGATATTGATGATAAATCTAAAAGTTCCAAGAAACGTCGTCGGCCAAAACGGCATGGTAAAGATAGTGAAGATTGAAATCAGTACACTTACTGGCATAAATTGCCTGAATGATGACGAGTCAATACTGCTTCAAGCGTGATGACCCCTATGAGTGCTGACAGGCAAACTTAGCCGTTGAACCACCCCTATATCCGTCGCCTTGAAATGAAAGGGGCGGTTGAACGTAGTCTGATGAGAGCCGCCAAACCCATCTTCCTCGCGGTCATTGTACTATCAATGAGCACCTTTTCAGGTTGTATTGGATTGGTTGTTAGTCGAGAGTTGATGGAGTGGAATCGAGGTGTTCCTGAAACCGAGGAAGCAGTTGTAGTGTACGGTTTTGAGCGTGTTTTTGATTCTACAGACCCTGAAGATATCATTTTCCATCCAGAGCCACATCAAATTCGTATTGACTCTGAAGTCAAAGAGATACAGGTTTTCTTCCGTGTGCAGATGGATTTCAGCGAAATCGCAGGTGTTGAGACCAGTAACCTAACTAGCACAGTGAGATATGTGCACGCAATGTTATGGGAGCCAGGCGCTAACAAAAATACTGACACCCCATATTGGGAAGAGAATGCCACGACAGACCGTTATCCACCATTACAGAGATTTTCCCCGCCGTTTGAGTTAGGTGTGTGGGAGTTAGAAGTTGAAGCTCAAGGGTACGGTCTGACATTTCCTCCAATTGACCAAATTTCCTTCCACGATGAGTTTGAAGTCTCAGTTTCAGTCATCCGCCCTTGCATTGAATTCCCTGAGCGTGCAGACCCTGACGAATGCATCCCTGTTTAGTCAAGTGCTTCTGGACAACGATGGCGCCGAGAGCAATTCCGGCACTTTCCGGGTCTATCGTGGTTTCTCTTTGCTCCACCTTCAACCATCAATCTTTGAATTTCTTTCAAATGTCTCATCAGGACTTTACTTTCACCATCTCCCCAATTAATTTTGTGAATAGCATCATCACCGTAACGGAGAATGCCATAATTGAGTTGATTATTGGTTATCTTTGATACAAGATGTAGATATGCATACACCTGTAATTTGTGACTAAAGTGAGGTTGTGCAGGAATTTTTCCAGTTTTTTGTTCCACAGGCACCACTTCATTTTCAAAGATAATTACTTGGTCCGGCCGACCTCTAATACCTGTGGAATCATCTTTCAGAAGATCTGAAGAAGTCGAGTCATCGTTGTAGGCAAGTACAGAACCACTATCAATTCCAAGCTCCTTACCTTTTTCTTCAACAGCAATATTCGCGATCAATCCTTTGTGAAGTTGCCAGGATGCAATAAGAGTCCAGCCCAGTGTAGCCACTAATAGGACAAAGGTTGCTATTGAGCGCTGTTGCGCCTCAAATAGTGCTAAGCCGTGCAGAGCAATTGTCATACTTCCAAGTAGGATTGTAAACTCAACTTTTCCTCCAGCCCACCAGCCACTAGATTTCGAGTCACTTTTCTCAAATTGATAAAGTTCAAGGTCAACAATATCAAATTCAGTCGGTGTTGGCGGCTGAGCCAAACCAAATGGAGTTCCAAGATATCTTCTCCATGGGATGAGCAATAGAAGTATTGCCAAGATTAACCAAACCAATGCGAGAAGAGCAAGGTAACGAGCAAAGCGGGCAAAGTCGGTATCAGCGATCATGCCCTCTTCAACGAAGAAAAATGCGGCAGTGTCAATGGTTAAAGTAACCACAATTGCGAACCACCATGTCCAGATGACCATCTCTCTTCTTGCTTTCAAATCATGGTTCTGGTACTTTTTCATCGCTTGCTCAATTTCTTTGTGTCGCTGTTTGCCAAGTTCAATAGCATCGCCTGAACCTTTTACACCCGAGCGTGCTAATTTCCATGAGAGTGGGCAATATGCGTGACGTTCCAAGTCACTTGCTGAAACTGGAAGTGCGATTCCTTTTGAGTCTCGCCAAATCCCATCATCATCAGGTGTTGCTTCGAATAATGTGGCTTTATACTCATCAGAATTTGAGTCGTTTGAAGACACGACGCTGGCTGATGAAGAGTCACCCATCATGACAGACTAAGTGGATTCAGTCAAGAGCATTGCGCCTGCCTGATGCAGATAGCATACACTATTGATGGGTTGATTAAAAGAATCTAGATTCAAATCTAGAAGGAAGATTCCCAACTCTCAACTTTTTGGTGGTGTGCCCATGTAGCATCGTCGGTTTCCCCACGAGCCTTGAGAATTTCACGGGATAGTAGCCAGTAGACTAGTGCTAGACTGCGTCGCCCTTTGTTGTTAGCAGGGATACAGAAGTCAACATTTCGAAGGTGGTTGTTGGTATCACAGATGCCAATTACTGGTAAACCACTCTTAACAGCCTCTGAAAGTGCCTGAGAGTCCGCTTGAGGGTCAGTCACGAAGATAACTCGTGGCTCAATGTAAGTGCGTAGATTTGGATTTGTAAGAGTCCCAGGGATAAAGCGGCCAACTATTTGGCGAGCACCGATTGCTTGAGCAAACATTCGAGCCGGGCGCTGTCCATACTGACGAGCGCTAACAACAAGTATGTCTCGCCCGTCGTAATTATTGATGAAATTAGCAGCAAAACCAATTCTTTCGTCAGTCTTAGTGACATCAATTAGGTGGATTGTTGCACCGTCGGTTTCAGTCTTGGCAATGAATTTCTGCATGTCCTTACTTTTAGTCTGAGTACCTATGTGCACAGCGTTCGCTTCATAGTCCTCGTACGCCAGCAGGGGAGCACTCTGTTCTTCCATTCGGCTCGGCGACCGGACAACCATTCATAACCGCTTCTATCATCTCTTTTTGTCAAATTAGCGGGTAAGTTCAGTAGTATAACACTCCCTCCCCCCGATTAATGGTCGTGGAGGTTGAACAAGTACCACTGTTTCTTGCTCCAATGTCTGGGGTTACAGGGCTTGCATATCGTCTTTTAACCAGAGAATGTGGCGCTGATTTTACTATTACCGAATTCACCGCCGCCGCTGCATTGACGCGTCAAGATGCAAAGAGTTGGTTGAAACTTGAAAGCGATGAGAGAGAAAAACCGTTCATTCCGCAAATATTTGGCGGTAATATCGATGAGATGGTAAAAAGTTGTGAACTTCTGCAAGAGAAGGCCGATATCATCGATTTGAATTTTGGTTGCCCCGCACCGATTGTGACTAGGCATTGTGCTGGCGCCGCACTAATGGGAAAACCCGATGAATTAGTTAGCATGGTTGAGAGATGTGTTGAGGTTTCAGAAGTCCCCGTCACTGTGAAGATGAGGCTTGGAACAGGTAACGGATTGACCAACGCTCTAGAACTCGCCAAACGTTGTGAGGATGTCGGGGCCGAACGAATATGTGTGCATGGCCGGACACTGCGCCAACGATATTCGGGGGAAGCTGACTGGCAGGCTATTGCTGAGATAGTCAAGTCAGTTGATATTCCAGTTATTGCAAATGGAGATGTTGTAGATGCAAAATCTGCAACTGACTGTTTAGCAATTACGGGAGCAGCCGGATTGATGATTGGCAGGGCCGCAATTGGCCGGCCAACAATTTTTCACCAAATCAAGAGAGATCTTGGCTGGGATAATTCTGAACCGTTATGGGGCGGGACAGAATTCAGCGGTGAAATTGAAGAAACGATGTCAGCGAGATTGTGGGCTTGGAAGAGATATATTGAACTTGACAGAGAATTAAGCGGTGGAGATAGCAGTAAAAATCGTCTCCGCCACGCATTTGCTTTCACCAAGGGGTTGCCAGGAGGCAAAGCGTTTCGTACTCAATTACATACCAATAGAGAAGCAGAACAGGTGTCAGAATCTGTTGAAAACTTCCTCTCTAATCTAGTAAGAAATATTCACATTAACCAGTAATGATAATTACAAGTTATCAATGATTGAAGCAACTCGCTTTAGTCGACTGAATACGCTCTCAACTTTCTGCGATACTTGGCGAGCCACATCTTCTCCTGAACTACCTGAGAGTCTGTAGCCGTAAGGGAGGCGCCCTCCTAGGAGATTTATGGCTAAACGTTGTTTCTCAATGCTTACAGAAGAGAAAAGTTCAGCGCATCTTTCTGAATCAAACTTATCTTCCCGAAGTGATTTTGTAACCTGTTTCACAACTTTCTTGTCCAATCTACTTAGTCCACCTTTAGTGAGAATCCACTGTTCACCTCGTCGAGAATATTGAGTTGAGAGTCCATCCCAGAGAATTACCGAAAGTCGGTCGTGACGAAGTACTCGTTCTGCCAAGCCTGCTGCTCTGAAGCGGTCAAAAGTTCTAGCCAGTCTTGGACGAGTAGCCCCCCATTCAGCGACCGCTTCGTCTAGTGAAATTGGGTGATTTGCCGAAAGCATTTTTTCAAAAATAAGGCGGGTAAGGTCTTTGCCACTTTTTTCTCTAGGGCGCTCACCGCGTAGGCCAAAATCGTTTAGGAAAGCATCAATTTCATCCTCTTTTCCTTGAAGAGGACGTGGTTCGCAGATACGCAGTTTGAGGTCTTGAACATTCATGTCAGAATCACCTTCCTGAGTTACTGAGCCTGTTTGCCATTCTGTTAGGGGAGCAAGCCTCAGTGCGAGTATTCCACGTACTTCTAAGTGAAGTAGGTCAATAGCTGCTGACAGTGAACCGCAACGTAGATGGTGCATCTGCCATCCGTTTTCACCAATTTCGGAGGCGACAATTCTGACCGATTGAAGTCCTTTCAAGTGGTGGTGAAGGGCAGTCATACTGATTCCCAATTGTTCTGCCAATGTCTTTGCATCAACCCCTTTCATTGGGTCTTTTACTAAATGGTCACGCATTAGCCTGTGAAGGGGTCGCTGAGTTGCGTCAGTAGAATCAGCGTCATTGCGGCGGCGCACTAATCCGATTGTGTCAAGGAGCCAAGCAAGAAGCATATCAGCATCTTTCTTGCCAGTGGGTGCGGGGTGTTGCTCAAGACGAAGCCTCAACATCTAGTAATTGGCGAAGTCGGTCGGTTCTAAGTGCTATTGATGCTATCTGCTGATTCAGAACTACTTAACGCGAAGCGCCTTCCATCTCGTAGATTCTTTTCAAATCTAAAAAAGTGTGGGATTAACAATTCATGCTGCAATAGGGCGCTCATCAATCCACTCGTAATCAAGAGTCCCAGTGCGTAGTCCATGCAGGTGCTCGGCCAAATCTAGTTCCTGGGTTGATAGAATACCTCGGCGTCGGAGTACGAGTACTGCGCTGTTTACCGAAGCACGACTTCGACTGATGTCGCGAGCTAGTGAGGCTTGTGATTTTGGTAATGGGTCTTGGACTAGGCGAGTGACAACTTCTCGCTGAACTTGTGATAGTCCAACAGGAAGCATCTCTGCTGCTTTGTTGTCCCCAACATTCATGTCACGAAGAATTTCAATCTGACTTGGTGCTCCTGCGTAGTAGCAAGTTCTACCATTGACTGGTATTGTGGTAACAGTTTTTTGGGTTTGCAACACATCAAGATGGTGACGCAATGTACCATTTGCCACATTGAGGTTACGTTGTAATTGTCGGTAGCAAATACCTGGATTTAAGTCAAGGGCATCAAGGATTTTACTTCGCAGGGGGTGCTCCCAACTACGATTGTGAGATGAACTGATAGTTCCAGAGATTGACCAATTCCATGGGAATATGCTAGTGGCTAATGAACCAAATCCAGTTAATCCCGCAACTGCGACACCAATCAAGGCATGACGGCTACCCATCTGATTCAGTAGTGCCATAGGATATCTTCTGTTGCCGGTCCCTATTGTATGTGTTGGTTAGATGACCTCTATTTTTCGAGTAATTTCAACGTTTTTTCACGCTTTCATTGTTGAGTTTCATGTAGGCTACTAATGGGCTGAGAAGACGTCCTGAACGCTTACCGTGGTCTGTAAGTTTGTAGGTTACTTTTACTGGAGGCCCATCAATTACAATCCGATCAACAAATCCAGACAATCTTAGGGTGGTCAACTTATCAGACAAGGTTCTGCTAGAAATCCCTACTAACAGTCGCCGTAGTTCGTTGAAGCGGCGCTCACCTGCAATGTATAGTGTGGCTAGAATTTCAATTGTCCAGCGTGATGCAAAGACATCTAGTGCTTCAACTGCGGCATCTACTTCCCATGAAATATCGTAAACAACATCATCAGAATTGTTGCGGAAAAGTTGGCGAACTTTTGAACCGAGTTCTTCAGTTGAAATAATCGCATCTTCAATCTCAGCATATTCATCATTATTGAGAATCATTGGTGGTTCTGGCATGGCTTCAACTCCGGTGTTGCTAATGTTATGTGGTGTAGTCATTGCACTTAGGTTTACCCTATTTCACTTCATGGTTAATATAAACCGGGCTACACCTATTTATTGCCCAAGAGGCAAAAACGGAGGCTGGGAGTATGGATATTTGGTTTGATGAGTGGTTAGACAGTGAAAGTGAAAGGTTGAGGGATACTGAAGCGCGTGAAGTGCGTCGTAGACGAACATTAGCAAACTGGCGAGCAATGCGATTTTGGCAAGGTAGGAAGTGAAATGAAATACCTTACAAAATTGTTTGATTTATTGATAGCAGGCATAGCTGCTATGGCGCCTCCTCATTGGCATCGATGATTGGGTACCTAGCCTTCACTTAGGCGAAAGAGAAACGCCAATTTCAACAATTGAGTCTATCAGATCATCTATGACTTTTTCATCCACTCTTGGATTAGCGATTACAGCGCGTAGAATTGGTCTGCCGTTTATTTGTGAATGTGATACCATGAAACGACCGCTAGAAATCAATTGTTTTCGAATCTCCGCGGTGATTGAATCTTGCTGTGATTCATTCAATCTATAGCCAATGTAACGAATACATACATTTGTCATTGAAGGTTCAACGACTAGTTCAAGGCGTGAGTGTTCCTTTACTTTAGTAACTAGATAATCGGCTAGAGAGAAGTATCTCTCAATTTGAGATGCCCAACCTTGATTGCCTTTTGCCCGCCAAGCAAGCCATAGTTTGAGGGCGTCAACTCGCCTTCCACACTGCAAACTCATGTGTCCTAAATCATTATCTTCAGCATCACCTAATAGGAGATAATGTGCTTTCTCAGTATGCACACAAACCTTCCTCAAAGTACCACTGTTTTTGACAAGGAAAACCGAACAACAAAGTTGGACTCCCATCATTTTGTGTGGGTCCCAACAGATAGAGTCTGCTAGGTCTATTCCATGCAGAAGAGAGCGAGTTTTTGGTGAAAGAAGGGTAGCACCTCCCCACGCAGCATCTATGTGGAGCCAGAGTTTTTCTTGATGACAAATATCGGCGAGTTCATTCATAGGGTCAACAGCCCCAGTGACAGTAGTTCCTGCGGTACCTATTACGCAGAAGGGGAAATTCCCAGCTCTTTTTTCAGCGCCAATTGCTTCTTGTAATTCAGCAGTAATCATTGTTCCACTTTCGTCGGTTGGAATGGTTATTAGATTGTCTAATCCAATACCAATTACATTTGCGGCCATAGATGTAGAATAGTGGGCATCTTCAGAGATGAATGCGACTAGTTGTTTCCCAACTAAACCGACTCGCTGAGCATCAGGGAATTTGCGGTCTCGGGCGCAGAGCAAACCTAGAAGATTTCCGTTGGAGCCACCTGTTGTGAAGATCCCTTCACCAGCCTTGTAACCAACCAATTTCAACATAGTATCAACCATTTCGTTTTCAATTAAAGTCGCCATGGGAGCGAGTTCAAAAGTGTACATTGAAGTGTTAGCAAGAGCGGTGATGAATTCCCCAGCCAGAGACGCGACATCGGTGCCGCCCCATAGCGGATTCATGAAGTGAGGGTGGCTGGTTTTTACCGATTCGTTCAGATAATCATCAATATCAGAAAGCATAGTGTCAACGTCAATTCCAGTTCTTCCGACAGCTAATTCCAGTTTATTTTTCAATTCTTGATGAGACCTAGCTTTTGTTACTAGAGAGGATGAATCAGCAGAGTCACCAAGATAGCGCCAGACACGGGCAAATACTCCTTGGAGCAACCTCTCATCAAAGTCGGAGAGTACCTCGTTGTCGTCTGCCATCAAATCTCCAGTCCGGCGCTACAGCAACAAGCGCTTCAATGATTGCCTAAAGTCGCTCTAGTTCGTGGCGATGTGCATCAACAGAACAAATCGCCGCCATGTGAACTACTTCTCGAACCCCATCGCCTTGTTGAAGAATTTGTACTGGTTTTGCCATCCCCTCAAGAATCGGGCCAGTCAATTCAGCATCCCCTAGATGGTCAAGTAGTTTGTAGGCGATATTTGCAGCCGCGAGATTTGGACAAATCAGGACATTTGCCGCTCCACCAAATTCCATGAATGGGTATTGTTCTTGAATATCCTCTAAAAGAGCAGTATCAGCTTGCATTGGCCCGTCAATCAAGATGTTGGGGTCTAGTTCGCGGGCAATATTAATTGCATCTTCAAGCCGAGTCGAGCGTAGCCCACGACTTGAGCCAAAGTTAGAGAAAGATAGTAGTGCTACTTTCGGTTTGATTCCAAAGCGCTTCGCCACGCGTGCTGTCTGCACACAAATTTCTGCCAAAGTCCGAGCATCGGGATAGACATTTACAGTTGCATCACCGATGAACAATAACTTGCCTTTGACAGCCATCATGTACATCCCGACAACCCGATGAGCTTCTTTTGAGGTTCCAATCACCTCTAGACAAGGTTTGAGGAATGTAGGATAAGCACGAGTCAATCCACCCACAAAACCGTCAGCATCTCCTACTTCAACCATCATCGCACCAAAATACGTTCGTGATTTCAGTATTCTCTGAGCATCAATAACGGTCAACCCTTTGCGACTTCGCATCTCAAACAGGGCGTCACGATAGGAACCTTTTCGGCGATGGTCCTGAATAGGATTAATCACTTCACATTCAAAATCAAGGTTATACTCCTCCTTGAGAGCATCAATGACTTCAGGACGCCCCAAAAGAATAGGTGTGCAAATATTCTCGTGGTCCAACTCATATGCAGCGCGTAAAACGTGAGGGTCATCACCTTCTGGGAAGACAATTTTCTTGCGAGAGGATTTTGCACGATTCATAACAGTGCGCATTACTGAATGGGTTAATCCTAATCTTGCTTCAAGTTCTTCTTGATACGCAGTCATGTTGAATGATGATTCTGAAATACCTGCTACACCATCTTCAACTGCTGCTTTTGCAACGGCCGATGCGACGCTGACGAGTACACGTCTGTCAAATGGTTTGGGAATGATGTAATCCTTGCCGAAGGAAATGAAATCAAGGCCATAGGCTTGGCTGACTTCCTCTGGAACGGCTTCTTTTGCCAAGCCGGCAAGTGCAGTGGTTGCAGCCATTCTCATGTTTGGAGTAATTTTTGTTGCCATACAGTCAAGCGCACCACGGAAAATGTAGGGGAATCCTAGAACATTGTTTACCTGATTTGGGAAATCTGAACGGCCGCTAGCAACGATGGCATCAGGCCTGGCCGCTAAAGCCACATCCGGCATGATTTCAGGGTCTGGATTTGCTAAGGCGAAAATTATTGGTTTTTCAGCCATTGAGCGAAGCATATCCGGATTAACGATGTCTCCTTTTGAAAGACCTAGGAAGATATCTGCACCTTCCATCGCAGTAGCGAGGTTGCCTTCATCTACTTCACTAGCGAATCGTTCTTTTTCAGCAGAAAGCCCATCTTCCTCTGCTCTCTTTACGGTGATGATGCCTTTGGAATCAATCATCTTGATATTGTCTGTCTTAACACCAAGTTGCACCCAGTGGTCAGCACAAGAAATCGCTGATGCACCAGCCCCAGATATTACTACTTTCACCTGTGAAATATCTTTGTTAACTAATTCAAGAGAATTTAGCATCGCTGCTCCAGATATGATTGCGGTGCCATGCTGGTCATCATGCATAACTGGAATATCCAATTCTTCTTTCAAGCGGCGCTCAATCTCAAAACACTCTGGGGCTTTGATATCTTCTAGATTGATACCGCCGAAGGTTGGAGCAATTCGTTTCACAGTTTCAACAAATTTGTCTACGTCAGTTTCATCAATTTCAATATCAAACACGTCAATATCAGCGAATGCCTTGAACAACAATCCCTTGCCTTCCATTACCGGTTTACTAGCCAGAGCACCAATATTTCCTAATCCAAGTACTGCAGTCCCATTGGTGATAACTGCTACAAGATTCCCTTTTGCAGTATATCGGTAGGCATTTTTCAGATTTTTCTCTATCTCTAAACATGGATAAGCAACTCCTGGAGAATAAGCGAGTGACAGGTCGCGCTGTGTTGCATGTGGTTTTGTGGGTACAGTCTTCATTTTCCCGAAGGGCTTTGCTGAGTGATAATCCAACGCATCTTGACGTAATTTCTTCTCTTTCACGGGTTGCCCATCTCCAGTGTCGTTTTGAAACGGCGGCACTACTATGATATTTGCATTGCCCAATACGTTGAGTAAGGATTTCAGTGTAATCAGTCAATGTATACAACGTATACACGTGGTCCATGAAGCCATTTCCTTCATAAGTAATGCAGAAAGCGTTGCACACATGAATCAAAGACATAGAACGACCAGCCCCCTTTTTCTGGTCGCGCTGATGTTAATCGCATCTCTCTCCCCTGTTTTGCAATTAGGTGGAGTAATTAATCCACGAAATGCGGTTGAATGGGGTTCAGGTGGTTCCAATGATACTGGATGGATTAGTCTGGATGCTATTGGTGCAGATCCGGCAAGTGGAATACTTGCAGAAGGGGATTTACATCTCACTCTTGCACCGGGTGCAATAGTTGAGAATTTGTCTTTTGAAGTACGGGTTAACGGTTCAAATGGTACTTGGGTAGAACAACCTCAACTCTCATTCGTTGATACTCAAACACAAATCATGGATTGGCGCGGATTAGGCGGTTTTGGTCAACAAAATGATTTGATGGGTGCCGACCCTTACTCTTCTCGACTCACACCCAATGCTAATGCAGGTGCATCTTGGTTACTCCCTGGTGATGCTGAAGTCACCGATTTGGTTGTTGAAGCTTTGAGGCCCGCTGATGCGTACATTACCTTCACTCCATTCACAGTTGATGTAAGTGCTACGGCAATCCATCCAGTTGATGGCCGCATGTATCTTTTGATTGATGAGACATTAATCCAACTTGATGCAACAAATAACCCGCCGGTTATTGAGTTAGCAGAGAACATTACTGGAGCAATTACAATGGTTGTTGATATCAACAATGATATGCTTCTTGTCTCGGTTGACGATGGTGTAACAAAATTCCGCGCTTGGTCGCTAACAGATTCTACTGAGTTAACAGGTCCCTTTTCAATTGAATCAAGTATGTCTGCAAATAGTTCACAGATAGTGACAGTGATGATGACCGATTCGAGTGGATTAGTTTGGGCAGGAACAAATGAGGCAGATTTGATGGCCGCTGGAGTTGGCGTTACAAGCAACCCCTCTGCAGGTTCTGATACTGTTACTGATATGCTAGAGGTCGGCGGTGTGGTCTACCTCGCTACTGATGGTGGTGGCGTTATGCGTTACGACACATCAAGCAGTCAGTGGCTTTCTTCTTGGGATACTCAAAACTCGTTACCAAGTGACAGTGTAGTCGAGTTAGAATTGATGAACGGCATCCTAATGATAGGGTTAGCAGATGCTGGAATTGTTCGTTATAATATCGCAACCAGTTCATGGCTCGCAACTTGGACAGATGCTAACTGGCTTAATTCAAATGATATTCATGGAATGGGACAAGGGGGTGAATGGTTACACATTTTAGCTGGCGATACTATCCATTTCTATAACATGACAATGGGTGCATTCTCTACTAGTAAGGCACTTCAAGATGTAGGCCTAGTGCGTGATGGAGTTGATTTGATTGCCTGGCCAAACGGTGGTTCTCGCTCACCCGGAGTAGACACGATTATGGTAGGGGATGGCGGAGGTAGTTTCGCACTTTTTGAACCAGCAACCCCCCCGACCCACTCATCCACAATGTTGCTCGCTTCAGGACCCACCAGCGCAGTGATGCACGACGCATTGGAAGTAAACAATGTAGTGTGGGTTGCCGGCAATGAAGTCATTGACCGCTTTGACAAAAACTTGAATCGTTGGTTAATACCAATTGAGACTGGTACAATCAATCAGGCATTAGAAACCGATGGGAATTCGGTTTGGGTAGCGACTAGTGATGATGGAATCTATAATTTCGCTTTCAATGGAACCCTAATAGCCCATCTTACTACAAGTAACAATCTCAACTCAAATGATGCCGATTATCTAGCCTTTGATGTTAGCACAGATACTATCGTGGTTGGCCATTCAAACGCTGGAGTCACGCTTGTTGATGCTGTAAACCAAACAGTTGCATCGTCATGGTCATCTGGGCGTTCTGATGCGTTTACAAACAACATCAGAGGGGTTGCGGCTCGTTCAGCAATCGCTTACATCGCATCTAACCAAGGAGTTCTCCGCATCGATATTGCCAATGATACCTTGTTATCCTCTTGGCGTTCAACAGGAATGGATAATGTAGCATATATGCCAGTAGAAACCGATGGCAATCACCTGTATTTAGGACTGTACGGATATGGTGTGCTCGTCTTTGACCGCGTATCAGGAGATGTGATTGACACATGGCAAGCAAATCGAGGAAATAATGGAATCTCAAACAACAATGTATACTCCCTGCACCGTGATAGTGGTGGTTCAATGTGGGTTGGTACTGCTGACGGTGCTGACAGGTGGGACGGTGTTTCATGGACTCACATTCAGGCACAAGGAGGATTCAACCCCTCAAACTTTTACGATCTAGATTCGGATTCAACTTATCTGTATGCGGGGACAAATGCAGGTGCATGTCAATATCGTCTTTCAGATTTACATGAAGAGAATTGTTGGAATTATTACACTAATCCAGATGGTTTGCCATCTTCATGGGTTTACGCAGTATCCATTCTCAGTAATGGTAATCTCTACGCTGGAACCAATTATGGTGCAGGAATAATTGATGTTGTTAACGATACAGTTGTGGACGTCTGGGTAGCAGGAGAATCCACTTGGAATGCACCAACTTACGAATACAATGATGTTGCATACATCGGGTTGAATGGCATGGGTGTTGCTCGTTATGATAGAATTAACGATGTTTGGCTTCAAGAATGGGACTCTTCAAATTCAAATAATCTAGTAACTGATAATGATGTAACGACTTTAATTCCTGATCGCCTATCCCATCGAATTTGGATTGGTGGTGATTTTGGCCTTCGTCTACTCGACCTTGATAATGAAACCGTGGAGGAAACCTTCAGCAGAGAAAGTGGACAGAATGCGCCGGCTGAACTCGTTATTATTGGCAATGTTCTCTACTATTCAGAACAAAGAGCAGGAACTCAGTCAAACGATAATATCTATCGTTACGACATAGATAATATGACAGATCTATCAACCTTAGATGCTGGTCAACAGATTAGTCAATCAGGTTTGGTTTATGGGATTGGAGAAGGTCCTGATGGAATGTTGTGGATTGGTGTTACCCCCTCTGGATGGTTTGGTTTAGATGCGGGTAGTGTCGTGCGTTGGGACCATGCAAACGATACTTGGGGTAATGCACTGGATGCGACTGGTTCTATTCTGCGTGTAAATGCTGTATACGCTGGCGAATGTGCACCACTCAACACTTCGGCTTGTTACATCTTTGCATCTTATGGTGAAAAGGTACATCGTCAATTTGACTATAATGGTAATCTACTCAATGAATGGGATGACACTGTGATACAGGGTCCTATTCGTTCAATTGATTTGTATCAAGGGTTGATTCACTTTGCAACATACAATGGAATTGCTAGATATGATATGTATAATGATACTTGGCTTACCACCCTTACCGCAGATAATGGCGGACTTCCTTCAAATTCAGAAGATATAATTTTTGACATTGAAATTGTTGGCGATGACCTTTGGTACACAACAATGGCTAACAGTGGATGGAATCGCAACAGCCGCATTTTCCGCTACAATGGCACAACTCACGCATGGAGCAGTTGGGAAGCAGGTAGCACCAATATCCCCCCAGGATTTGGCTTTTCAATGGAAGTTTGTAATGAGATAATGCACATTGCAATGGCTCGATACCAAGGGTTTGGGACTCAAGGTGGGGTTGCCCGATTTGACCTGAATACCAATGCATGGTTAGCAGGTTGGACTCAAGGAAGTACACAAAATCGTGGGCTAGATGATGACGATGCTGTTGCATTAGCTTGTGATGAAGTTGGCGACGTTATTTATGTTGGATTTGAACAAAATAATGTAGGTATTTCACGATATAGTTACACTGCTGGAAGTTGGTTATCATCTATTTCCGAGACAACAAACGGCATCATGCCAGACCAAGTTTTCCCTGATGGAATGCGCTGGATGAATGGTGTCTTGATGGTTTCACATACAGATGACAATGGCGGGTCAGGCGGTATTTCTCGAATTGCTGCAAATGGCGGCCAGCTTGGTTCAGGGATGAGAATTGATGTGGGTACTCAGGCATCTAGTATGGAAGTCATCCCTTCTAACAGTAGTCGGGTTGATTGGCTAATAGGTAGGCCAGGAGGTGATTCTGGCTATAACAGGGTTGACATCATTAACTCAACCGGATTACACAAAGGTGCAGTTGATATTCTTGCGGGATTATCAAGTGGCAGAATGCTTGAGGTTACTTTTAGCGGAACAGATGTTTGGCTTACATCTGCAGATGATTCCCAACAGTATTATGGCTCATCAATTCTGCATGGAGAGTTACTTTCAAACGGCACAATTGAATGGATAGAAGCATATCCATTCGTTTGGGATATCGTAAATGAAATACTGCCAGTTAACAATGATTTATGGGTTACAACTAGTGCAGGACTATACAGTATTGATATCGCAACAGGTCAGATTTCAGGAACCCCTGTTCCATTGCATTATCAAATGGATGGTATCTATCGCTCTGGTAGTGATTTAGTAATTGGATTGATGGGAACAACAACCACATCAGCAGGATTCCAAGTTTACAATCTAACAACTCAAAGTTGGACGGATGGTTCGCTACTTGCAGGTTTACCTTCAAACCTTGTCCGTGATTTTGTTGAATATGATAACCGAATTTGGGTCGCTACTTACGGTGGACTTGGTGTGTGGAACACAACCGCACAAGCATGGGATGACTCTATCACCACTCAAGATGGGCTTCCCGGTCCAATTATTGACAAGATTTGGGTTGAGGGAACTGAATTGATGCTGGCTACTCCCGCAGGAATGGTTCGCTGGGATGTACCTAGTCATTCGGTAGTCGCGACGTATAACAGAAATTCTGGTCTGATTGGAAACCGTGTCAATGGTATAGCATATGCTCCTACAACAGTGATTACAAGCGGTAATTCAACTATCACAATTGGTCCAACACTATTCTTATCACACAATGGTGAAGGAGCCTCAAGACCTGGGGCAACCGCATTTGATATTTCAACAATGCAAGCAGGGCAACATTATCGAGTTGATATGTTGCCATCAAATGACGTTCAGGCAATTGCAGCTGATTGGTGGGGTGTACACGTTGCTACCCATGAGGAGCCACTCATGCATTGGAATGCTGGCGCCAATCAAATGGAGGCAGGAAGTCCTTCCTGGGCATTTGCATCATGGCCAATCACTGATATTCTCAGTGACGGCACAACTCTAGTAGTTCTCAGCAGAGGTGGAATTGATTGGGTTGATATTTCTTCAACCCAGCATAATGTTGTTCGTCAAGAATACATATTATCGTTGACTGGTGGTTGGGTTGGCAGCAATGGTATTTGGTTGACAACTGCTGATAATGGGTTATTTGGATTTGGCCCTGCACCAAATTATCTAGATGTTGATAGAGAATCAATGCGTCGCGCAGATCCATTGACAG
>JYMV01005578.1_pt1 | contig 23768 bp, 20 predicted proteins | sample 338911 | NCBI WGS metagenome assembly JYMV01 (sample SAMN03354496, study PRJNA234377) | hydrothermal vent metagenome | biome: Deep sea; feature: Hydrothermal plumes at the Eastern Lau Spreading Center, Western Pacific Ocean; material: Seawater | place: Tonga | collected 2009 | depth 2000 m m
ACAAAAATCCCGATTCTCATACGACGCCATCCATCAATCGTCGATCCGGACGCCGTACGGCACTCGGCCAACGGGAACTGATTTCAGCGCACGGCGTCTTGCAACATCGACAATGGTAACGTCATCACTTAAGCCGTTTGTGACAAACATTTTGGTTTCGTCGCGGCTAAGCGCGAGACCCCAGGCGCGACTACCGACGAGCACATAATCCACGATTTCGCGCGTCACAACATCAACGTAAGCGATATGGTTGGCACGTCCCAAAGTAACGAAAGCTGTTGCTCCATCTTTTGAAATCACAAGATCGACCGGGGTCACATCGACTTCCCGAAATCCAGGAGGAAGAAATTTGATCACATCGAGAATTTCGTAGGATTGGAGGTCGATAATATAAATCTCTCCTGACAGTTCAGCCGAAACCCAAAGTTCACTCTCATCGGGGGTCAATGCGAAGCGGCGCGGGCGGGTGCCAACAATGATATTTTCAACCACAGCTTCTGCTTCAACATCAATTACGTGGACCATGTCGGCAACTTCGGATGCTACATAGATTGTCTTGCCATCCTTACTCATTGCCACCCCTTCTGGTTCAGCTCCTGTCGGAACCTCTGCAATAACCAAGCCCTCCTTGACATCAATATAGGAAAGTGTGGAATCCTCTTCGTTCGAGACGTAAATAACAGAGTCATCGTCGTTGAAGAGAAAATCCTCGGGGCTGGGGCCAGTTGGGATATAATCAACAACTTCCAGCGTGGCGACGTCGATCACGTCAATTACATCATCATCGCCGCAGGCCACATAAAGCAACGTCTGTTCATTATTGAAGCGCATATCACGCGGTCGCCGAGACGTCTCAATAGTCTTGATTACTTCATACGTTTGTGGATCAAGCACGCTGATGGAGTGCCCCTTCTCGTTACTTACGAAAATCCTTCCTGTGCCGGCCGAGTAACCAGGGATGGAAACAACCATCGCACCTGCCAATACGCACGCGCCTACCAAAAAAAGGCCCAAATTCCTACCACGCATTACCCAACCCTCTCACAAGAAATTCTCCGGTCCTCATGGCGAAAACTACCTGACTACAAAAGTTCCTGACATGCCACGCGATTCAAAGCCCGATATAAAATAATCGAAATTCCCGGGCCGAATTGGAACAAACCAGACATCGGCGATACCTTCATCATCAAATTCAATGCCATAAAAACCGCCACCTGGATGTAGTTCTACATCGTTGATCACCACTTGCTCAATCCAGGCATTGCGAAATAAATCCGGCGCACGCAGCATGAATTCCTCGCCGCCCTGACTTTCGATACGCCAGCGATAATATTCACCGGTCTCAAGCAGGTATTCTTTAACCGAAAACGACAAATCGGCGCCCAACAACAAAGTCTCAAGTCGTTCTGGACGTGACGCCAGATTTCCTTCTGCGCGCACTGGTGCATCCATCCAAAACAAAGCGGCTATTGCAAGCATCGTTGCTACAAATGTTACCCTCAAGAGTTCCTCCTTATTGAAACCAGCGAAAAGCATTCAACTCCGCCGGATGAACTGCGCTCGGATCAGATCACGTCTTTATCAGGCAGGACCGGTGCCGGCATGTCGCCAAACTCTAAAACCTGATGGTCATCGGGAAACACATCAACATCGTAACGGCTGCCGCTCAGGTCATCCTTTTGCGTTAGCTCCTCTAGTTCCTCATTATTCACTGACTTCTGTTCTTCCAGAATTTCAGCTGTCCCAGAAACTTCCAGGCCTTCCTGAATTTTTTCCGTTACCTCTAATACCGCCTCAGCGAGGCGGTCGGTATAAGGCAATTCATGTGCCCGAGGAACTCCAAGCGGGATGTTGTACTCATCCAGTTCGTCTAACCACAAAAAGATAGCTCCTTCCCCCCCCGTAAATTTGTTTGGTTCTTCTACCTTTGCCCAAAGGACTTGGAAATGCCCTGGAAGTTCGGTATTCGTTGGCCATCCTAACAAGCGGTACGTAAATACGTATGCTTCAATAAAAAAAACGGCGGTCACCACGATGGCTGCAGCCTTAATGCCCCATCTCCACCGGGAGGTCAAATTTAGGCTGAGCAATAATACAGCAATGACGATATACGCGGCAATTAGTCCCGCGATCGTACCAGTCGTCATTGGTCAAGCACGATCCCGCGAGGCGTTGGCACCACACGCTGTGGCAAATCATCCGACGACGTCTCTCCGGACCTACTCGCCCTCGATGGAGCTTTGCGGCTCAGTTGAACCAAAGATTTCTCGCGCGTATTCACGTCCATCACTGTTCCGTCCTCATCAATCACAAACCGAGCAGCAGTTTCTTCCTGGCCGGTATGGTCAAGATCGATGGTATCGTAAAAAAGCACTGTAACTTTTGGATTCAGTTTTTCAATTTTGACGGTCACCGGAACAACATCCGGTGTCGTTGCCAAGTAATGAAAAATATTGACGACGTACTCACCAGCTATAATACCGCGGACAGTCACTGTTTCCTGGTTGAGAGGATTGCTGATGGACTTGCCGTCAACCAGAATCGTATCGCGGTAATTCCCACGATCGTCACGATCGAGATGCATCAGCCCAGCTTCCCGATGGTGGTACCAGACTAGATTCCCGGCAGCATCCTCGACATAGGTATCGATGTCGTCGGAGTGTTCGTCTGGCCAGGTGACTGTGACCATGAATTCAGCGTTAGTATCAATCTTACCTGTCGCGTCTTCGGGCTTGATCAGAATAAACGCGATAAAAAACATAAAAGCAAAGCCCAGAAGCGCATTGAAAAGGAGGTCGGTGAACGCATCAAACTCACCCTCCCGCGTATAAAGGCTAAATTGTTCCATCGGATGAACCCCGGTTTAGGGCAGGCACCACATAAACCTCTGTAAGTTCCGTAGTCAGTCCAAACAGGTAAGAGGTCCCTTCGTCCAGAATATAATACTGCAGCTTAAGTAGAATACCTCCAACCAACCCGAACAAAGTGGTGAACAGGGCCACCCCCATTCCGCCACTCATCGCGGTTAAAGCCCCTTTAAGAGTTTCCACGTCGAATGAATCGATAGACTGAATCGAGGACAACATCAGGATAAAGCCAATCACTGTACCTAACAGTCCAAGCTTCAACATAGCGTCCGCAACAAACCAGCCAACACTCTGACGATAGCGCATGGAATCAGCGAGCCTACGTAAAATCAGTGTTTGGTCCAGTCTTGTGTTTCCCTGTAACTGGGACATTGTTACGAGATTCCGTATATGCCTTGTAACCGAGCAATCAATGAGAGATTTATCGTCTGCTATCAACACCTTTCCGTCCACCAACCGGTACACACTGTTCCCATGGGAAACCATAGCCTGTACGCGATGAAGACGGTTAGTGTCTCGCGAAATACCTAACGTTAATCCCATGCAATGAAGTGAAAATGTCGCATACAAGCCAAGAATAACAATGGTGATATGACTTCGATCGTTTCCAATCATGAGCTGTATATAACCGAAGCGCCATGCACTCCAAAAGCCGAATAGCGTAACGACCGTCAGCAACAACCAACGTAGGAACGGCAGATAATCTCGCGTTTCCAGAGTGGTGCCAAAAAATCTTATAGTCAAAAAACTCATTATTGGTTTGTTTCCTCTTGCCGCGGCGACAACTCCCTGACAACGGCGCCAACGAACCTCTGGCCGGGAGACAAGTGCTACAGGCCTAGACGAAAGAGCCACACCGTTTTTGAGGTTCCATTTACCCGAATGGGTCGAGCGCTCACACCATGAACCATATTTTAAACAATACTGGATAAATGGAAAAGCCCCATTCCCCGTTAGTTTGCACCGGTTTCAATTTTTCCTTTTGGAGACAAATTACCTAAATACAAACGACAAAATAGGGTTTATTGAGTTCCAAACACTACGATATGGAATAAAAACGCAAAATTTTAAAAGTTCCTGACGTCAGTTTCTAGGAACAAGTTTTAACTAACTCTGCAAGCACCTATATTAAAATTCTGTTGACGGAAACACGTTAATTGTGGGGTGTGGAATGTTGCGTGTAGTTATAGTGGTCCTAGGTACTTTGACAGCTTTCAATTTGAGCGCACTTGCTCAAAATCGACAAACTGAACCTGACGCGCCTCCAAGGGCAAATATCTGGGACGTAAGAATAGGCATGACAAGTGGACAAATTCCGGAACACGATTTTATCGACATTTCTTGCGGCACGAACGGCGGACCGCCATCGATTTTAATCGACAGCTTCACGAATTTTTCCAAATGTCCTCCCGAAGGCACGGGCTTACACGAAGTATACTTCGCTTATGACGACGAACTCGAATACTGGGCACGCGCGAATGAATATGTCACCTGGATCGCCATCTATAGCGGTACCAAAGTGATGGACCAACCGGTAATTCTTTCTGCGTTGTTCGATGGGGATGGAATCGTTAAAGGTATTCGCATCATCAGCGACGCACGCGCCGATCCACAACAACGACTGGCAGCGATTGTAATGCGGCGGCGTTTTACGGGCCGTTATGGCGAGGAAGGCTGGGCCTGCGAGGACCTTCCTCCACGGGAAGGAGAGAAACCGTTTAGGAGGCAATTTATTAAAGAACTCTGCACCAAAATTTATAAAGACCAGTTGCGAGTTCGATTAGAATCCCATTACTACCAAAAATCGGGGCAAACGACCTTTGACCCACACACAGGTCAGCCGCAGCAAGGCTACTTTGAGAGCACAGTGCGCCTAGAGCTTTACCACCTGTCAGTTCCGGTAGATCAAATGTAAGAATCCTCGAGAACTCGAAATGAGAAGACCACTGCCAATAATGAGGTTGGCCCGAGTAAAGGTTAAAGCCGGTCCAACGCAACTGGACTTCGTTTTAATCACCGCGCGAACCGTCTGGCATGAAGGCCCCCGTTAGGATAGTGCCATCCATGATAGTGTCACGTAGGACGGCACGGGTCAGTCGAGCGCCAGTCAGGTTAGCGTTAGACAAGTCTGCACGGATCAGGTTGGCTCGATAGAGATCAGCATGCACCAGTGTCGCTCCGACCAGCTTCGCGCCCTTGAGGTTAGCTCCCACCAGATAGGCCCCATCGAGTTGTACGCCGCTTAAGTCAACGCGCTGCAGGTTGGCTTCTTTCAAATTAGACCGGCGAATATCGGCACCATCGAACTTGGCACCTAAGAACCGTGCATTGCTCAAATTGGCGAAGGTTATTCTCGCGTCACTAAGAATTGCGCGCGTAAACCTAGCCCGACCCATTTTCGTACCAGCGAGGTCCGCGCCGGTTAAATCGGCAGCACTGACGTCGGCTTCATACAGCATTGCCTCCGTTAGTGTAGCACCGACCAGATTGGCACGCTTAAGATCGGCTTTGTTCAGATTCGCACGAGTCAAATCAGCGCCACTCAGATCAGCTTTGCCAAGCTTGGCACCGTGCAGATTTGCGCCGACCAGGATTGCGCCCGCAAGATTCCCTCCAGCAAGATCGAACCGCTTTAGATTGGCATTGCGGAGGTCGCAACCAGGACAATCCTTACTGAGGCCATTGAGCAGGTCGGCCACCGAATCGGCATATGCTGCCGGACTGCCAAAGACGATCGCGGTCGCGACGCATAACGCAACCCAAAATCCATACTGTGACGGACGCAGAAAATGCGGAGTCATCGCAAACCCTTCCTCCCAGTCATCCTATTGGTCGAGAGCCAGGCTATTATTCACCCTATGGAAGGCAAGGATCAAGGGCACCGAGGTCCCCCTCAACTAGACATTCACCTCAGCCGAAGATTTCGTTACTGTTCGGTGTGAACCTACCCAAGACCGGAGGAGGTCCAATGCGAAAACCGTTGAAATATACGCTAGTAATAGCGTTCGCGATGATTTGCTGTATGAACGCGGCCACGGCTGACCAAGGCGATACGTTCACAGGCATGGCGCGGGTTATCGATTCCGACATGCTCGAAGTTGACGGACAAAGAATCATCCTGTTTGGAGTCGACGCGATGGACCGCAATCAAACGTGCACTATCGATGGAAAAGTATGGGATTGCTGGGCGGTGGGTGCGCGCGAGCTTCAAATTCTGGTCGCCAACGAGCCGGTCTCGTGCACCGATCAGGGCATACCCGATCCATTCCTGCGGATCTACGCACGCTGTCAAGTCGGAAATGTCGATCTCAACGAGGCACTGGTAAGGTCGGGCCTAGCACTAGCGTTTCGTCGCCAAAGCAAGGACTACGTGGAGGCGGAAAAAGCCGCAAAGAAAGATCGAATCGGCCTTTGGAAAGCTGAGTTTATTGCACCTTGGAAATGGCGCCTAATGCGCGGTGCACCGACTGCTCGCTGACCTCGTGCTTCACGATTGATTTTCTACGCTTCGCAATACCAACCTCATTTATAGGGGCCATATTGACCAGTACAAATCTCCGTATGGCCAACCTAGAAAATACCGACTTAAGTAGCGCTAACCTTGCCAAATCCAACTTAACCTTCGCTGAATTTAAAGATGTCAATTTTACAGATTCCGATATGGAAAGCATTACCGGCGTTGATCCAAGAAAGTTGCGATAGTCGAAAGACCAAAAGGCCAGTACGCCAATGACACAGTCACCGACACAACGATTCGCGCCGGTCTGCTGCCAGCTCGTAACGCTGGTTATCACTCTGACTACTCTGATTTCATCATCGGCGGCACCAAAAGCCGCTGAACCCCACCTTTGCGACCAACTAACAGCCAGCGCCCTCGACATCGAACGAGTGGCCGACGCAGTCAGTTTTGAGGACATCGACGGCGCACTCGCAGTGAACGCCTGCGAAGCAGCGGTAGACGCTTTCCCTAAAGTAACGCGGTTCCAATATCAATTGGGACGCGCATTAGCGCGCACCGATAAAGATGTCGAAGCACAAGTCTGGCACTTAAAAGCAGCACGGGGTGCACACGCTGCCGGACAATATAGTCATGGACTCGGTTATGCGCTCGGACGCGGCGTCCCACAAAGTTCACGTAACGCAGTATGGTGGTGGCGAAAAGCCGCCGAACAACAGCTAGCCAACGCTCAATTCAATTTGGCAAACATGTATGAACAGGGGGAAGGCGTAAAACGCGACACGGCGGAAGCCTATTTGTGGTACAGCTTGGCTGCTCGACAGGAGACCTTGCGGCTAGAACTTCAAGAACGGTTCGCTCACGAACGCGACCGGTTAGCAGCAACGCTCGATCCCAGTTTACGTGAATCAGTAGAACTACGGTTAGCAACCTGGACACCTGGATTCGTAGCTGAACATTATCGACAACTGGTGAATACCAAAGACTGTGCCCGTTGTGTGCTAAAACGCGGAGACTTCCGACACCTTTCCCTGAGCCGAGTCAATCTCCATGGCGCGGAACTGGAGTGGGGTAATTTTCGTGGTGTTTACATGCGTGGTGCCAATCTCAATGGGGCCAATCTCGAACACGCCCATTTTAGTGGCGCCAACCTACGCGGCGCGAACCTTGCCAACGCCAACCTGTATTATGCTAATTTGTACGGTACCACTTATCTATATGGCGCCAATTTAGACTACGCCGATATGCGTAAAGTCCGACTGATGAACGCCGATCTGACCAAAGCATCCTTACGTCACACCGATTTACGAGAAAGCCATTTCGGCAACTGTATTTTTATCGGAGCTAACCTCACCGGTGCCAACCTAGAACTAGCAATTATGCGCAGCGCCGACCTTCGAGGAGCCGACCTGTCCAACGCTAATCTATCCAACGCCGATTTTTCAAACGCCAATCTGGAAGGCGCAAACTTAAGCGGCGCAAAACTAAACGGTACCTCTTTCAAGGAAGCAAATTTGCTCAAAGCTAACCTGACCGGTGCGACCATTGCCAATGCAGATTTCACCAACGCCAAAATACTAAACATAATCGGCGTTGATCCAAGAACATTGCAGTAGTCGAAGTGCTATTACATCATGAACAGATTAACCTCTCATTGGTCCGCTTCGGCACAATGCTGGCGCACAATGCTAGTTGTTGTGGTAACTGGTCTGATTGCGTTATCGGCAACACCAAAAGCTGCTGAACCCCACCTTTGCGACCAACTAACAGCCAGCGCACTCGACATCGAGCGAGTGGCCAATGCAGTCAGTTTTAAGGATATCGACGGCGCACTCGCAGTGGACGCCTGCGAAGCAGCAGTAGACGCTTTCCCCAAAGTAACACGGTTTCAATATCAATTGGGACGCGCATTAGCGCGCACCGACAAACATGTCGAGGCGCAAGTCTGGCACTTAAAAGCAGCCCGGGGCGCACACGCTGCCGCACAATATAGTTATGGACTCGGCTATGCACTCGGTCGTGGCGTCCCACAAAGTTCACGCAACGCAGTGTGGTGGTGGCGAAAAGCGGCTGAACAGCAACTAGCCAACGCTCAATTCAACTTGGCAGCCATGTATGAGCAAGGGGAAGGCGTAAAACGCGACACGGCGGAAGCCTATTTATGGTATAGCCTGGCTGCGCGACAGAAGACCTTGCGGTTAGAACTTCAGGAACGGTTTGCTAGCGAACGCGACCGGCTAGCAGCAACCCTCGATCCTAGTGTACTAGCATCAGCAGAAGTACGGCTCAAAACTTGGACACCTGGTTTCGTAGCTGAACATTATCGACAATTGTTGAACGGCAAGGACTGCACGAGGTGCGTACTACAACGTGGTGATTTCCGGAACTTGGACCTACGAGGTGTCAATCTTCGTGGTGCCGACTTAGAATTCGGCAATTTCCGTGGCATTGAAATGCGTGGTGCGGACCTCCGTAGTGCCAATTTGGCACACGCCTCTCTCAGCGGAACCAACCTGGGCGGCGCAAATATCTCCGATGCGAACCTGTACTATGCGGTTATGTATGGCACCTATCTGGCCCGGGCGAACCTCGATCGTGCCAACATGCGAAACGCCAGGCTGACCATGGCTGATCTCACGGATGCGTCCTTACGCAACACCGATCTGCGTGAGACCCACTTTGGCAATTCGATACTGACCAGAGCTAACCTCATCAGTGCCAACCTAGAACACGCGAGCATGCGTAGTGCCAATCTTCGAGGCGCCGACCTGTCCAACGCCAATCTATCCAACGCCGATTTTTCAAACGCCAACCTGGAAGGCGCCACGTTAGTAGGTGCAGAGCTAAGAGGTGCAGTGTTCAAGAGCGTGAATCTAACCGAAGCCAACTTGACAGATGCAATCATTGACAACACAGATTTCTCGGATGCTAAAATACGGAACGTAATTGGCTTGGCGCACCCGAGAATTGATTGAAGCACTCGCTTCAAGTGAACCCTGCGTACCTAGTTACGTTTCATCTCCACACGAACGATCCCTGTCTTCGATTTGTGCCATCGTGACGGTATCCAAATCGTGTTGGTCACGGATCTGGTTCGAGCGCTTGATCAACACCTGCGCCTGTTCCGGATGGTTTGTTACCAACAAAAAATACGCATAACCCTCAAGTGGTGGGATCAAATACCGATTGCGTGCTCCTAGAACCTGCTCGTGCAACAAAATGGATCTCTGGTAAAGCTGCTCCGCTTCATCGAAACGCGCCTGCCGGGTACGTAATCCAGCCAGGTTGTTATATGTGACGGCAAGGTCTTGGCTCCGACCGCCGACGACGTCACGCCAAAGTTGAATAGCCCTTTCATATAGATCACTCGCCTCTTCATAGGCACAATTTTCTTTCTTAAGAGCCGCCAAGTTATTAAGCGCTGTTGCAGCCTCAAATGCGAGAACACCCTTCTCGTCAACCCCGAGTTCAATGACGCGCCTGTACATTGCCTCCGCCGCGACACCATGACCCATCTTAACCAAAACCGTGGCTAGAGTGTTTACCGTACTCGCAAGTTTTGGGTGGCCAGGGGGCAGGGTAACGTCATAAATGGATACGGCACGGTTGAGATTCCGATAAGCGTCCTCCAGACGGCCCATCCGCTCGTACAGACTGGCCAAGTTACTCAAAGCACCTGCCAGCACCGACGTGCCTCCACCCTTCCACTCGGAATAAATATCAACAGCTTGGGAATAGAGTTGCTCTGCAGCCGAATATCGGCCCAATGCCTCCATCAGGCGTCCAAGGTTGTTCATGCTTTGCGCAGTATATCGATGACGCGCACCATAGACTGAAAACCTTAGTTCGAGCGCATTATGAAGTACCGAAGCTGCCTCCTCTAGGCGACCCGTCGCCTTAAACAGTAGGCCCAAATTATTCAACGTCGCCGACATTTCAGCACGCAACTCACCATCCGCTGCTACCTCGAGTGCTCCTCGATAAAACTTTTCAGCCGAACTTAAATCCCCACTTTCGTAGGCCTTCATACCTCGGCTGTTGAGCTCTAACCATATGGCATCTTGAGCAAAACTAACGACCGGCGCGCAAACACCAATTAAAAGTGTAATCACAATGATACGAATGCTGTTCAATTTTCTGCTCATTTAAATTTTAAACAGCGTCGCCTAGCCAAACCAATTTTGATACGCATAATGAGTCAACATGATTGTACACCGAATTACTATTTTGGCGAGCTTGGCGCTTGCCGCGATAACGTTAGCAATGCCGTCCACAGGGAACGATGGGATTGGAGAAAGTATCACAGGCAAAGCGGAAATCCTTGGCACGGACATGATAGCCATCAACCAACAACTAATATTTTTGTTTGGTGTGGACGCGCCCGAAGAACGACAACCCTGTTTCGATGAAAACGGGAAGATGTGGAACTGTGCGGTCGCGGCTGGGAAAACTTTGCTCGATCTGGTCGGGGATTTTGATGTCACCTGCATGCGCATGGCACCCGACTGGCGCCGACGTATGTATGGCGTATGCACTGCCAACAACAAAACCATCAACGAAGAAATGATTCGAGCTGGGATGGCGATGATGATTCGCGAAGAAACTCTCGACTACGAGTCCGCAGAAAACGAAGCACGCACTGCACCACGAGGACTATGGCGTGGCGCATTTGACAAACCTTGGTTGTTTCGTCTGACCGTATCCGGCCAAAATCAACCTCTTCGAAAACCCGCAAAGGTCCCGGCACCCGTAAGTATCCGTTAAGAAAACAAACCGTCTATTTTCATTTTAGGTTGGTACTGTAACTAACCATAGATAGACCAGCGACGAGTAACAGCCCTAAGAATAGTGCTGTGAAAGATTAATCGGACTCGGGCCAATGGATTACAAAACCATGACGGTTTGGCATCTCGATATTGGGCAGTGTGATTGAATTCAATACGTCTGTGGGTTCGATAATATCGTTAAGTACCAACACATAAGCTGTCACTGCGTACACATCATCATTGGTTAGCGACATCGGCAGGTCATAAGGCATGGCGCGCCGCACATAATCAAAAATTGTCGTCGCATATGGCCAGTAGCTGCCAACGGTCTTGATCGGGGACTCGGACGCTAATGATCCAATACCTCCCACTAACCGATCGGCCAGCCCATCTCCCCCCTCGGCGCCTTCACCATGGCAACGTAAACAGTGTTTCCGATACACTTCCTTACCGTGCGGCGCGCTCCCTTCTCCTGGTGGCAAAGTTAACCCATCTGGAGCTATGCTGATGTCCCACTTCCCTACTTCTTCCGGAGTCACAGACTCTCCCAACGACGGCCCCAATTGGGCAAATGCTGAGTGCATCGACGCGAACACGAGCATCAAAACCAAGGAGGCATGCCATCTGAAATCAGATATAGACATTACTCACCTCCCCGTTACGGCCAATACCCCACGTCTGAATTGCATTGCAGTGGTAAAGTTGCCCATCCGCATATTGGGCAGACCAAACTTCTCGACGCAACTGGGTGTTACCCCCGTCATCCGTCGCGCGGCTCTGCAGTATGGTTGGCCCGCCATCCCAGCGCCAGGGAATACGAAACCGTGTAAGCGCCATCGGGAGAACCGGGTCGCCGAGTGCTGCGTCTGCCCAACTCTTGCCACCGTCCGCTGAGACCTCTACGCGAATGATCGACCCGTGACCGGACCAAGCCAGTCCCGATATTTCATACAGGCCCGGCCCGCTCATAGCCACTCCCGTAGCAGGACGGGTGATAGTTGACTTAACCCCCATGGTGAAAGTGAACAGCCGGGCAGTGCCATCCGGCATCAAATCAGAATACTTTGATGTCTCATCTTTGGTATAGGTTGGCCCGGTGGTAACTTTGATGCGCCGCAACCACTTAACCGACATGTTCCCCTCAAATCCCGGCAACAAGAGACGCATTGGATACCCCTGCTCAGCTCGCAGACGTTCTCCGTTTTGGTAAAGCGCAACAATTGCGTCATCGAGCGCCTTCTCGATGGGTATGCTGCGACTCATGCCAGCGGAGTCGGCACCTTCTGCCAAAATCCATTTCCCTTTCGGATCCAGCCCTGCCTCCTCCAACAATATGTTAAGCGGCACTCCTGTCCATTCCGCTCCGGATACAAGTCCGTGAATCATTCCCACTGGCACTTGCATAGGCTCGGGAAAAAGATTGCTGTTGAAAAAACTGTTTCCGGAGCACTCTATAAAACAGGTTCGAGTTACCATTGGATAACGCAAGAGCGACTCTAAAGTGAATTTAAGGGGCCGTTTAACTAAACCATGTATAAGAAACCGATGTGCATCTGGATCAATAGTCGGGCGCCCATTGTGACTTCGTTCGAAGTGCAACCCGTTCGGCGTAATAGTTCCCTCCAACGCTCCTAACGGGGTCATCGCCACCCCGGCACCTGGTGCCAACTCTCCATAGGGTTGCAACACTGTTCGCTGAATTGACTTTTCGGGAACCGCTGGCACACCATAACCCTGGAATACCTTGCCAGGCCTCGTCATAGAAGCAGGAGCATCATCACCAATTGAATCTGAGCCCGCAGTTGCATCCCGCAATGTCGCAGCTGACGCAAGCAGAGCCCCACCTGCTAAGAACACTCTCCGATCCAATAGACCTCCGCCAGCAACTGGTTCTCCCAACATATGTTCCCCGACCTTGGACCAGCTTTGGTGATTTAACATTTTCTTTCCCTTATCAACAAAGATACCCAGAAGTGGCTTCCACAGGGCACGACGACGGGGACTTTCTCAGACTGCTTTAATCTGCCACTGCCGAAGACTCAAAGTTTAGATCTTTGATTCCACCCCCCAAAGCTCGCTCACGCCGTTCACGCCGCGCCATCAGAGGCGGACATATTTCGTCATCATAAAAAGCCACTTGGCAAGACAAGCAATGATAACATTCGTTTAAATTAATCATGCCGTTTGTGCCAATCGCCTGTACCGGGCACAAATCTCTACACGTTTGGCAACTGCTGCCGCATTCCGGACGTCGTTTAAACCATTCAAGCATGCGCCAACGGCCGACAATCGCTAGACCGGCGCCCAACGGACACATATAGCGGCAAAAAAAGCGTTCAACAAAGAGGCCCACACCAAGTATCGAAATCGCGAAAAGCGTGAAAGGCCAGGAGCGCGCAAAACCAAACAGAATAGCAGTCGTAAACGGTTCAACCTCAACGGCATTTGCCAAGTGTGGCGCGTCAAAAAATGAAATTCCTACCAAGGCAATTAGGATAGCATACTTCAATGCCCAGAGCCGTTCGTTAAGCTTCTGCGGAATACGTGTCTGCGGCACCTTTAAACGCCTTGCGACCTGACTAAGAAGTTCCTGTAAGGCCCCAAATGGGCACAACCAGCCGCAAAAGACTCCACGCCCAAGCATTATTAAACCCAACGCAGAAAAGGCCATGACAATAACAGTTAGTGGATCTAGAAGAAGTGAGCTGAGGGACCATTCACGGAACGGAGCTTGGATAAGTAACAGCAGGTGCATAACCGAGAGCTGAGCGCCAGCGTACCACCCAATCCAAACCAGTGTGAACACGAGAAAGCCGGTCCGAAACCACGCCAAAATTTTTGGGAACCGCGCCATTTTCCCCTGTAACACGAGCATCACCGAAAGCACTATCAAGGAGAAAGCAAGAATTCCAATCGCGACCTTTTGGTTCAGCCACACAGTAACCCATAACGGTGGGACATCGATCTGTCGGCTTTCCGAAACCGCAACCAAGTGATGAAGGGGTTCTCTCACTAACGACGGCGGCAGAACATAGGGTAGACCGAAAACGGCTTCTGTTCCATCAACACCGATGCCAAATTCCAACATCCAGGGACGTGTCCCATCAAATCCCACTTCCTCAGAAACCTGCAACAATGAAACCCAAGAAAGACGCGGAGCATTCACCGTTTCGGCAACTTCTATTTCGTGAATTAACAATTGTTCCGACGTTATTACCAAACCGTCTTGGCGAAGCCGGATTCGCGACAAAGAATTATCGATGTGGCCACGTGGAAATGCCCCCTCTTCACTTGACACCCAGCGTCCACTCATGGCCACGAGTACAAAGTGCCCGTTTTTGGCTTGCTTTTGCACCTTATTTGCATAGATCGAATCACCAAGCAGGTTACGACCGATTAGGGCCGGTGTTGCCAGAGCCACGTAAATATCAGCAAAAACAACGTCTGCCTCATCCAATGCAATTGGAGAAGTTTTTCCCACGACTTCAAGAGCACTGGCGACATGGTCATTCCTTAACAGAACGTTCCGTATGGCCCCCATCCGTCGTAAACTCTCCCAATCCAATTGTTGGTAGCTCTCGATATCAAGGCGTCGCCCCTCACGCTCACCCGGGCCACGCAGTTCGCGTGATACCGCGACCTCCCTTCCAGCGCGATAGATGCTGTCAAGCATGACCAGTGCGCTAGAATCTCCAAGGCGTACGTGTTGTGGAACATCCAATGGGACAGCAAGAACATCTATACCAACCAACCCCGAGATCGCTTGTTCGAGCTCCATTTTAAAACCGGTATTACGAAACATCGGTTCATCGTGCGTGCGTAGGACAGCCCCGGTAACAAAACCATCAAGGTTAATCCCAACTGTAATATCAAATGGCTGACCCGTGTAACCAGTAGGCTTCAAGATATCACCAACCGAAAAAACATAGCCAACAGTGGTAAGAAATCCATCCAGATCGCCTTCCTGAAAAACGGGCGCAGCCGCAGGTTTTCCCCCTACCGCACCAAAACTTTGAGCACCAGGGAAGACTTGGGCAAGAAGATCCGGATTTAAATGCTGATCAAGGCCGCCTAATACCTCGGCTTTGGACTCAGGAGAGATCAATCCACCGATTAGCCCCGCTACTATAACTACCGAAAGCCACGCTAATCCTCGACCGTATATCTCCTCAAACGCATTTACCGATCTCTCCTTTTTTCCACAAGCCATGCACCAACCGAAACGCATTGATATTTCTCTCACTTCGCGGCTAACGGATTCGGAAAGAATATTGTTGTGGGTTCGTTTTTCTTTCGGAGAAATACCAAGGGCGGACAACGCCGATCGTCATAATAATCGACCTGACAATCGAGGCATTGGAAACATTCGTTCATGTTGATAGTCCCACTGGGTTCGATTGCCTGTACCGGGCAAGACACCTCGCAGATGTGGCATGGAGCACCGCATTCAGGGCGTCGTTTTAACCATTGAAACAAACGAAAACGACCCAGGAAGGCAAGCACGCCACCCAAAGGACATAAGAAACGACAGAAGAATCGTTCCATGAAAAGCCCGACTACCAATAAAAGGATAGCGTATACAGCGTACGGCCATGGACGCTCAAATTTGAGCGTGATGGCAGTCTTAAATGGCTCCACCTCGGCGCCCAGTAGACCCAACTCCATCGACCACAGAACAGACACTGCGGCGAGTCCGATTACGACCAGATATTTTACCGCCCACAAACCTTCATTAAGAGTAAAGCTTGGCGTCAGTTGTGGCACCCGCGCAAACCGCGCCAATTGGCTGAGCAGTTCCTGGAACGCTCCGAACGGGCATAACCAACCACAGAAGACACCACGACCGAGCAGAATTAAGGACAACGCTGTATATACCACCAGGATCACGATCAAAGGCTCAAACAATAACGTACTCCACTCCAATCTTCCCGCTATCGCCTGGGCATAAGCAAAGACATTAACAATAGAAAGCTGTGCGCCTGCAATCCAACCAAGCCATACAAGCACCACCGCAAGGATCGAAAGGCGCACCCAACGATACAACTGACGTCGTCGCACGATCACATGCTTGAATACCAGCACAGCACTGACCACAACCAAAAGCATTACCAAAACAAAAATATTAAAAGCCTGTCCAACCCAGGCACGCTGCCAGTCCGTCAGTTTGCTTTCTCGCACCAATCCACCAAGAACATATTTGATGGGCTGAAGACCCGATTCTTCCAGATCAAAATCCGCCCCAACCACGTACTTTGAAGGAATTTGGTAATCGATGTTTATTAATTCGGTTTCGTTCTCATCAACACCCACGAAATCCAACTCTAAGTTCCAAGGTAAATACGGTTGAAACTTGTTACCCCCTTCGACTTTGATCAATCCCACGCTATCGAACTTGGGTGCGTCCATTGCACGCACGGCGGTGGGTGGAATAAGTTCACCAAAGCCAAGTGATAATGCAAAATCTCCCTGCTTTAAAATTATGCTAGGGCCCTCAACAGTTGGGTTTGTTGCCGAAGGAACCGTTTCTGTTTCTTCTGTTTCTTCTGTTTCTTCTTCTAATTTATCGACAGCTTTCTCCAACATCACTTCCGGATTAAGCTGCGAAAATTGAAAGGGTTTTTTAGATCCAGAAACATACGAATCGCTGACAATTTTATCACTAAGGGCTCCCTTCCATGAATTCGCCCCTCTACTACCAATCCAAAGTAATTGGACGCCATATCCAATCTGTGACAAATGATAGCCATACCATTTATCGCCGAAAAGATTCCGCCCAATACCAGCCGGCGTGACAAGAGAAATACAAATTTCGGCAGGCACGCCAGCCTTATTGTTCGGATCAAATTTTCGGCACTGGATGGACCCTTCCGATCGGAGAGAGGGCCAACTCGTTTTCTCATAGGTATCGAGATCGAGCACGATTTTCGCCTCTTCTAGATTCTCTATCAGTCCACGCTCACGAGCAACCCTCCGCGCCGCCAATATGATCGCGCTGTACATCAACGTTGCGCTGATGGTTGCACCACTTACGCTATCAACTGCCCGGCCACCAAGGCGGCCTTCACCTATATTGTGAACGGGACGAAGAATATTGAGATTGTGAAGCGTACTAAAATAGTTCTGTAAACCCCACTCCAACGCCCCCTGGGATTTGACGATTGGTTCGTTATGCGACAACAAACTTGCACCTGTGACTTTGCCGTCCAAATCAACGCCAGCCACAATGTCGAAAGCCTCTCCGGCATACCCGCGCGCATCGATTGTTTCATAAGTAGAAAAGAGATAACCGATCACATCTCCGTCACGGTGTACGGTCGCCACAGGCGGTACACCGGATGCCAATGAAATCTCATCCGCGTCCGGGAAGGTGGCTTTTACGACACTCCTAGCACTAAGTCGGTAGTCGAGTGGGCCAAAATCTCCCTCGCCATCACTCCCCGCCAACCAACTTGCCTCAGGGACAGGAGACGCCCAAATATGCCCTACGAAAATAAGAATCATGCCGCACAATGTTCTAATGACGCACATAAACGATCCTTAAAATACCCTTAGCCACTGAGTTCAGTTCGCCAGCCGACGACTAAACGACCGCAGTCTACGCAATAAATTTACTGGAACGATAAAGATCAAACAGATTGAAGATCATGCATTCGGTGTCGACAATATCCGTGAATCCGGCGTCTCTCAACTTGGTTGTACTGCTACACAAATCCCAACTAGAGCCAAACATGAAATCGCCAAAGGACCATAATGCGAGATCAACCAGTTCTGTTTTTACTAATTTATGCTGATGCACGATGCGATGCCAGAGTCCCCCCTTGTCAGACATTATCTTCGACAGAGACAAGCGGCGTGGCCGTCCCGCTGGCAGCTGAAAGTAGGTGGCAATTCTCGGCCAAATATTTTCCCATCGAAAGTAATCACCATTGGTAACATTAAAGGCCTCGTTCACGCAGGATTCCGTTGTTGCGATCCAGACTATAGCGCTTGCCAAATGGGTTGCGGCAACACCCTCTACCAAGGCTTTGTAACTAGATTCGGAACCCGGATAATCAAGTGGCAAGCCCAAGGCGCGTGAAATTGCTGCATAGGCAGCTATCAGCGAGACCGGATTCCGGGAACGACCAGGGGTATAATCATATACAAGTGCCGGTCTCGATATTGACCAGTTCCATGCACCCGCATGTTGAGCAACAAAATCTTGCTGGTCATAATAAAAATTTGGTGGCGTATGGCGGGGATCATCTTCCTTGGCCGGAGTTTTATAGCGCCCCAAGTGAGACCCATAATATTTTGCGCCATGAACCAAGTGAACGTGGCGAAGTGCAGGTGAAGCTGCGCTTACCACTTCTACTATGTTTTGAAGCATTGCCAGGTTTTCCTCAACCGGCTCAATCGCACCTTCATGGTGCTTCGCGCGGGCAGCATAAAACACGTGACTTACATCATGTATACCGCCCAGTTTTTTGTTGCACTCATCAACATTGAGCAAATCCACAGATAGGTAATATATCCCGTTAGAGTCAGTAGGCGGCTTCCGACAGAGCCCAACCACGGACCACCCGTCACTGATCAAATGCTCCACCAAACGGGTTCCCACCATTCCGGTGGCCCCAACCACAAGAGCCTTTTCTGCAGTCATCCTTCCTCACTTTCCTGCCATCCCCATTGCGCCAAAAGCCTCCGGCTTTCCAGCAAATCATGGTCTGGGTTGGAGGAAATAATCTCCATCACCGATTGACCTGAGAAACCGATTGAGTGAATTGCTTCCGCCACCGATCTAAAATCAACTTCTCCCGTGCCAACAGGATCGTGTCGCCATAGATTTTTTCCGGTATCCGACAAATGAATTAACTCAATCCAATCACCCAACAGTTTTAAACCGGCAGCCGGATCCTCACCGGCAAACAATCCATTAGCAACATCGTAAACAACACCAACCCGATTATCGTTAAGCTTTTCTAGAACTTTTGTTAAATCACTAGCTAAAGGTGCAAAAGTAGCGGGCACATTCTCAATCAAAATTTTTGTCCCACACTGGCTTGCAACTTCTGCCAGCGCGCTAACGCCATCAATAAACCAACCGAGCAACGAAGTTGCAGGTGCCGGCAATAATGGAGATACTTTTCCTGGCACCAGCACGACGTAGGGGACCGACCAGACACTCGCAAGCTCAATCAATTCTAGAAACCGTTCGTAGGTGAAAAGACGTGTGTCTGGATTGGGGCTTGTCAAATTGTGATCCATAATTGGCAAATTGAATGAAACAATTTCAGCGCCCTCATTGGTTAACCAGGTTGGAGGAGCGTTACGCGAGGAAGGCTCAAGATCGGAGACCCAGATGTGCCCGGCGTTGAATAGCAACTCAAAACGCTTGAATCCCAACCCTAATAGGTGATGGACGCTGTCTGGAGCACTGAGCCTGTAAATGTAAGAGTACGTGTTAACCGCGATAGGTAATTTTTTCATCCGAATGTATATCCTGCCATGGCGTTTCAAAAACGCAGAAGTGCAATATAGTCAAAGACTCCTTCCAGACGTTTGCCTTTCAAAGAACTATCTTAAGACGTGGACGTCTAAAAGCTTGGTTTGTTGCCGCGTTGTCGACTTTAACCAGTAAAGAAGAACACATGTCACAGCAAAACAATCGTCCACTCAGTGGAATTCGTGTGCTTGATTTTACGGCATTCGTGGCAGGACCCTACTGCACTCGTTTGATGGCGGATCTGGGAGCTGACGTAATCAAGGTCGAGCCACCACACGGCGATTTACTCCGTGCAGTGTCCCCAATACATCGTGAGCATAGCACGTATTTTGGACAGTTAAATTTAGGGAAGCGCAGTTTATCAATTGATCTCAAAAAACCGAATGCACTTGAAGTGGTAACTCACTTGGCTGCGCAAGCTGATGTACTAGTAGAGAATTTTCGTCCTGGAGTAATGGAGCGCTTTGGACTGGGTTACCTGTCTCTATCGGAACAACGTCCAGATCTCGTTTATTGCTCGATATCCGGATACGGCCAAACTGGTCCGGCGGCAAGTGAACCTGCATTTGCTCCTCTCATACACGCCACCAGCGGCTTCGATTTCGCAATGCGCGATTATCAAGAAGGAACACCGCCACCATCCCGTGGACGGCCGGTAGCAGCTGACGTACTGGGATCACTTCACGCGCTGGCGGCAATCAATGCTGCATTGTTCCGACGCGAACGGACCGGACAAGGGGAACGGATCGACATCGCGTTAATTGAGTGCATCCAAAGCTTATTACCATTTGAGTTCCAGAGGGCGCAAATCGATAAACCGGGCCGTATTGTTCCTATCTATTCACCGATCAAGACACAGGATGGATATATATTGGTCATGCCGGTCACCCAAAAAAATTTCGAAAGTCTTGCACTCGCCCTCGATCACGACGAATGGCTCACTGACCCGCGATTCTCAGATGCCTCAGAGCGAATTAAGAACTGGACCACTCTATGGGCAATGATCGAGGATTGGGCACGCCAACATAACTCGGTAGAATGCGAGGCTGCGCTCCTCCCGAGTGGGTGTCCATACGGTCGTTACCGCACGATTGCAGAAGCCATGGGACAGCCTCAGGTAAAAGCTCGCAATGGAATTGTCGAAGTTTCAGACGCAGTGGGTAACTTTAAAGTGCCCAACACCCCCCTACGCTTTCAACGTGCCAGTTACGGTGTCGGAACCAAGGTGCCTTCACTAGGTCAACATAACCGAGATACATTGGCAGAATGGCTGGACATGGATGACGATGCTATTCGAGCACTTGAAGCGGAGGGAGCATTACACGCTGACTAGTGAAACCTCGCATTAAAGTGCGACCCAGATGTAAACATTTCCTCTTCAGACTCAATCTTGTCTGAATCGAGCATCATGTTCATACCCGGTTCGTTAGGTGCAGATAGAAAACCATTCTTCGGAGACAATGGATTTTTTAAAAAGTGCTGATGAATTGTATTCCATTTCACCAAATACTCCTGATAAGGAGTGTGAATTGGGGATTGGGTCAAGGAGAACTGCAGTGATGCTGGTGTCGAGTGACCGTGCGGGATCGTTATTAAATCATGAATTGTTGCATAGGATGCAATTTTAAGAGTTTCCGATAATCCTCCACACCAGTAAATGTCCGGCTGAAGGATGTCGAGTGCGCCCGCGTCGACAAATCGTTTGAAGCCCCAGCGGGTATATTCATGCTCGGCCCCCGACAGAGGAATATTGATCTTATCCTTGATCCGTCGGTAGCTATCAATGCGATCCGGCATTACGCACTCCTCAAGCCAATATGGGCGGTATTCGGCAATTCGATCTGCCAAGGAGAGAACGTACGGAACGTCCATACTTTGCCAACAATCGAGCATAATAGCATCATCTTCCCCAAGTGTTTCCCGCAAATTTTTTACGAGCTCAACGTTACGGGAAAGTCCGTCCGCACCACTCATTGGGCCATAACGGAAGAACCATTTCTGCGCACGATAACCCTGTTCTTGAGCCGCTTTGGCACGTTCACGCACTAAGACAGGATCCTCGACGGAATAACCCAGCATGCTGGCGTAAACCGGAACATCATTTCGGGTTGGACCACCAATAAGGCTGTACACTGGCACATCGAATACGCGACCTTTGAGATCCCACAGCGCGCAATCAACTACGCTGATAGCCCACATGGCCTCTCCTTGACGTCCGTGCACCAACTCTCGATGCATTTGATCCCAGAGTAACTCGGAAGCCAAAGGATCCTTCCCCATTAAGAGAGGCTGAAGTTGTGAGGCTATGATATACGCAACCGCCTCAGTGGTTGGCCCCGCCGTTCCCACCACACCACCATCACTCTCAATTTCAAGAAATACTGCAGAAATTTGAAAATTGTGGTCGTCTAGCTGCTTGCCGCCCCAAGCAGGCATCGCATCGCGATATTCAGGGTAAATGTCGATCGGCCGTGCAAGACGTGTCTCCCAAAACAAACCCTCGGTCTCGAAAGATCCGGTAAGCTTTCTAAGTCGAAGCCGCGATATTTTCACAAACCCTCTCCTTTCATGCAGCCGCACCACCGCGCAACAACCGACCTGGAAACCGATTGCCATTTTCTCTGTCTTCGCCATTTTGGCGAATAACGGTGCCATTCACCACGACCGCCGCGATACCCACGGCATCTGCCACCAACCGATCCGCCCCACCCGGCAAATCGCGGACCCGTCGTAAGGACCCCGCCTTCACAGTATCTGGATCAAATGTAACGATATCAGCAGGTCGCCCAACTGCTAACAGGCCTCGATCCATAATTCCAAAAACTTCTGCTGGACGCAAAGTCAACATGTGGATAGCACGTTCAAGTTCAAGCACACCCTTTTCCCGAACCCAATGGCCTAGGAGATGTGTCGAATAGCATGCGTCACACAACTGGCTAGCGTGCGCGCCAGCATCTGAAAGAGCTACCAGCATGTTTGGATCTCGGAGCAACTCTTCGACCTCTTCTTCATCAAAATTCACTACCGGGAACCTAAAGCGGGCGCCAAAGTCGGACTTAAGACTGAGGTCTAACGCCAAATCGATCGGTGTCACACCTTGTTCTGCCGCAACATCCACAAGAGGTCGCTCCTCGTTGGCCTCCTGGCCGGGTGAAAGCGAAATTACCGCTCTCTCCATCCAGCCGGCTAACGGGTTTCGGGCACTTGCAACCGAATCTTTCTTGAAAGCTGCGCGAAAATCAGGATCAGAATATATCCGCCGCCGACCTTCCCGATCAGTTTTCATCGTTGGACCAAATAGGGGCCTCATTTGGAAGACAAACGGATCGTTGAAATCAAAATCAAAATTCAAGGGACGACATGAAATCTGTGGAACGACATTTAATCCGTCCTTGATAAGCTCCAGCGCCTGTGCCTGATGCCGTCTATGTGATCCTGGACCAGACATTCCAGCAAGCAACGCAGTCCAAGTAATCGGTATATCGTGGTGGCTTGCTAGCGAACGGAACTCTTCATGAAACAAGGTGCGACCAACCGTCGCTTGCAAAATCCCGCGGCGGGACTCCGCCATGGTGCCAACAAGCTCATCTAACTCTTCCATCGGCGCTAATCGGCTAGGAACTGGATGACCACCGAACCCATGGTGTGTCGGGGCGTGCGATGTTGCAAACCCGAGTGCGCCAGCGTACATGCCTTCGCGAATGATGTCAGACATCTCGCTTATCTCTTCTGGAGTGGCGGCCCTACGCACCGCGTCTTCCCCCATTACCTCAAGCCGGATCGGAGTATGGCCAAGCAAGACGCCGACGTTTATCGCGATACCCCGCTGTTCGATGAGGTCCAGATATTCGGGAAAGGTTTTGAAACCCCAATCCTCCCCCAACCCCGCCCTGAGGGCATCTGCACTCATGCCTTCCACTTTTTCAAGGGTACGGAGGATCAAATCGCGGTGGGTAGGCCGGGTTGGCGCGACTCCAAATCCGCAATTTCCAATGACCACCGTCGTGACCCCATGCCAAGGCGAAATCGACATGGCACGATCCCATAGCAACTGGGCGTCATAGTGAGTATGAACATCGACAAATCCCGGACAAACTACCTTCCCGAGGGCGTCTAGGGTTTGCTCCGCTGGTCCCAGAACCGTACCCAAAGCAACAATTTTGCCCTCCCTAACCCCGACATCGCCCATCCGG
>JYMV01034921.1_pt1 | contig 23758 bp, 18 predicted proteins | sample 338911 | NCBI WGS metagenome assembly JYMV01 (sample SAMN03354496, study PRJNA234377) | hydrothermal vent metagenome | biome: Deep sea; feature: Hydrothermal plumes at the Eastern Lau Spreading Center, Western Pacific Ocean; material: Seawater | place: Tonga | collected 2009 | depth 2000 m m
GGTGAGAAGCTGAACCTTCGTGTTTCACCAAATGGAGACCGCATCGTATATGAGATCCTCGGTGGCCATTTATGGACAAGTAAACTTGATGGCAGCCAACTCGTGGATTTAGGAATTGGGTACCAGCCGGATTGGTCACCAAAGGGTGATAAAATAGCTTACATTATTTCAACCGATGATGGCTATGATTATATTGATTCAGATATATTTATTGTTAATGCAAATGGTAACGGAAGAGTAAAAATCACTGAGACCGCTGATAAAATTGAGATGCATCCAGATTGGTCACCCGATGGTAACCAGATCGTTTATAATACCTACCGAGACGGTATTATCTATATCATTTCGGTCAAATAATTAGCAGGTTTTGAATCGAGTATTCACACTTAGCATGATCATGTCACTTTTATCTGGACAGGTCACGGGTTTGTCTGATTGGGATATATGCATAGACCCAGGTCATAGCCAAACAGAGAATATGGGAGTAAATGGGTATTCCGAAGCTGAAGAAGTGTTGCGGGTTGGATTACACTTGCAGGATATATTCCTATCCCAGACCGATATCGATACCGTATACATGACCCGTACAAATGATCAGCAAAGTGTTTCATTAAGCCAGCGAACCAGCTACGCTAATTCCAATGGTGCTTCCTGGTTTCACTCTATCCATAGTAATGCTGGTTCTCCTGACAATAATAATACTTTATTATTATGGGGTCAGTTGAGTGATGGCACACCTGATCCTCCAGTTGGTGGTGAAGATATGAGTGATTACATGATAGATATTCTTACACGGACCATGCGTATACCAACGATCGGATCTTGGGGTGATTGCAGTTTTTATACGTGGAGTGATTATTGTGATGATTCTGGAGGCCCGTATTTATATATAAATCGTAATACTGATATGCCATCTGAACTGAGTGAAGAAGGACATCACACAAATCCACCACAGAATCAGTTGCACATGAATGAAGAGTATAAACGTCTACTGGCCTATTCGTTTTTTTGGTCCATCCTGAAATATCATGAGATAGACCGTCCGTTCGTTGGTATATCTTCTGGGATCATCTCTGATATTGAGAGTGGTTTACCCGTAAATGGAGCCCAGGTAACAATGAGTGGGCAGACATATACAACAGATAGTTATAATTCGCTTTTCCATATTTACAGTGATGACCCGCAGGAATTAAGGAACGGTTTTTATTTCTTTGAAGACCTGGAAGATAACACTTTCGATGTTTTAGTCACTGCCGACGATTACTATAGTGATACGTCATCAGTTACCATTCTTGATACGTTCATTACTTTCCATGATGTTGAGCTTCTATCCAGTTTATCTCCCTTTATTACAGGATCATTTCCTGCAGATGGTGATTCCTTATTCCCTGCTTGGAATGATCTCGTATTTAATTTCAGCAGGGAGATGAATACACCATCTGTTGAATCAGCATTCTCTATTATTCCAGCTGTTAACTGTACATATTCCTGGTCGAGTAATGATCGTGAAATCACGGTCCACTCCGACAGTCTTGCTTTTGAAACTCTATACCAGATCAATTTTAATGATAGTGCCATGGATGTATACGGGCATCAATTCGATGGGGACAATGATGGGTCTCCCGGAGGAGAATACAGCATAACATTTGTGACTGGGCCTGCTGACATGAGCCCACCGGTCATATTGAATACCTATCCGGAGAATGTGACCCAGAATGTGGAACGTCATCCTATCATTAATGTAGAATTCAATGAAACTGTTGGTCCTGACTCGGTCATCAACGAAATATTCTTTCTTGAACGTTTTGTGGACCATTCTCACATTGCTGGGATCAATATGCATTATATAGTGGATAACAGAAGTGTTTTTTGCTTTTTCCCCGATCAGCCCATCCAGATGAATGAAACATTTGTTATCCGTGTCTATCCTGGGCTTGTGGATGAATTCAATAATGCAATGACATATGCCCAATCTTTTAGTTTCCAAACTGGGTCCTATGATTATGATATTATAACAATTGATCCATTTGAATCGAATATCACGACAAACTGGTGGGATCCTCAAATGTCAGGTAGTACGTCAGGGATCATTGCGGACAGCACTGGTATTTCTGTTAATAATGAGATTGTGAATTTGCTAACAGGTAGCAACAGTTCTATGCAACTGGATTATGGCTGGGATACGACTGCCGGGACTTGGCTGTTACGCGAATATCTTAGCGGAGGAAGTCCGAGGGATGTCCATTTTGACGATAGCTATATCCTACAGGTCTATATTTTTGGCGATGGATCAGGGAATCAATTTCGGTTCGCGGTAGATGATAATTTGCCTCTTACTGGAGCAGAATACCATGAAGTGAGCCCCTGGTATATTATAGATTGGATAGGGTGGAAAATGGTATCTTGGAGTATGACCAATGATGGTACGGGTACCTGGATTGGAGATGGTAATCTGGATGGGGAAATGCGATTTGACAGTTTTCAAATGACCTATAGTCCTGGTAATTCGCAATATGGAACATTAATGATAGATGATCTCAGGATCGTGCACCAAATAGGTCTGTATACATATGAGAACTGGGTATCTCCTCAAGAATTCAAATTGTTTCCAAACTATCCCAACCCGTTTAATCCACAAACCAGGATTACCTATCAACTATCCAAAACTGACCGTGTAGAATTAATTATCACTGATATACGAGGCAGGCAGATCATTGAACTCAAGAACCTAATAGAGAGTGCAGGGTTACACTCTATTATCTGGAACGGGAAAGATCGCTTCGGGCAACCTGTTAGCGCGGGAGTTTATTTTGCGCTATTAAAAGCGGGGAATAAGACCAGTACACGAAAAATGTTGCTGGTAAAATAAAGAGTGATCTATTCGTAGAGCAAATAGGGGCGTCTTTTTTGAAGAAAGGTCGTTTTATCTTTATCCAGAGTTGCCAAGAGTTCTTTGAGCGTTAATTTATCACTGAGTACCTGGGTTAATTGCTTATTTCCCCACAGCCTGTTCAAATGCCCCTGCTTTAATTGAATTTTCCAGGGGACCAGATTGCGGGCAGTATATAATGCTTGTACCCCTACCAGGACACTGTTGTATTGATCTCGGTCCTTTACTCTTACTTCAAAACCGATACATGATTTACCATCATGCTTGGGTGAATTGGTCACACCTTTGATAGGTCTTGGCCGGAATTTTCGTTTTTTAAATTTTACTCCTTTGAGTTTTTTCATGCCTTGAAGATCCATGCAGACCTCTTCAGCCATCCAGGGCGCCCCAATATATTTAAATGGGTGCTCTGTTCCTCTTCCCTCACTGATATTGGTTCCTTCCACCATGCACATTCCTGGGTATATGATAGCTGTTTCAAGGTCGGGAATGTTTGGTGATGGGTTGATCCATGGAAGTCCAGTATCATCAAAATACATGGAACGGTTCCAGCCGGTCATCTCTATGACATCCAGTTCAGGTATTGTTTTGATCCAATCTTCACCAACAATCATTTTTGCCAGCTCACCAATGGTCATCCCGTATCGAATCGGAATGGGATAGTATCCGACAAATGACTGATAATTAAGGTCTAGTATAGGCCCTTCAATTTTTTCACCTCCTAATGGATTCGGACGATCAAGAACCATAACAGGTATGCCATTTTCCCCGGCTGCTTCCATCACCAGACCCAGTGTAGTGATATAGGTATAAAAACGAGCCCCTACATCCTGAATATCATAAATTATACATGAAATCCCCTGGAGCATTTCAGTTGAAGGCTTTTTTATTTTTCCATACAAACTGATCACTTCCGGAAGGTCATTTAAAGATTTAGAATAATTTACTTTTTCACCTGCTGCCACCTCTCCAAATAAACCATGCTCAGGTGAAAAAATCGTTTTTAAGTGAACATCATCAATAGCCATTAACCGCTGGTAATTTGGGATGCCATTGTTGTCGATTCCTGATTGGTTAGTAACAAGGGCAATTTCTTTTCCTCTGATCTTATCAAGATTATGATCGAGAAGATTATCCAGTCCGGTGCGAAAAAGATTTGTTTTCTGTGCATCACCTGTATTAGTAAATCCCATATTAAGGAAGAGTGTAAGGATGATTAATAATAATCTAGTCATGGGTCACTTCAGTAAGATCATCCTTTTACGCTGTATAATATTATCATTCTTTAATAAATAAATATAAACACCCGAGCTCACTGTTTCGTTTTTTGAATTTTTTCCGTTCCATCTTACCTGGTACAGACCAGGATCTTTATATCCATAGTCCAAGCGAATTACATTTCTGCCAAGGATATCATATATTGTGAGATCGATATCCTGAGAGCTTGGGATATAGTATCGTATCCACGTATCCGCATTAAATGGATTCGGATAGTTTTGAGAAAGTACAATCTTATCTGGAAGGAATAATTCATCATCGGTTGAAAGGATGTTTTTAATAACCACACGGAAATTATCAAAGTATATAGCTCCTTCTGATGTTCCAGATTCGCCAAGTGTCATCTGAAAACTATCAATACGAAGGTTCCCTTCAAGCAGACCATTTCCGATCCAGGTTCCGACCGGGTCCGTGCCCAGGTCCCATTCTATTAAACGCCAGCCGATCCAATCTATAAGGAACCATTCACTCACTTCGTGATAAGCAGCAGCTGCATCCGGAACATGGTCATCAACACAAAACCTGAACAGGTTATAGCTGCCATCACCATAAACATAGCATTGCAGGATGAAACTTGAGTTGAAGTGTACATCGCGTGGTGGCCCTCCGGATAAGTATTCCCGCAATAAGTGATCGGCTGATCCCAGGTCCCATACGTATGATAATTTTGCAGACCTTTGGGGAGATGTCCCTGGAAGGTAAAATGAATTGCTTGTTGCGAATTCGGTGCCAGCAAGCACCCCAACAGTAGAACCACTTCCGGTTGGCTGCCACCAATTATTGATATTATCGAAATTGTCAATTATACTGATCTCGCTATATTCAAATTGAGTTGTCTGGATGCTCCCCAGTATGTCTGCAGGTATTGGATTTCCCAGCATATCCTCAATACCGGAACTTAAAACAAGCTCATAATCAGTGATCGGAAGCAAGGGTTCGACAGGTCGAATCGTCAGGACCGTTTTATCATTATGCTCTGACACATGAGTATCATAGGCGACTGCATTATTTTCTTGGTAAAGGTTCACGGTTGATTCACTTAACGTTGATTGATTCACAATTTCATCAAATACGATGGTAATGACATCCTGGATATCCAGCAAGTTGATATCAGATTGAAAATCTATATTACTTTGATACACAGCGGGTCCGTAGATATCTTCCTCCACAGTCCAAAAATAGAAGCTGTAAGCATCTCCGCCTGTCCCGTCCATATTTCCGTCCAGGAGTGCACCATTAATATCCATTATGGATGGTTCTAAAATGATAAAATATTCCGAATCATAGTCTAGATTATCTAATAGATGCAGGGTGAGAAGATGGTTGCTATCGGACCAGGTCATTGTAGATGAAACTGATGGGGAAATAATAACAGATGAATTATTTACGGATTCGATATCCATTGTTTTTGAAAACTGGATCTGGAGTGGTCCACTGATGTCAATCATGGTGCTATCGGCAGGATTTGTTCCTATCACGGTGGGGGGAAAAGATGGTATTGAATCTGATGTTAAAGGAATGGAAGGCAAAGATTCATTCCAATATCTATCAAGTTGCGTCGCTGAGTATGAATACTGGCCATTGTAATCCTGTAGCCCATTGAATTCATCCACAATCGTAAAAAATTCATTATTGAACTGGATATGAATAATCTCATCCTCCGACACATTAATGGAATCATCAATAAACCTGTAAATTGCAAACCAGTTGTCCTGCATCGTATCTGATGGGGTGATAGTTAGTGAATATGTCAGACTATCTATTTTTATTAGAGATAACCCTGGCTGATCTGGCGCTGTTCCATTATTGTTTATTATAGGTCTGATTTTAACCCGGCTGTTAAAAAAAGAGTCTCCTGCATAATTCCAATAGTCATAATAATCCCATTGTTCTGAACTAAAAAATTGATAACCATCTACCCAGGGAATTGTCCGGCAGGTATTTATAATAGAAGGGTGGTTATTCCAGGCATTATAATTATCAAGCATATATGAACCGGGGCCTACTGTATATAGTCGCCCGGATTCTATTCCCGCTTCTATATGGTCAACCCAGCATTCAGGACAATCATCAGTGAGCATACCCAGAAATTGATTAGCTGTTGTCCAATGGTAGTGCATCGGAGTGAGTTGTTCGATAAATCCTTCGTTGAACCAGAGCGCCGCATCCTGATATACAGTCCCGTATCCCTGCCAGCTAGACCAGTTGTATTTTCCTAAAGCTGCAACCGATAACCGAACAAAGGGTTTAACGGCCTGGATGGAATCATGAAGGGTGTTTACAAATGTTGTGACGCTCCATCGCCACCATTCTTCCCAGGAACTAAACCCTTCCGGCACTCCGGCAGAATAGGGATGCTCCGTATCATACAGATACCTGCCGGAACGATTATTTTCTAACTCATTCAATAGCTCAGGGGATATGATACCATCCATTTTTTTGGTTTCTTCTTCCGGGCTGATATTATTCATCATGCTGGAATTTGTATATTCATTCCAACGGATGTAATCCAGGTGCAAACCATCAATATCATAATTGTTTACAATCTCCATGGCAACATTATTTGTATAATCTCTGACATCAGTTAGACCAGGAGATAATGCTCTATATGAACTCATGGGTATCCCATCTCGGTCTCTGCATACCCATTCTGGATGATCATATGCGGGAGTCCCAGGTTGGGTACTTGAACACGAAAAAACGTTAAACCAGGCGTGAAATTCCAAACCACGCAGATGTGCCTGCTCAACCGCAAACTCAAGGGGATCAAATCCAGGGTTTTGATATCCGGAATAATATCCCCAAGGCTCATATGAAGAATTATAATATGCTGTCCCGCTTTGCCTGACCTGGAACAGCACAGATGTCATGTTTGCAGCAACATGATTATCCAAAATTTCCAGTATTCTAGCTTGTGTTTCTGCCATCGAATCATCCGGGGATATCCAGTTCCAAGTGATAACCCACGTAGAACGAAATTCATTGTTCTCACTCTGGGCAAATATTAAAATAGAGCACAATAAATAAAAGGAGACTAAAATCGTTTTTATTTTCATATGATTTTAATCTATCTCTGATCCATGCTGCCAATGGGTGGTGTCATGGCAGAATTAGGTACATATCCGGGACTATTACGGATGCAAGAATTACCAACCGTAGATATGAAGAAATAGAAATCCATCTTTTTTTCAAGTCTTGGCTCTTTTGCTTAATGCGATTAGCGTAATGAATTCATAAATGATATTTGCTGCCAACAGACAGGTGATTTTTGCGGGGTCATAGGCCGGCATTACTTCTACAAGATCATAGCCGATGAATTCAATATCTGTTAAACCTCGAACCAGTGCTAAAGAATCATACCCTGTGAATCCACCTGCTTCAGGTGTACCGGTTCCCGGGGCAAAGGCAGGGTCAACAAAATCAATGTCAAAGGTTAAATAGGCCGGTCCATTTCCAACCCTTTCTTTGACCATCGGCAAAGCCTTTTTGACTCCCATCTTATGTAGCTCTGGGCCGGTAATGGCCAAAAGGCCAGCTTCCTTTGACATTTTAAAATCATCTTTATCATAAAGCGGCCCTCGTAATCCGATCTGGCTTGAACGAGCGGGGTCAATCAACCCCTCCTCTAGAGCTCTTCGGAAAGGAGTGCCGTGGGTATCCTTATTTTCAAAATAACCATGCCATAGATCACTGTGCGCATCAAAATGAACAAGGGCTACCGCTCCGAATTTTTCTTTAATAGCCCGCAGAATTGGTAAAGATATTGAGTGGTCCCCACCCATAAAAATAGGTTTGATGTCAGTATCAAATACATCCTTTGCCCCATCTTTGATCAATTGGTGAGATTCAGGCAGATACCCGGGTACGATCGGCAGGTCTCCATAATCTACACCATTGCAATATTTAAAGATCTCTATATCCTGGGCAGGATTGTAAGGCCGAAGAAGCAGGGAGTTATCTCGAATTCCTGATGGACCAAAACGGGCACCTACCCGGAATGTAGCGCCCGTGTCAAACGGAACACCCACGATTGCAAAATCTACATCAGTAAGATCAGTTACATATGGCAGGCGCATGAAAGTGCGAATTCCTTCAAACCGTGGATATTCCATAGCATTAAGCGGTTCATATTTTTTGGTCATAAGATTCTCCGGTTAGTCTGTTGATTGCCCAAAATATTTGACCACCAGGCCCTGCGAAAGAATCCCTAATAGTAAAAGGATCCACCATGGAGCCCCAAATCCAGCAGGTAGAGTACCCAGCAGTAACGCTGCCGCACCAGCAGAAATCGCATAGGGCATTTGAGTCCAAACATGATCCATGAGCTCGCAGCCCGATGCCATGGAAGTAAGAATGGTTGTGTCGGAAATAGGTGAACAATGGTCTGCCCAAACTGCACCGGTTAAAACACAGGCGATCGTGGAGTAAAGAATGTGATAGTTTTCAGGTGTGGCGCCACCGTTGTTGCCCATAACAGCCCAGGTTAAAGGAATCACCAAAGGCATCAAAATGGCCATAACGCCCCAACTGGAACCTGTCCCAAATGCTGTGGCAGCCGCAACCAGGAATATAATAGTTGGCAAGATAGACATGGGAATTGAATCACCAAGCGTGGAAACAATATAGTCGGCAGTCTGGAGATCTTTTGAAATATCCGCAAGCGCCCACGCCAATAATAAAACCAGTAGCCCCATCAGCATGAATTTTAATCCGCTGAACCAGGCATCGAGCGTTTCATTCAGGTTTAGAATTCCCTGCCCAATTGATAACCCAGCAGCCACCAAGGCACTTAATAAGGTAGCATGCATCAAAGCAGCAAAAGTATCTGAACTTCCTAAAATATCTTTTAATGAATCACCTTCGCCAGACGTGAAGATGAAGTAGAACATGGAAAAAACCAAAACCGCAATTGGAATAACCGCGTTCCTAGCCCTGTGCGGAATATTGTCTTTTACAAAAAGATCTTCAATATCTGAACTGGATTCATCTTTAACTTCCGATAAATCCGGTGTGTATTCCACGCCCATTCTTGCTCGTTTCTCAGCATGAACCATAGGCCCAAAATCTTTTCCCGTTGTAACAATAAGGCCTACCAGGACAATGGCTAGAAAAGGATAGAAACTATAGGGAATTGAATGAATGAAAAGCATATAGGCAGATTCATTAAGGCCATCTAATCCTGGTAACGCATCGGCAATGATACCAACCTGAAAACCGATCCATGTGGTAATGACTGCAATGGTTGAAACCGGTGCAGACGTTGAATCAACTAAGTATGCAAGTTTTTGCCGGGATATTTTCAGTTTATCACTGAGAAGTCGCGATGTATTCCCTACAATAAGCGTGTTGGAATAATCATCAAAGAAAATGATAAGGCCAAACAGCCAAATGGCAATTTGCCCTTTTCTGGGTGTATCGGCTTTTTTGATCATATGATGAATGATACCATGCATCCCGCCATTACGATAGACGATACCCACCATCCCGCCAAGCATCAACGTAAATAATGTGATGATGGCATGATCCCGATCAATTAGCGTGTTCAATATATAATAATGAAAAGAATCCAGTAGGGATGATATGACCCCACCCAGGCTGAAACTGCTTAACGACCAAACTCCAAACCAGATTGCTACGAATAGCGATGGTATGACTGACCGTGTCATAAATGCCAGGATGATGGCAATGAGTGGCGGCAGAATGGATATCCAGGCTGGGATACTATGGATTTTAAGTTGGTGGATAGAAGTGTCCACCAGCAGTAAGTCCAAGGTGATCTGGCCGCCCTCGGATATGGACAGATTATCGAACGCTATATGATCTGAACTAATGTCTGTGGGATTATATAGGGACCCGTTGCAGGATAGGATGTACGAATTACTTGTTTCAAACTCTCCGGAGAAGGTTATGGAAAAATCAATTCCCTGCAGAATTATTTTTGGTACCTGCTCGTTAGAGACACTCTGACCCTGCAGGAACTGGAAAAAGAATAGAAAAATTGCTATACGGCCAATCAAAGCAATTTTTGCAGCAATTGAATTATGGGGATGTTTTCTGTATTCATCTTCGGGGGAATATCCACGCCTGTGATTAGGCGGAAAATAAACTAACAGGTTACTAATTTCTACTGGATTCCATGCTGCACTTTCCGGCTGTTTAATCTGGACAATGCCTAAATAATGGATCTAAAAAAAGTGGAGTTTTCCCCGATTTAACCCACTTATTTCAATAACCATTAGGGCCTAGCTATTTTATACCTGTAATAAAATGTCCCGCAAACTGTCAATAAAATCCCGACCATTGAAGGAATAAAAGCAGTAATTAACGTGATTAAAAAAAATGAAAAATAGAGCAGAATCACCAGAATCATGCTCCAAGGGTACAGGAGTGCTTTATAGGGTCGCTCTTTATGAGGATATTTTTTCCGCAGAACATAGATGGAGCCGAATGTCAGCAGGTTAAAAATAGTACTGGTAGCGGAGAAAAAGTCTATAATGGTTTCATAGGTATTGGTTCCACCAGCACCCGACTGCAAGTAGGTAGACATCACAGCAAAGACCAATAATACCGTTGCCCAGATGCCCTGTCCCAGCAACGCATTATTCGGTGTTTGGTGTTTGTCGTGGAGGTCCTTGAATTTGTCAAAGAATAGCCCATCCCGGGCCATGGCATGCCATGACCGACCCTTGCATAATATCTGGGTACTGATGTTGCCGAAGGCGTTGATAGCCACCGCGATGGAAATGAGAATGCCGCCAGATGCACCCAGAACAACCTTCACGGCGGCGGTAGCCACCCATTTATTTTCCTTTATGGTTTCCACATCCAATTGATATAAATAACCCAGGTTGGCGCCAAGATAGAGCACCATGATACCAGCGATACCCAGGAAAAGGGATAAGGGGAGGGTCTTTTGTGGTTCCCTGATCTCTTCAGCCATGTATGTAGCCCCTTCCCAACCGCTGAAAGCGAAAAAAGAATAGCGGAGCGCAGCTCCGATAGCCAGGATGGTTGGCCAACCGAACTCTTGAGGCCAGAGAGGATCACTAAAATTACCTGTGTTGCCTGTTGAAAATCCTGTTAGCGTGATACCGATGATCGCACCGACTGCAGCGATTTTAACAATACTGAAAAATACCTGAAATTTTCCGCTGAGGCTTACTCCGAAAAGGTTGATGGATGTGAGTGTCCATATGGTAATAAGTGAAATGATGAATGTGGTAAAAAGATTGAATGGATCACCGGTTGCAATAACAAAGATGGCATTGATATACTCGGTGAATACCAAAGCCACGGCAACAATAGATGCGGTCTCAGATACGAAAAACATCGCCCAGCCCCGCAAAAAGGCAATATACGGCCCATACGCTTCCTTTAAGAAAACATAAGGGCCTCCTGATTTAGGTATCATAGCAGTGAGTTCGGCGTAGATTACTGCACCAAAAATGGTGATGATGCCGCCCAGGACCCAGACCAGACCAAAAAGCGAAGTACATCCCACCAGAGCCATGATAGGTGCCGGAGTTCGAAAAATACCAGAGCCAATAATCCGGCTAATGACAATAGCGGTGGACTCTTTAAGTCCCAGACCTTTTTTATAATCGGTCAAAGTGAAAGTCTAACCAAGCAGAAACCGGCAGATATAAACTGCACTGAGCACGCCTACCGCATCTGCGATCAGTCCAGCTGCCAGAGCATGGCGGGAGCGGCGGATTCCCACTGAACCGAAGTATACCGCAAGTACGTAAAAGGTGGTTTCTGTAGAGCCAAACATTGTTGCCCCGATCTTGGCCACCAGTGAATCGGTGCCATGTTGATTGACCAGGTCCGTTAAAAGACCCAGGGAGCCGCTGCCTGAAAGAGGCCGCATGAGCGCTAAGGGCAAATTTTCCGGTGGAAACCCGATTGCTTTCAGGATAGGAGATAACATAGTCAGAAGCATATCCAAGGCACCGGAAGCTCGAAACATACCAATAGCCACTAGGATTGCAACCAGATACGGTATGATTCGTACCGCAATAGTAAATCCATCTTTGGCTCCTTCTACAAAGGATTCATAGACTTTTACCTTTTTTACCGCCAGACCATAAAAGGGAATACCCACCAGCAGGATGGGAATTATATATCGAGAGAATTCATTTGTAAAAATAATCAGTTTTTCAATCATCCTGGACCTCACGATCTACATTAAAGCGATCCATTTTTTCCAGTGTTTTTACGGCAATGACTGCTGCCGCAGTGGATAGCCCAGTGGCTATAATAGTGGTAATAAATATTTGGTTAGATGCGGCGCCCATAAGCCCTACGACTGTGGCCGGTAAAATGATTTGCACGCTGGAAGTATTGATAGCTAGGAAGGTACACATGGCATTAGTAGCCGTATCCTTTTTGGAATTCAGTTCCTGAAGCTCTTCCATAGCTTTCAGGCCCAAGGGAGTCGCAGCATTTCCCAGTCCCAATATGTTGGCTGCCATGTTGAGTACTATAGATCCTATGGCAGGGTGATCGTCTGGCACATCAGGGAATAGACGAATTGTAATAGGACGCAAGCCCCTAGCAATGATCTGGATTAATCCAGATTCATCGGCAATTTTCATCGTACCAAGCCACAATGCCATGATCCCGATTAGGCTGATGGCTATTTCTACGGCTGTTTTTGCCATCGTGATTGCCGCTTCAGTCACTGCGTCAATGTTTCCGGTGATGGTACCAACTACTACAGAAATAAGAATCATGCCAAACCAGATATAATTCAGCATCTAGCTATTCGTTTCCACTGCTGATTCCAGCAGTTTGATGTTTGGTTTTTGTCCATTAGCATCCAGTTCGACCGGGATTGAAATGGGCAGTGTCGTCTGGTAAGTGCCGTGCCCGCAAGGGAAATTAGATACAATAGGAATATTCAGGTCACCACAAATATCAAGCACAATCTCGTCTGTATCTCTGCCGAAGGGAATATCATTGTCTTTGAATTCATCAAGCTCTCCAATGATTAATCCCTTGATATTTTCAAACATTCCGGCGGTGCGCATATGCACCAGTATGCGTTCGAAGGCATAGAGATATTCGTCCAGGTCTTCCAGGAACAGGATTACTCCGTTTGTATTTAAAGAATCTTTTGTACCCAGCAGGTTGATTAGCAGGGTCATGTTGCCGCCCCAGAGTGGACCTACAGCAGTTCCTGATTTCAAAACGCGGACGGGCAGCAATTCTGGTGGTTCAATGTAGACACTTGGTTCACCGCCCAGGACCTTTTCCATCAGGTCAAAATTATAATTCACCAACCTTTTTTTATAGCTGGCCAGCATAGGACCATGGAAGGTAACGAGACCTGTCTTTTGGGTGATGGATGTAAGATACCCGGTGATATCGCTGTAACCCATGAATATTTTTGGATGATTCCTGATGTGATCATAATCCAGTAATGGGAGAACACGGTTGGCGCCATAGCCGCCCCGGGCACAGATAATAGCATCAATATTCGGGTCAGAGAACATTTGGTGAATATCATCAGCCCGTTGCTGAGGTGTCCCTGCAAAAGGTCCCGATCTCAGGGAATTACTGCTACCGATGTTAATTTCATATCCTCTTTCCTGAAAATAGGCAGCGGTTCTTTTCAAATCCTTTTCATCCAGCCAGTATGATGGACTGATAAAACCGATCCGGTCACCTTTTTTCAGACACTTTGGCTTAATCATGAAATAAAGTGCTGCATATCCTGTCTTGCAGTTGTTGATAGGGTTTAACAGATCCAACGAATCCGTTCATCATCATAGAAAATGCCAAGGGCCCATACCTTGGAGAAAATGCATAACCAGATAAACAGCTGACCCCGGCCAGATGCCCAGTTTTTGCCCGGATCCTGGTTCCAAAAGACTCAAGTCGTTCTTCCATGGTCCCGTCCAAGCCTCCTCCGGGAAGCGTTGAAATAAAATCATCCTTAAATTCACTTTTGAAAATCCAGGTTAAAAGGTTGGCAAGCTGATCCGGACTGGACAGGTTATACCGAGATACGCCGGAACCATCAGCGATTCGAATAACTGATGTATCAATTCCAACCTTTTCAAACAGGAAAGATTTTACCGTATCAATGCCATCTTTCCAGTTTCCTGGATTTTCTTTGCTTATTCCCATGGTTTTAACAAATAATTCAGCGGTGAGATTATCACTCTCGTTCATGAGGTTGAATGCTGAATAGATCAGGGAATCTGACTGATGCAAAGCAATTGTATTAAGATCTCCAGACCTGTTCCCGTTGTGAATATTTTTAATCATGGTACCATGGGTTTCCAGCAGTTCTCTGAATACAGTACCAGCAAATAAGGCCGGATCGTAAATGTTTCTGTAGAAGGTATCTGTTGCAGCTGTGTCGAGAATCTCTCCACTGATTGTAAAGTGGTTTGTTCGTCCCGCCCAATCACGCTCTATTTTAAATTTCTTAAAATCCACTGTGTCGTTCACTGTAACTGAATTATTCACAAACCGGAAATAGCTTGTCCTTGGATAGTAATCTACCTTGGCAGGTTTTCCCAGTTGGCCGGGATCAACGTAAAAATCGATACAGTTATCATTCACTGACAGAGCACTGATGGGAGCTGCATACCACCATGAACCTTCGTCCCACATCCAGCCTTCGCCGTAATGCAGTGTATCCATGAGTGATTCATCCACAAAAAGTGTGTCCACATTTTTTATAATCTTAGCGGATATTTTAGCCAGAGAGTCCAGTTGGTCAATGGTCAGGTCCGGATCCCCACCGCCTTTCAATATTAGGTTGTTCCCGGTCTTTAATACAGTGGTAGTAAAAACGTGATCTGCACCCAAACGCTCTAATGCGGCCGCGCAGGTGTAAAGTTTATTATTACTGGCGGGCAAAAGCAGCTTGTGACTATTCAAAGCATATAAAGTCTTGCCTGTGGTCAGGGAAACAATTTTTATGCCGATGTTGACATCCAGTCCGGATGAAGATATCAGTTTATTAATTTTTCTTTTGAATACGGGATTGCCATTATTGGTTAAAAGCGAACGCGGGGGAGTACATGATATGCACCAGACCAGAAAGAATAAAAAAGATTGTTTAAAACTTAATGTTCTAGATATCATACAAGAGACATAATGAATCTATCCAGGATCTGGTGCCCAAAATCAAATGCTTTTTTGGGATCTGGAACAGGGAGTCCATGATCATCTACAAAAGCCTGAGTTGCTTCTATATGGGGTTGGAAACCCCAGACCGGTTTTAACTTGCTGGCAATTCCTTCTATGGCTACCAGATCACTTTTGGCGGTGATATCAAAATCGGGAGGGCACTTAATAATACCGTCTTGGTGGGAATAAACCAAAGGCCCTGATTGAGCCGGCCCCCATAATGAATGCTCGATAACGCGCACAGTGCGCATACCCTGTTTTTTTTCTCCTGACCAAAGCGGGCCTACTTTCCCGCCGCAAACATGAGCTAACAGCTGAAAGCCGTAACAAAGCCCCATTACCGGAATTTCTTTTTTAAAAGCATCGAGTAGAATATCCGTGATTGTATCCTGCCAGGCATGTCCATCGTGCACCGATGCTGCGCTGCCCATAACAATAATTCCGCGGATATTGTTTTTCATTTGGTTCAGGCTGGTCAACCCGTAAAGAGCGGGTAAGTGATAGGTCACAGGATAGGGGGCAGTAGATGCTATTCGATTATACGATTCTATTGCCGGTTTGACCACTGCGGGATCAATGACCATAAGGTGTTTTTCAGGCATAGCTAGAAATTATTGCTTGAAATATTCTTTATAATAGTATGATGGATTAATTATAATGCTGAAGAAAATATGGCCCTGTCGAACCTTTAACCAATTCTTTAAATAATATGTTATTTCCCCACAGCATATTTAAATGCTTTTCCCGTAATTCAATTTTATCAGGGTACATCGCATACAGACTAAACAGGGTCAGTAGTCCGGTATCAACACTCTTAAATGAATCTCTATCCGTTACCCATATCTCTAAGCCGCTACATTTCTGGTTTTCAAACTTGGGGTTTTCGGCTTTACCGGGAATTTTATCCGGAATAAACGATTTCGGAACAAATTCTACACCAGGAAGATCAAATTTATTTAAAGCTTGTGACAGGTCCCACCCATCGATCCAGGGTGCACCAATCCACTTGAACGGGTGAGGTGTGCCCCTTCCTTCACTGATATTCGTTCCCTCTATAAGACACATTCCGGGGTAAATGATGGCTGTTTCCAGATCGGGAATATTTGGAGACGGGTTGACCCAGACCAGATCTGTCTCATCGAACCATAGTTTTTCGTGCCAGCCTTCCATTGAAATAACATCCAGAACAGGCGCAGGTGATATCCAATTATTTGTGATCATAAGATCAGCTAATTCACCTATTGTTTTACCATATCGAATCGGGATCGGGTAATACCCCACAAATGAACGGAATTCCATATTCAGGATTGGTCCTTCAATGATGTCACCCCGAATCGGGTTTGGCCTATCCAGTACCAGAACCGAAATATTCAGTTCTCCGGCTGCTTCCATTACCAGTCCCAGCGTTGAAATATAGGTGTAAAACCGGGTTCCTATATCCTGGATATCATAAACGATAGTATTTACTCCAGCCAGCATATCCGGAGTAGGCTTTCGGATATTTCCATAAAGGCTGACCACAGTTGGAAGCTTGATTCCAATAGAATCGTAAGCAACTTTTTCTCCATCGGCTGCTTCACCAAAAAGGCCATGTTCGGGAGTAAAGATCATTTTTAGGTCTACATCATCCATTTCCATGAACCGTTGATAATTTGGGATCCCGGCCTTATCAATCCCAGTTTTGTTAGTGACTAGAGCGATGGACCTGCCCTGAATGAAATAGGGTTTTTGTTCAAGTAAAATATCCAGGCCGGTTAATACTTCAGTTTTTGCTTTGGACGTTTCTTTGGATTTATTGGTTACAGCCTGAAGCTGATGTTTGTTGATTGTCTCCTTAGAAAAGACAATACTAGATAAAATAAATAAAGCGGCAATGGATCTAAACATCACACCCTTTGAATATGTCTTCTACGGTTTCCCGTTTCCGGATCAGACTGGCTGTGTTGCCTTCTAGAAGGACTTCTGCGGGCCGCGGCCGGGTGTTGAACTGATGAGCCATGGAATATCCGTAGGCTCCCGTATCCATGATCGCTACCAGGTCGCCTTCCGCCACAGTTGGAAAAGGACGATCAACAGCCAGGCGGTCTGTATTTTCGCATATCCGGCCGGTAATATCAGCCGTCATGTCGGGGGTGGCTTCTGGTTCTCCAACCTTGTAAATCCGATGGTAGGCACCGTAAAGAACCGGACGCATTAATGTTTCCATACCAGCGTCCAGGCCAATGAAGCTCTTATAACTCTCTTTGACGCCGGTCACCCGGGCTAACAGTATTCCCGCATCGCCCACCAGGTATTTTCCAGGTTCAATACAAAAAACAGGACATTCCTGTTTAGTATAAACTGAATAAAACTCTTTAGCAATATTTTGGAATACACGATCAATATTGAGTATAGGATCTTCGTCTTTATAGGGAATGCCGTACCCGCCCCCAATAGAGATGTATTCTAATTTTATTTCACAGTTGGTTTCCACCAGGGTGGAGATCTCCAATACAGCTCGAATCAGTTCGGTAAAGTAATTCTCATCCAACACACCGGATCCGGTAAAGCAATGAAGACCAAAGGATGTAACGCCATGCGCTTGTGCCAGTCTGTAGGCTTCAACGATCTTTTCCTTTGGGATGCCAAACTTTGCCTTTTCACCGCCCGTCGTGATCTCTTTAAAGCGACCGCTGCCGAACCCTGGATTCACCCGGAATGATATTTCTTTCGGCACCCGAATTTTTGCTAGGCGGTGAAAAGACTGGATATCATCCAGGTTAATATGGCAGCCCGAGCCCAAAGCCGCTTTCAGGTCATCCGATGATTCATAGTTTCCCGTATACAGGCATCTTTCAGCGGGAATGCCTGTTTTATTAGCGACAAATAATTCTCCCGGACTGGAGCAGTCACAGCCCAGATCCGGGTAATTTATTTTCATGAATGAGATCAAATGGGGATTGCTGTTGGCCTTGACCGCAAAATAGATCTGGTTTTTTTCAAAGTGATCATTCAGGGAAGTGGATAGGCGATCCAGGTTGTTTTTTATTCTGTCTCCGGAATAGAGATATAATGGGGTACCGTATTCTTCAGCGATCGATTCAAGCAACGGCTTGTTTTCAATCAAGGATCCTAAAGGATGCTGGCTCATATATTCAGTTAGACTGCAATCGGTTGTTTTTTACTTCATGGAAAATATAAAGGATAGATGTCCGGATCTCTTCATCGGTACAGGTCCAGCAGTTTCCTTTCGGGGGCATGACCCCGTTCGCTCCCTGGTAACCTTCCATAACACTTTTCAAAATGACATCCATACCTTTTTCAGCCACCTTATCCCACTCCTTGAAATCAAACAGGGATGCCGCTCCTGCGGTACCATAGGTGTGGCAGGGAAAGCAAGAATTGGCATAAACCTTTTCGCCTGTGGCGAGCAGGTCCGGAGACAGGGTGTTAAAATCGAAGTTGTCATAAACATTCACATTTGTCTTTCCGCCGCAGTCCATCATAATGAATGCCAGTAAAAGCACTTGCGTTAAACGGATCGGTTTCATCGCGTTTGTTCTGTTTAATTCCAATTTGAATTTAGGGGGAGCCTGATTGCTGGAACAAAGCCCACGCAGATTATTATGTAGTTCATTAGATTAAGATACCATGGATAACAGGTTTAGAGTATTCAGGAAACCTATACAAGAACTGATTAATTTGACAGAGATTATAAGAAAAACCTTAGATAATATATACTTTACTATGATCAAAAGAGTTCTACTGATCTGGATACTCTCACATAGTGTATACGGTCAAAGGGTTATTGGTTACTACCCGCAATGGATCCAAGGGTCATTTGGGCCTGATGAGATCAATTATTCAGTCATCACCCATGTTCTGCATGCATTCGCGTGGCCGGACGGAGAAGGCAATATCATCACCTACTCAGATATGCTGGATCCGGAAATAAATTCAACGGTGCATGAACACGGGGCATCTATTTTATTATCTTTTGGGGGATGGGGTAACTCTGACGGATTTCCAGGGATGGTTTCTTCTACTGAGACGCGTCAAAATTTTATAAACGGGCTCTTGGACATATTCAACGCGTATGGTTATGATGGCATAGATCTGGACTGGGAATTTCCAAGTACCACAACTGAAACAAATGATCTTACACTGCTGGTTGAAGAGCTCAGGTCCGCGTTTGATGCATCAGGCCAGGATTATCTGATCACAATGGCAGTTGGTCCGAGCAACTGGACCGGTCAGCATTTTGATTATGAAGCCCTTACAGCGAATATAGATTGGTACAGTATGATGGGTTATGATTTTCATGGCAGCTGGTCCAGCCATGCAGGGCATAATGGACCATTATACTCTTCGCCCCCCGGGGACCCTGATGGCTCAGTACATACGGGTATAAATTATTTAGTGAATTCCCGGAACATACCATCTGAAAAATTGAATCTGGGGGTCCCATTCTACGGTAAACAGTTCAATACCGGTGAGATCAACGGAAGTTTCAGTGGCGATGTTTTGGATATCAGGTACAGTGATGTCCTGAGCTTAATAGATGCTGGCTGGGAATATCATTGGGATGATGTTGCCAAATGCCCCTATCTGCAAAATAACGATCATGATGTGTTAGTAACATTTGATGATCCCCAATCAATCCAAGAGAAATCTCAATACGCTATTGAAAGGGAACTGGGAGGGATGATGATCTGGGCCTTAGGATACGATGTTAGCGGAAATTCTCAGGACCTTGTAGAAAGTATTGGGCAGCATTTTCTCCATAACTATACTGCTCCTTATTCATTATTACCGGACAATGTTGTTTTATATGATAACTTTCCTAACCCATTCAATCCTATGACCGTGATTCGCTATGCCTTGCCGGAAGATGATTTGGTTAATATTATTATTTACAATACAATGGGGAGAGAAGTCAAAACACTCATAAATGGTCAACGGACTGCAGGCTATCATAGTCTCCAATGGAATGCTTCTAACGATGCTGGTGCACCTATATCAGCGGGTATTTACCTATACATGATCCGGACTGGAGATTTTGTTCAGACTAAGAAGATGGTGTTACTTAAATAAACATCAAGCCCAGCAAGTAGCGGGGTTTTTTGTTACTGGGATGATGGGTAGATTTCCGATTGTCTTTAAATAAAGGATACGGATATGAATTATCATAAAAAAACATATGACTTTGAAAATCTTCCCAATTGGTTAACCTTCATTCGAGATGATATAAAATTAACTGCTCTCGGAATGAGTTTTGCTCGGTTACCTATCGGGAAAGGATATACTTATTTACACAGACATGAATATCAAGAAGAAATCTATATTGTATTAAATGGTAAAGGTGTGATTTATATGGATGGGAAACTTGTAGAATTATCGCAAGGAGATGTAGTGCGTGTTAATCCTGAGGTGTATCGTGCATTGAAGGCTGATGATAAATTTGAATTAGTTTGTTTGATTGTGGGAGCATTACCCGCTGAAGGTTATCCAAAACAGCGAAATAATCGTGCTCTTATAGATGATGGTGTTCCTGACTGGGATAGATTACCGCCTTGGTGTGAGGGTAACGAAAAAATAATTGAACTAAATAAAAGGATTCGGGCCCAAAGAGAAGGGGATAAAAATTAATTAAAAGAAAAAATATAAGGGAAAAAAATGAGTGCATTTGTTTCTTGGCATAAAAATTATATTAAATGGTGAAAAAAGAATCTTGGTATATCTGATTATGTTATTATTTGGGGTACCTTTTTTAAAGGCTTGGTAATTGGGTTATTGATTTATCATTTTTTCATTAAGTAATGAAACACATCTAACCCCCACCCAGTAGCGGGGTTTTTTGTTTGTGGATGTGGATGTAGATTTGGATTGTGAAATATGCTGTCCGATTAATCATCCTTTTATCCGCCACGCTATGTGCACAGACTATCGTTGGCTCCTGGGAAATGGTCTCCCCGTATACCAAAAAGGTAGATGGCAAAGAGGAGACACTAATTCGCCATCTATATCATCATGACGGATGGGGATGACTATGAATCATTTCATTAAAATGTGGTTTATTCGGCAGAGCCTTGATCATTCCAAGCGAACCATCCGGATAATGGTATTATTGTCTCTGATTCTAATCACCGGATTAAGCGGCAATATTCTTTTTGCAGCAAAATGGCTTGGAGAATGGATACTTCCTGAGGCAACGGCAGCCAGAGTTTTTCCCGCAATGTACAGTGATTTTGCTGATCAATTACCCCATTTAGTTATTGATGAAGACGTAATGAAATTGCTTCCGCAAACTATTGAAGAGCGAGTTACATGGGAAAATGTGAGAGAAGAGTTTGGCAGCACTGATATGGCTTTTATTGCGTTTGGGTTGCAAGGGAAATCTGTTTTTGATGAGAAATTGCTGGCATCTTTGTGGGATGCAAGCCAGGCCTTGGAAGAACTACCGGAAATAGACGAAGTCATGTCTATTTCAACAGCTGATCGGATGGACGGTGACGAAGGTTTTCTCGAAATCAGTAGTCTCCAGTCTTCCAGAAATCTGACTGCTGATGAAGTACGAGATATTGAGCAGTACCTTGGGAAACTCCCAAGCTTAAAGAAACGTATGGTGGGTCGTCATGGTGATTATGTGAATATTATGATAAAACCCCAAACAGACATAGATAATAACATCCTGCGTAACAAAATGGTGGATATTGCGGAGCGATTTCTAAGTGATTACGAAATCCATTACGGCGGTATGCCCTATGTTTTTGGGACTATTCCAGCGCTCATGCTGGAAGATGTCCTGATTCTGATGATACTTGGTATAGGGATTCTGCTTACTGTTTTGGCCGTGAACTTCCGTAGTGCAACCGCTGTGAAACTAGTATGGGGGGTGATTGTCATTTCCCTTTTGTCAATGATGGGTTTCATGAGTTGGATCGTAACTTTGACGGGTTCTGAAAAATTTCATTTTACTATGGTAAACTCCTCTATGCCGATTATTCTACTTACAATCGCAGCAGCAGATGGCGTTCACATCCTGGCTAAATTCTTCCGGGAATTACGGAAACGAAAGGATGTAGAGTTGGCTGTCCGTGTAACCATGGATAGGCTCTTGTTGCCGGTATTCCTGACAAGCCTGACCACTATTGTCGCTTTTCTCTCTTTGATCTTTGCTCCTATTGAACAGTTCACCGGTTATGGTTTCACCATTGCGCTCGGCATTACCTGGGCATGGCTTTTGTCATCACTATTTCTTCCTGCCATGATTGTCCAGCACGAATGGGACCTGAAGTCGAAAGCAGTAACGCATCTAAGTGTCATTGAGAAGATAATAAGTGTGTATGGAAGGAATATTATCCGTTATCGAAAGGTAATTTTATCGTTTGGATCAGGAATAGTCATCATTGCGGCATTTGGGATTTTATTAGTGGAAGTGGAAGTCGATTTTACAAAGTTTTTCAAACCGGGATCTGAAATCCGTAACAGTCTTGATTTCATGAACCAGGAAATGACCGGTGTGATGGATATCGACATTAGGATCGAAGGGGATCTGAAGTCTCCTGATGTCTTACGTAAAGTACAGGCCATTCAGGAGTTCGTTGATGCGCATCCGAATGTATACTCAACATTCTCCATCGTGGATGTTATCAAGCAGATGCATCGGACAGTCATGGATGATGATCCCGAATTTGAGACCATTCCGGAATCGAGGGGTAAAGTGAATAACCTGTTCACGCTCTATTCCATGTCTGGAGACCCGGACGATTTCAGTTCGCTGGTAGATTATAACTATCAAACCGGACTGATAACGGCACTCATGGGGAGTTTTTCCACATCGATGATTGTCAAGTTTGTCCAGGATACTAAAAACATGATTCAGTCCGTGGCCGGTAATGATATGAAGACAACCGTCACGGGGATGTTGGTCGTCATGCGTGAGCTGATTGATCTGGTCATAAGGTCGGCGTTTACCAGTATAGTGGTTTCAATTTTCATGATCTTTTTGATTTCTTGGATCTTTTTCAAGAAAGGGTGGTGGGCTTTACTCTCTGTCACGCCACTCGTATCTGCTGTTATCATTAATTTTGGGATGATGGGCCTGTTTGGCATGGAACTTTCCCATGTCACGGCAATTCTCTCGGCCATCATCATTGGGGTCGGTGTCGATTTTGCATTACACTATATTGCACAGTATCGCAATATCTCAAAAAGCGGGATATCCTCTGATAAACTGACGCGTGAAGTTGTGGAAGATGTAGGTTATCCCATTATCCTGGATGCGACTTCGAACTTGGGGTTTGGCGCTCTGTTATTCTCGGTCTTTGTCCCTGTTCAGTATATCGGCGGATTACTTATCTTTGCTATGGTCTCCACATCTGTAGGTACGTTGACAATCCTGGCGGTTATCGCGGAATTAATGAAGAAAAAATTAACAGAAAACTAATTGCGGGGGATTAA
>JYMV01008054.1_pt1 | contig 23745 bp, 19 predicted proteins | sample 338911 | NCBI WGS metagenome assembly JYMV01 (sample SAMN03354496, study PRJNA234377) | hydrothermal vent metagenome | biome: Deep sea; feature: Hydrothermal plumes at the Eastern Lau Spreading Center, Western Pacific Ocean; material: Seawater | place: Tonga | collected 2009 | depth 2000 m m
ACTTGATGAGCACAATGCCAAATTGGTAACCAGTGCTATGAAATCCAAAGTGGAGCAAGTCCGCGAAGGGATCCTATCGGGAAAGATCAAAGTACATGACTACATGAGTGACAATAAATGCCCCGTTCAGTAGTCTATATAGATGGGTGAATAATATATTATTTAAGTGTTTTGGGTGATGTACTTTATCACCCAACACCCCTCTACCCTCTTTACCCGGCACCCAATTCTTTTTTCATGCCCTCTCAAAAAATAATCATTGATACAGATCCTGGCCAGGACGATGCAATTGGAATTTTGCTGGCACTGGGTTCTCCCAAAGAGCTTGATCTGCTGGGTATTGTCACAGTTGCCGGAAACGTTCCGTTGGAGTTAACCTCACAAAATGCCTTGATGCTGTGTGAACTGGCAAACAAAACGGAAACAAAAGTATTTGCTGGATGTTCAGGACCGCTGGTACGCCCTTTGGTCACAGCGGAGCATGTACATGGTAAAACTGGATTGGATGGAGCAGAGCTTCCACCACCGACAATTTCCCTGCAAAAGCAGCACGGCGTAGACTGGACTGTTGAAACATTGTTGGAAGCTGAAGACAACTCAATAACAATCTGCTGCTTTGCGCCTTTGACAAATGTAGCAATGGCCATGATCAAAGCTCCGGGAATCCTGCCAAAAATTAATAAAATTGTGATGATGGGCGGAGGATATTTTGAAGGAGGAAATATCACCCCCACTTCAGAATTTAACATCTTTGTAGATCCACATGCAGCCAATACGGTTTTAGGCTGTGGCCGTCCGCTTGTTATGCTTCCCCTGGATGTTACTCACAAAGCACTGATGCAGCGAAAATGGCTTGAAGACTTGAAAGCACTTGGAACTCCGGTCGGTGATGCGGCTTACGGAATGATGAGCTTTTATGAGAGATTTGATCTCGAAAAATACGGTTCCAGCGGCGGACCGTTGCATGATCCAACAGTGATTGCATATTTGCTCCAGCCGGAACTTTTTGAGGGAAAGTTTGTCAACGTGGAAATAGAAATCAGTTCCGAACTCACAATGGGCATGACTGTAGTTGACTGGTGGGACGTTACTGACCGCAAACCAAACGTAACGTATATTAATCAAATTAACGCAGAAGGTTTTTTCTCTTTGATTTTAGAACGTCTCTCAGTACTTTAACATATGTTGAGTGTTGGGTTTTTAATTTAAAAACACCTCAACAACTTTACAAATCACAAAAACCAATCCTTGCAGCAATGACCTCATTGGCAATTGAGTTGACCGAGATCAATAAGAATTTTGGCGAAGTATGCGCAAATAAAAATGTTTCGCTCAAGATTGAGTCCGGAACTATTCACGGCATCATTGGTGAAAATGGAGCGGGGAAATCCACCTTGATGAGTATTCTATATGGTTTTTATCAGGCAGATTCCGGTGAGATTGCAGTCAAGGAAAAACCGACAGTGATTCGCAGTGCACACGATGCAATTTTAGCAGGAATTGGAATGGTGCACCAGCACTTCATGTTGATTGACACTTTTACTGTGCTGGAAAATGTCGTCCTGGGAACTGAAACCGGATTTTCCCTTAAAGAATCTATGCAGGCTTCAGCACGAGAATTGCGCCGTATAGAAAAGGATTATCACCTTGAAGTAGATATCAACGCGGTTATTAATACATTACCCGTTGGACTTCAGCAAAGAGTTGAAATTCTAAAAGCTCTTTATCGAGGCGCAGAAATCCTTATTCTCGATGAACCTACCGGAGTACTTACCCCACAAGAAGCAGATCACCTTTTTCGGATTCTGGATGAACTCCGGGAACAGGGAAAAACGGTGATATTTATTACACACAAACTCCGGGAAATTATGGCCATCACCGATAATGTTTCGGTAATGCGCCAGGGCGAAATGGTGGCACACCGTAGTACTTCCCAAACTAACCGAGAGGAATTGGCAGAACTGATGGTAGGAAGAAAAGTTCTTTTGAGGGTAGAAAAGGCACCGGCTAAAACTGGTAGGATGGAATTGAAAGTGGAACATCTCAACGTAACCGATGATTCAGGAGTACATCGAGTTAAAGATGTTTGCTTTGAAGTTCATTCAGGTGAAATCGTTGGTATTGCAGGAGTTTCCGGAAACGGTCAGTCCGAACTCATGGATGTAATCACCGGAATAAAACCTTTGCAAAATGGACAGATTCAGATCAATGATGAGACAATCACTCCAGCATTAAGTGCAGATGCGGCCGCAATGAGGCGCTTTGGTATGGCTCATGTTCCAGAGGACCGCCAGCGTAGAGGGTTGGTCACGTCATTTTCTGCTAACGAAAACATAATCCTGGGCTACCACAAAGATCCTGCCTATAATGGTTTTATCGAAATGGATAGAAATGCTATCATTCAATCCTGTAAAAAACAGATGAAGCATTTTGATGTGCGTCCCGGAAATCCTTTTTTGAGGACGTCTCTCTTTTCCGGAGGAAATCAGCAAAAACTTGTGGTTGCCAGAGAATTGGAACGTGACCCGAGTTTATTAGTGGTTGGACAACCAACTCGCGGAGTCGATATTGGAGCAATTGAATTTATTCATCGCCAAATTATCGCCATGCGTGATGCCGGAAAAGCTGTGTTGTTGATTTCAGTGGAACTGGATGAAATTCTTTCATTAAGTGACAGAATTTTGGTCATGTTTGATGGACAAATCATGGGAGAAATTTTAGCTAAAGACGCAAACGAACGTGAAATTGGACTGCTGATGGCCGGTGTACGGAAGGAAGCGGCATGAATGAACGTCGAACTGAGACACTGGTGGTTACATTAGTCACTTTCACAAATCTTTTTATTGCGTTTTTTATCTCAGGAGTTGTGATTTGGGCACTGGGAGAAGATCCGTGGTTTGCTCTAAAAACCCTGCTATACGGCGCCTTCGGTTACGATGAAGCCTTAGGTTACACACTTTATTACACAACCAATTTTATTTTCACAGGCCTGGCGTTTGCGATTGGATTCCATTGCGGATTATTCAATATCGGAGCAGAGGGTCAGGCGTATATCGGGGGACTCGCCGTCGGACTGATTTGTCTTTGGTTGGAGAACTGGCCGCTATGGCTGGTCTTTCCGCTGGCAGTTTCAGCCTCCATTATTTTTGGCGGTATATGGGGAGCCATTCCGGGATATTTAAAGGGTAAGCGTGGAAGCCATGAGGTAGTTACAACCATCATGTTTAACTTTATAGCATCCGTGATCATGGTGGATCTGTTGTCTCATGTCCTCCGGCCTGATGGTCAAATGTCTCCGGAATCCCGTGATTTTGCAGAACGGGTCTGGGTTCCTCAAATGCATGAAATATTTGAGTGGTTTGGAATCCAAATTACACAGACTCCATTAAATGGAACTTTCTTCTTTGCACTGTTATGCTTAATTCTGGTATGGAGATTTATTTGGTACACCCGCTGGGGTTATGAAATACGGACAGTCGGGACAAATGATACAGCGGCCGTTTACGCAGGAATCAGTGTTTCCCGTAATATTATCCTGGCTATGGCTCTTTGCGGCGGATTAGCAGGATTTGTCGGTATTAACGAAATTATGGGTTCCAGTCACAGAATCATGCTTAATTTCCAGGCCGGTATTGGATTTACCGGAATTGCAGTTTCACTGATTGGCCGCAACCATCCTTTAGGAATTTTATTGGCTGCTCTGTTGTTTGGGATTCTTTATCAAGGTGGTGCAGAGTTGTCATTTGAAGTACAGGCCATAGATCGTCATTTGGTTGTACTAATCCAGGGGTTGGTGATCCTGTTTGCAGGAGCACTGGAACACCTTTTCCGTCCGCAAATAGAACAGTTTGTACGGATCATAACTAACGTGGAAAAAACTGAACAGGCAGTCAGCCCTACTGTCAACAATTAGCCTTTAACTGTTTTATGTGGACAGATATAATTGTAATTCTTGATGCAACTTTCAGGATTTCTGTACCCTTCATTTTGGCAGCTATGGGCGGTATTTTTGCGGAACGCTCAGGAGTTATTGACTTTGGTCTTGAAGGAAAAATGCTCGGCGGTGCCTTTGTAGCGGCAACAGTGGCACATTGGACACAATCAGCCTGGCTGGGACTCCTGGGTGCTATCGGGATAGGAATTGTTTTTTCAATGATGCACGGTTACGCCAGTGTTACTAAACGTGGTAACCAGGTTGTTTCCTGTGTGGCAATCAATATATTTGCCATGGGCTTGACTGTAGTGCTGGCCAATGCCTGGTTTCACATGGGTGGACAAACTCCGCAACTTCCCAAAGGGGCACGATTTTTACCCATTGAATTGCCTTTTGCTGATGCTCTCAGTGAAGTTCCCATCATTGGAGATATTTATTCTAAATTGATTAGCGGACACAGTGTGTTAGTTTATATCGCCTTTTTAGCAGTTCCTTTTACGGCCTGGGTTGTCTTCAAAAGTAGTTTTGGTTTACGCTTGCGGGCTACCGGAGAAAATCCGTTAGCCGTGGACACTACAGGAATTTCTGTAAATAAAACTCGTTACCAGGCATTAATCTTAAACGGAATACTGGGTGGAATGTCCGGAGCCTATCTTTCTACTGCACATCTTGCTTTTTTTGTAAAAGATATGTCTGCCGGAAAAGGTTATTTGGCACTTGCGGCAATGATCGTTGGAAAGTGGCGACCTTACCCGGCAATGTTCGCTTGCCTGCTTTTCTCCATTTTGTTTGCCACGAAAGATAAATATCAGCATGAAATGCAAATCATGATGCAGGGAATAGTTCCCGCTCACCTGCTGAACAGTTTTTTAGAAATGTCACCCTACATACTGACAGTCGTTTTCCTGGCTGGATTTGTCGGAAAAGCCGTTGCACCAAAAGCAATCGGTCAACCTTTTTCCAAAGAGAAGTAACCGATATGATTGGTATCAAGGCGATTGGAACGTATTTACCCGATGCTCGAACATCCAACTTCGACCGCATGGATAAATTCGGCATGACTGCCTCGTTTGTTAATGACAAAATCGGCTTTACCCAAGTCGCAAAAAAAGCTCCGGAGCAGGAAACTTCCGATCTTTGTGTCAAAGCCTGGGAAAATCTGCAGGAACTGGAATCGATTTCAGCGGATGATATCGATTGTATGATCGTCTGCACCCAAAATCCTGACGGTCACGGACTTCCTCACACTTCAGCAATTCTTCACGAAAAATTATCCATCTCACAAAACTGCGCTACATTTGATCTTTCTCTGGGATGCTCCGGATATGTTTATGGACTTTCCGTAATTAAGTCTTTCATGGAAGCAAACGGATTCCGCAAGGGATTGCTCTTCACCGCAGATCCGTATTCAAAAGTGATGAATAACGATGATAAAAAAACCGCAACATTATTTGGTGATGGCGCCACTGTTACTTTACTGACTGAAAATCCTGTTTTCGATTTCGGAAAATTTGTTTTCGGTTCAGACGGCAGTAAAAAAGAGGGGATCATTGTAAGGGAAGACGGGCATGTGCATATGAACGGTCGTGCCGTGTTCACCTTCACCGTGCGGGTTGTGCCGGACAGCATCCGGAAAATGTTGGGAAAAAACGGTTTCGCACTTGATCGGATCGACCGTTTCCTTTTGCATCAGGGAAGTCTCCACATTGTCAACTCAATCGCAGACACACTTGGTGTACCCCGTGAGAAATGTCCCTTCAAATCTGGTGCATACGGTAACACTGTTTCTTCTTCTGTACCGATGATACTAGCACAGGAATTTAATAATCAGGAAATGCAGGTTGCTGTGCTGGCAGGATTCGGTGTCGGACTGTCCTGGGCCAGCACTTTAATTTTCAGGGAAAAATAAGTCCTCATTCTCAACAAATCAAATTCGGAAAAGCATCCAAAGTCAAATCATCAAACTGCTTTGCTTCGTAGCGGTGAGCGGCAAGACAAGTCACCATTGCGGCATTGTCTGTACAGAGATTTGGCGGCGGATAAAAAAGATTTATTCCTTTTCTGTCAGATTCCTCTTCAAAAGCCGAACGCAGTTTACGACTCGCGGCCAGTCCTCCGGAAACAGAAATGTTTTTCAGACCAAAAGTTTTTGCTGCTTTGAAAGTTTTGTGGAGCAACACATCAACTACACTTTGAAAAAAAGACGCAAGAATAGGGCCTTCTTCAAGCAGTGGATTTAACTCATTTACGCCTGAAAATGAAGTGTCCAGATTCTGTTCCCTAAAACGTAACATTGCTGTTTTCAAACCACTGAAAGAAAAATTGTGCCCGTTTTTGTGCATTAACGGACGTGGAAAATCAAAAGCATCACCCGAAAATTCCTGCGCAGCACTGTCCACAACTGGTCCTCCTGGCATTGCATGTCCAAACATTTTTGCGACTTTATCCACACACTCACCGGCGGCATCGTCTAAACTTCGGCCGATAATTTTATAATCAAAATGGCCGCGTGCCTTAATCAACAGAGTATGACCTCCCGCAACAACCAGATGAAGTATCGGGAACCGCATTTCACCATGACTGAGTACATTTGCGTATGGATGCGCTTCAACGTGATTGACTCCGATTAACGGACACTGTAAGGTGTACGCTAAGCTTTTTGCGACAGTCAATCCAACCAGCAAAGAGCCTAGCAATCCGGGATGATTGGAAACCGCAATGTAATCGATTCTGGAGAAATTTAGCTGCGCTTTTTTCAACGCATCTGCAATCAGGATATTTATAACCTCAAGGTGTTTGCGCGAAGCTCTTTCAGGAACGACTCCTCCGAATTCCTCATGATCCTGAAATTGAGAAAGAGTAAGGTTTGCTAAAATTTCACGTTTTCCACGCAAGATCGCGACTGAGGTATCGTCAAAAGTGGTGTCTATTCCAAGACCGATTATGGACATGTGTAGTTTTTATTACAGAGTTAAGAAGTTGGTACCATCAATGATTATAGATTGTCTTTCAATCATCAACCAGAAAAATTAATGAAGTTCCTGAGTTATTTTGTTCTGACAATATGTTCAGTTTGCATTTTAGCAATCAGCATAGTCGCGCTTAAAATTTTCCTTGTACAACAAGCTTTTCAACCTGAGGATGTTCCGGAATGGACGGTACAAGAGTTGACTCCGTACAAATGGGAATTGCGCTCAGTCAATGAGCCTGAACGTACAACAACTGCCTGGATAGCACGCCCAGATGATTTGAAATGTGACACTCTGATTATAGTTGGAGGAGTGGAAGAGGGTGAAAATTTATTGGCTGGCGTTGGTAAATGGAAATACACCGGAAACACTATTTTGATGAAACAGCCGGTTCATTCATTTCTTCTACGGCATCATTGGAAAAACTGGAGTTTGATGGACTGGTGGGGAATTCCGGAGAAAATCCGTGAAGAAACCCGTCATACTATTGGCTCTCTCGATGCGCTGTTGAATTATGTACAAGGAGGGAAACGTGCAGATCCCCGTTTTACAGACAAGGTCGTGTTGGCCGGAGGCAGTGTTGGTGCGGCATTTCCGGTTATACTTACCAGTTTTGCACCTGAGAAAGTTGCCGGTTTGATGATCATATACGGGTTCACAAATTTTCAGCAGGTCATACAACCGCTATTGTTTAGTCAAGGACTGATACATTTCGATTTAACTGAAAATTCAGCTGATTTCAGTACAAAAATAAAGATCACGGGTTTACGTTTGCTTTCACACATTTTTTCATTTTTCCTGGGAAATATCTTGAAATATGGAGAAATGGAGTCATATTTACCGAATATTTACAAGACACCTATCCATTTTATCAATGGCACAAATGATCCTATAGTACCACGTGAAGCGTATCTTCCCCTCTGGGAAAATTCACCGCAGCCAAAAAGTGAAACATGGGTTGAAGGTGGTCATTTTAATCCAGGATCTCCTGAAGACATGCAACGCATAGGTAAGCTGATGTATGAATGGGCTGATGCTCATGGACTGCGCTCATGTCATATCATTATCCAATAGATGATTCATTTTCAGGTTTATTTGATTCTGTTCTAAAAATACTCTCTCAAGATTTTTTAATTTCCTGGAAATTCTGTTTTACTTCTGGAAAAGCTATTTTGTTATTACCTGTTACAAGTCCCGTTCCTGTTCATATCACTTGTTGTTTTAGCACAATAACTATAGAATTTATGTGGTGGAGCAATGTTTAAACTAAATTGATAAAAGTATGTTTAAACCAGGAAAATCTATGAGTGACAATATTATAAAAAATAGATGAATAAAAACACAGGAGTCACGGTCACTCTCAAAGCATCTTTCACACTTGATGGTAAAATTGCTACTTCATCCGGAAACTCAAAGTGGATTACAGGTAAAGCAGCTCGGCATAAAACACATGAATTAAGACATGAGAATGATGCTGTTTTAGTGGGCATCAATACGGTTCTGGCAGATGATCCGGAATTGACAGTAAGGGGAATTGAAGAAGGGCGTTCACCGATCCGGATCGTGTTGGACTCAAAAGCACGCATTCCGGAGCAAAGCAGAGTATTTCAAAACGACGGTGTCCCTGTTATAATTATTACCGGAAATCAAGCGCCATCGCGGAACTGGCCGGAATTGGCAGAATTAAGAATATTGACTGCTCCAACTGGAACTCCGGATGTATTGTGGGTACTCTCAGAAATATGGAAACTTGGACTAAAGAGTTTACTGATTGAGGGTGGAAGTCTCATTCACGCAAGCTTTCTTAAAAGCAATTGTGTTGATCAGCTTGAATTATTTCTGGCACCAAAAATAATAGGAGGGCAGGATTCTTTGTCCTGGTGCGGAGATTTAAATGTCGGCACCGTAAATGAAGCATCCCAACTGGAAATCAGCTCAATTACTGAATTAGGAGTGGATTTGCTGATTTCCGCAAAATTAAAATAACCAGGACTTTCATAGTTTTATATTATTGTTATTACACTGTATATTTAAAATGAACTTGTATAAAAATCATTAAATCATGGCTGATTCAGACAAAAGTTTTAATTCAATTGACGACGCTATTAAAGCCATTGCCCGCGGTGAATTAATTGTGGTTGTAGATGATGAAGACCGTGAAAACGAAGGGGACCTGATTTGCGCGGCTGAGGCTGCCACTCCAGAAAAAATTAATTTCATGGCCAAGTATGGGAGGGGCTTGATTTGTCTTCCTCTTGATGCTGAAACAGTAAAGCGGCTCAATCTACCATTAATGGTGATTAACAACAATGCAACAATGGGCACAAACTTTACGATTAGCATAGAAGCCTCAGTTGGTGTTACAACCGGAATTTCCGCTGCCGACCGTGCCCGTACAATCGAGGCGGCAATTAATCCGGAAGCTGTAACTGATGACATACGAAGTCCCGGTCATATCTTCCCATTACTCGCCAATCAAGGAGGAGTCTTGCGCAGGGCAGGACATACTGAGGCGGCTGTTGATCTGGCAAAAATGGCAAAAATGCTGCCCGGCGGAGTGATTTGTGAGATCATGAATGATGACGGCACAATGGCAAGAGTTCCTGAATTACTGAAGTTTGCCGAGCACCATAAATTATTGATCATTACAATTAAAGACCTGATTCAATACAGGAAACGCAACGAAACATTGGTTATCAAAAAAGTAACAGCGTTTCTGCCCACAATATTTGGTGAATTTCAGGTGGTCGGTTTTCAAAGTGTTTTGGATGACAGCGATTATATCGCTTTGGTCAAAGGTGAATGGGAAGAGGATGAACCGATTTTGGTACGTGTGCATTCTGAATGTCTGACAGGTGACGTTTTCGGTTCATACCGCTGCGACTGCGGTCCACAACTCCGGGCGGCAATGGAGATGGTACAGGCTGAGGGGAAAGGGGTAATTCTTTATTTACCACAGGAAGGACGCGGGATTGGATTGATTAACAAACTTCAGGCCTATAGACTACAGGAAGAAGGTGCTGATACTGTGGAAGCAAATCAGAAACTGGGTTTTAAAGCAGATTTGCGTGATTACGGAATGGGTGCGCAAATGCTATACATGCTGGGCGTCCGGCGAATGCGTTTAATGACCAATAATCCACGAAAAATTGTTGGAGTTCAAGGACATGGATTGGAGGTTGTCGAAAGAATCCCACTTGAAATTCAGAGTAATCCCGGAAATATAAAGTACATGCATACCAAAAAACAAAAGCTGGGGCACATTCTGAATATTTGATTTGATTCGCATTCAAGGATTTATTTTTGTTGTAATATATTTGTTTTCCACTGAATACGAAATCCTGCAAGTATTTTTATGCACGATTCGTGAGTGTGAGATGGAGCAACAATGAGAATTAGTTCTAGACACTTTTTTAATTGAATGCTTTGTTGGATGGTTTCATGGAAAAGCATTATTAATCTTAAGTACAAACTATGACTGTAACACAAATAGAGTTGATTAAGGGTCTCAGGCAATTGACAGCCTATCAAAATTCTCCAAGTACAATTAAGCTTCATGAAACATCTACTTCATATCTTTTTAAGGCTGATGACGAGCTTTACAAGATCAAAAAGATGGGCAATGAATATGCGACATTAGCCGTTAAAGAAGCCTTTTGTCATGAAGAGTGTAAGCTCAGTCGGCGTTTTAATCCAAATTGGCCTTTGGAAGTACTTCCGGTCAAGGCAAAAAACGGTGAGTTAAAAATTGGAGGAGATGAAGGTGAAACAATTGAGTATGCCTTAAAAATGGAAGCCCTCCCGGATCAGACGCTACTTTCCCGGCTTCTGGAAAAAAACAAGCTTACAGAAAACAATATTGCAAGTATTGCAACTCGGATTGTGGAAATTCACGCCAGTTCACCTGCAAAAGACAAGGCCGCAGAGTCCGGAAAACCTGAACCGTTCAGGGCACTCTGTGACGATCTGCTGTTTCAATTGAAACGCTATTTTGAGGCATCTTTGACCCAGCCAATTTTAGACATGATTCGGCATCCTCTTGAAAAATTTATTGATGACAACAAACGTCTTTTCAACAAACGTCAGAAAAAAGGCAGAATTGTTTTTGGTCACGGTGCTTTTTTACCGGAACACATTTTTTTCAATGACAATCAGATACACTTTATCAGTCCCCAGGAAGTACAAAAGAAATTGGCGGTTCTGGACGTGGCAAATGATGTTTCGTCTTTAACTGTTGAACTTGTACGCATGGGTAAAACTGATCTTTATGAGGCTTTTTTGCAGCAATATCTTGAAATCTCAAATGATCAGGATTTACTGAAAATGCTTCCGCTTTATCAAACTTATTGTGCACTCAAGCAAGGTGTAAAAACCTGTGAACAAAAAGTCGCCCAACAAGATGATAAACTTGGGGCTTTAGCTATGGAATATTTTAATCTTGCCGTTCGCTTCTCAAGAAAAATCCCAAGAACTTAACGCTTGTTGGTGTTCTCACTTAGTCTGTGACACTCCACGCATTTAATTTAACAATCCAGAACCAACTTATCAATTATGAAAGAAGTGTCCAACAGACTCGGCTTTTCGAAAATGGAAGAGGAAATATTAAACTTCTGGCGCAAAGAAAATATTTTTCAAAAATCAATCGATGAACGACCGGAAGGCAAACCATTCAGCTTTTACGACGGCCCTCCCTTTGCTACAGGACTTCCACATTATGGACACCTCTTGGCAGGAACCATCAAGGATGTTATTCCACGTTACAAAACCATGCGGGGCTTCAGAGTTGTACGGCGTTTTGGCTGGGATACACACGGCTTGCCTGTGGAATACGAGGTTGAGCAAACTCTTGGACTGAATGGCCGGCACGAAATTGAAACCTTTGGAGAAGGAAAATTTAATGAGGAATGTCGTGCAATTGTTTTACGTTACACACACGAATGGCGTGAAACTGTGGAACGCATGGCACGCTGGGTTGATTTTGAAAATGACTACAAAACCATGGATATTGCTTTCATGGAGTCAGTTTGGTGGGTTTTTAAACGTCTTTGGGACAAGGGCCTGATTTATGAGGGTGTGAAGGTCGTCCCTTATTCATGGCGCGTCTCCACTCCACTTTCAAACTTTGAGGCAAATCTGAATTACAAAGATATTCAGGATCCGTCTGTTACCTTGCGCTTCAAAGTCAATGGCGAAGAAAACTTATATTTACTTGCATGGACAACCACTCCATGGACCTTACCGTCTAATATGGGACTCTGCGCGGGACCAAAACTCCTCTATAGCAAAATACGGCATAAAAATAGCGGTGACTGCTATATTATCACCAAAAATCGTATCGACACATATTTCGAGGAAGGTAGTTTTGAAGTCCTGACTGAAATGCAGGGTACTGATTTGAAAGGAATGACATATGAACCACTTTTTGATTTTGCCAAAAGCCGCGTCGATACTATCAACACCTGGGCCTTGCAACTGGATGATTATATCAGCGATGAAAGCGGTACAGGAATTGTACACCTGGCCTGTTTTGGCGAGGATGATGTGCGTATTTTTCAGCGTGAAAATATTCCAATTTTTGATCCGGTAGATGATGAAGGTAATTTTATGGATTACATGGGATTTATCGCAGGCATGAATATCAAGGATGCAGACAAAGCCATCGTGCAAAGGCTTAAAGAAGAAGGGAAAATGTTTCTCCATGAAACTGTACAGCACAGTTACCCATTTTGCTGGCGCACCGATACTCCCTTGATTTACAAACCTATTTCAACATGGTTTGTAAATGTTGAAGCAATTAAAGAAAGGATGGTCAAACATAACAGGACAGTGCATTGGGTGCCTGGACATATTCGTGATGGTCGTTTTGGCAAATGGCTTGAAAACGCACGAGACTGGGCCATCAGCCGTAACCGTTTTTGGGGTACTCCGCTTCCGGTTTGGAAGAGTGAGGACGGTGACATTTTATGCATCGGAAACGTCGCTGAACTCGAAGAAATGACCGGAGAAAAAATTGATGACCTTCACAAACATTTTGTTGATCCACTGGTCATCAAACGAAATGGAAAAACCTATAGACGTGTTTCGGAAGTGCTTGATTGCTGGTTTGAATCTGGTTCCATGCCCTATGCCCAGGAGCATTATCCATTTGAAAACAAAGAACGTTTTGAAGCAAATTTTCCTGCAGATTTTATTTGTGAAGGTTTAGACCAGACACGTGGCTGGTTTTACACACTGGCAGTTTTGGGATGCGCTTTGTTTGATACTCCTGCATTCAAAAACTGTGTTGTTAACGGTTTGATTCTGGCAGAGGACGGCAAGAAAATGAGTAAAAGGCTCAAAAACTATCCGGATCCTAATCAGATGTTGAACAAATATGGTGCCGACGCAGTACGTCTATACATGCTCAACAGTCCGGCTGTTCGCGGTGAAGATTTACGCTTTTCGGAAAAAGGATTGATAGAAACAACAAGACAGCAACTTCTGCCGCTCTGGAACGCACTGGTATTTCTTAGCACCTATGCCAAAATTGACGGATGGGAACCGACTCCGGAAAATCTCTCAGTGAAAAACAATAATCCCATGGACCGCTGGATTATGTCACGTTTACAGAAGCTGATTTCTGAAGTGCAAAAAGAGATGGACAGTTACGACTTGAATCGCTCCGTTGCGCCATTTGTCGGTTTCATCGACTTATTGACAAATTGGTACATCCGTCGCAGCAGGAGACGTTTCTGGAAAGCAGGGCAGGGTCAGGACAAACGTGAAGCATATGCAACTCTTTATACCGTATTGCTCGAATTCAGCAAAATTATTGCACCCTTTATTCCTTACATTGCCGATGGAATTTTCCGCTCACTGCGTCATGAAACAGATCATGAAAGCGTGCACCTCGCTTTTTTTCCGGAAGCAGATTCATCCTACAGGGACATTGAGTTGGAAAAACAGATGGATTTGGTACTTTCTACTGTCACTATGGGACGGGCACTGCGGGCAAAATATCAGTTAAAAATCCGCCAGCCGCTTCCGAAAATATTTCTGCTAACACATGATCCGGAAGCAAAAAACGTTTTGGAAAACCTTGCAGATTTGATTACCGAGGAACTGAATATTAAAGAGATCGTAATTACTCCGGATGAGAAGGAACTGGTAAATTTAAGCGCAAAAGCCAATTTCAAAACTTTAGGTCGTAAACTCGGCAAGAAAATGAAAATTGCCGCAAACGCCATTGCTGAACTGAATCTTGACGAGATTAGAAAACTGCAGAATGGTGATAGTATTACATTGGTCATTGACGGAGATAATTTGGGATTGGCTCCGGAAGATGTCTTGATTCAACGACAGGAAAAAGAGGGCTTGCTGGTGGAAACTGACAACCGTTTGACGGTTGCTCTTGATACAGAACTGAGTGAAGATTTGATTCAGGAAGGTTTTGCCCGGGAATTTGTGAACAAAGTCCAGAACATGCGTAAAGAAATGGATCTTGCTGTGATGGATCGAATCAGCATCAGTTTTCAGGGTTCAGCTAAACTTAACGATGCCCTGGAGAATTTCACTGACTTTGTTTGTATTGAAACCCTTGCAAACCAGCTGTACCCCACGGAAACTCCAGGAGGCATGTTATGGGATTTAAACGGGGAGTCCTGTAAAATAAATGTTGAACAGGATACTTAATCGACTATGTTTTTGTTCTTAATGAATTTTAATTATTTTGAGAACCTTCTCATCTACAACAAAAAAGCAATTTCTCCAACAAAAAATGAATACAGCAAGTTAGTGACTCACTCCTTCATTTCCAGTTTTATCTGCCGTGCCAGATTCTGTTTGATAAGTTGTTTCATTGCATTGTAGGTTTTGTGGTCTTTCTGGGCCAGTTCCTCAGCAATTTCAAGTGCACGCGGCATTAATCTTTCAAGCGAGTGAGACTCATCCACCACTCCCATTTTTTGAGCGTCAGCACCTCCAATACTTCGTCCGGTAAGCAGTAGATCACGTACCGTCTGCTTATTCGGCAGTAAATCCGCCATTTCATAAAGTATTGGAGAAAGCGGAATTTTAACATCAATTTCCTTAAAAGCAAACCATCCCCTGTCAGCACGCATAATACGGAAATCAAGCGCTGACGCAAATACTGCGCCTCCCGCCATGCAATGACCTGTGATACAAGCTACTGTCGGCAGTGCTAACAGGGCCCAGCGTCCGAAGACCTCCTCAAGCTCTCTGAAAGTACTTTCAAACTGTTCTGCGGACTGCCCCTGAATCCACTCTAAATCAAGACCGACACACCATGATTTTGGATCACTGCTTGTAACTACTACAGCAGAGTTTTCTGTAACCGCTTCCAACTCAGTTAAGACTTGACGATGAACAGACAATACCTCTGAGTTTATCACGTTACCACTTTCCGGATCATTAAGGGTAACAATGAAAATATTACCCTTTTTTTCAAATTCTACCACTGCCATTTTTTCTTTCTTCAGAATTGTCAGTTTGTTTTATTTTCACTAATTTTAAAATTTTTTCCAGTTATTTTTGGCAAGTAGTTTTTTTAGTTCAATTGCTTGAGCAATAGTCTTAGCGGAAAAATGCAAGAAGAACGCTGAGTGTAAATATCGAAAACACAGTGGAAATAAAAACTGCTCCACTTGAAACTGACTGTCCCACGTTATAGCGGTTGGCAAAAAGGAAAGGGTTTACACCCGTTGGCTGGGCCGCCAGTATAACCAGCACTTGAATCCAGATTGCGTCATTAATTCCAAATACCATAGTTGCCAAACTCCAGACAATCAGTGGATGTACAAGTGTCTTTATAATGACAATCAAGGGCACTTCCTGCCAGGGTATGTTTTTTCGAAAACTTGCCAGAGTCGCTCCGAGTGCAAACAAAGCACAGGGGGTAACAGAGTTACCCAGCAACTTTGCCATTTCATCAAAAGGCATCCACAATGTTATTTTAAACAAATTGCACACCAATCCGGCAAGCAACCCGATTATGAGAGGATTCGTGATCAATCCGTACGAAGTTCTGGCAATAACAGTTGTAAACTGACCCCTTCCGTTTTTAGCCATTTCAAGCATAATTGTGAAAAGCGGCACCATAATTAGCCCATGTGTACCGATAATAATGAACAAGGGCAAAACCGCCTCTTCACCAAAAGCAAGTAAAACAATAGGAATTCCAAGCAGGACTGTGTTGGAAAAACTACAGGAAAAAGCACTGATAACCTGTTGGGAAACTGTACGCTGCCAGAGAATACGTGTTATAACAAAACCCGACAATAAGACAATGAACGTACCAAAATAGTAAGAAGCAAGATAATCCCACGGTATTACATCCGGAAGGTTTGTTGAGGCGAGAGTACGCAGTAAAAGCATCGGCACGGCAAAATCAAAGACGTACCGCGTGAGTCCACGAATTGCTGACTGGTCAAACCATCCTGCACCGGCGGCGATATAACCTACCATTAAAAGGCCGAAAATTGGTAATATTATATCAATAACAGGTCCAAACACGTTTATTTTTGTAATGGTTTGCGCGGATTATCAAAGAAAAGGAATTCTCATTGAAGTAACTGTACGGTCAGGGAGAGCAGGACTTTTGTTTGAACAGTTTTCTCTTTCATGGTGTTATATTTTTTGGCTTTCAGGTCCAAGGGGTTTCAAGACAATCAACAGCTGCGGCAAAAGCGTCAGTGCCGCAACCAGAGCAATGAGCATCGCCAATCCTGTCAGTAAACCAAAGTAGATGCTTGGAATAAATTTAGAAAGCACAAGAATTGAAAAGCCGATTATAATCGTAATCGAAGTATAATACATGGCGTAACCGATACTTTCGTGTGATCGATGCATGGCAGCCAGATAGTTGCGGTCTTTGGCAAATTCAAACCTGAAGCGATGGATGTAATGAATGGTATTGTCGACTGCAATTCCGACACTTATTGCCGCGATTGTAATGGTCATCATGTCCAACGGAATTCCCATCCAGCCCATGAATCCCAGCACCACTCCAATTGAAAGTACATTTGGAAAAATCGCGATCAGGGCAATGATAATTGAGCGAAACAGAAAAATGAACATGATTAAAAATAAAACAATTACTACTCCCAAAGTGAGAATTTGCGACTTGAAAAGGCTTTGCAGCATATTGTTGTAGAGTACAAGCAAATTTGTGAGTTGCCATTTTCCCTCCGGAATATCCAGCTTGTCCTTCAGATCATGCTGAATTTGTTTCAAAAGCTCATTGCGCCTTAGATTAGGTTCCGAATCACGTATACGCACATAAAACCGCGCTTCATTGTTTTCGACAGATACATAAGGATCCATAATAATTTTTCGAAAACGTTCCGGAAGTTCGTTGTAGAGAAGTGCGAGCATAAAATCATCCAGCGGTTCTCCGGAATTTAGGGTTTTCCCAATTTTGAGCATTGTAGCCAGTGAGAGCACTTTACCTGTCTGCTCCAGTCCATTCAGGTAATCGTGGATATTTTCAATCCGTTCCATTTTTTCTGTAGTGAACCAGTATTGAGCTTTGCCGGCACTTTCCTCAAACTCCTCTTCAAAGGCATCAAACTCATCTTCATCTTCCAGTTCCACTTCTACTTTCACTTCCGTATTTGCTTGCTGAACTTCTTCTTCACTTTGTTCAAGATTAACCACTAAATCGAGCGGTGTTGTGCCTCCTAGTTGTTGGTCAATCAACTTCATTCCCTGATATATCTCAGTGGATTCCCTGAAATAATCGATGAAACTATTTTCAACATTCAGTTTAGCCGCTCCTGCAATACTCAGAATTAAGGCCGCAACACTGATAAACAGAATGCTTTTTCCATGTCGTTCTGTTAGGTCAGCAAATATTTTGGTTAAGGCAAAACGTGACTCAAAGGACGTATTTGGCATCGCCTTTGGCATCAGCATTAAGAGTACCGGAAATATCAAAAACGTCAGAAATAGTGAAACCCCAATACCCGCACTCATCATCCAGCCAAAATTCATGACCGGTAAAATTCCGCTCAAAACCAGTGACGCAAATCCCACCACTGTCGTCAACACAGCAAAAGTACAAGGTCTTGCCATAAAAATCGTTGAATCCAAAATCAACTGTCTTTGATTCAATTCCGGATTTGCACCTGCCAATTCCCGATAACGGACTATCAAATGGATTGTAATCGCCATGGTGATTATCAGTTGGATGGAAATGAAATTTGAGGAAATTACTGTCACTTCCCAGCCAAAAAGACCTAAAAATCCGCTGGTTGTAACAACGGAAAAACTGCAGGTAATCAGGGGGAGCAATATCCAGCGCAACTGTCTGAAAATAACCCAAAGTGTAAGCATCAAAAAAACTAACACAGCACTACCAAAAACCTGAAGGTCACTTCTGATAAAAGTTATCAGATCATCCGCAACCATACTTGCTCCACCAAGAAATATTTTCGCCTCACCACGGTATCTTTCTGCAATTTCTCGGACTTGATAAATATTTTTGTGCTCGACCATTCGCATTTTGTCGCGGTGATTTTTAAAATCCAGCAGCACTTTTTCCAGTTCTTGCTGCTCCACAATGCTCAAAGTTTTCTCTTTTTCTTTTTTTCGCAAACTGTTCCTTTGCTGCAGCAATTCACGATACAGCGGATCATCATGCAGATTTATCAGCAAGGCAGTGGTTTTGAAATCCGGACTGACGAGATTATCTCTATAAATTGGGCTGTTGAGGAATTCTTCTTTAGCAAGGGCTTTATCGATTTCAGGAGATTCCAGCGTAGGAATATTTTTCAGCAATTCCTTGACAGGTTTGGGCGGGCTTTCCAGTAATGGCACATTCAAGATGGAAACCACTGACTCAACTCTCTTCAACTCCAGCAGTTCGGCACTCAATTTCCGCAAAGAGTTTAGAGTCGCGTCTGCAAGCAAATCTCCCTTTGGAGTGTAGGTCAAAATAAGGAAATCACTGTTTCCATAGCGCTCATTTACTATTCGTGTAAAAGCCAGATCTTTGTCATCTTCAAGCAGCAGAGTTTCTGCTGAAGCATCAATTTCTAAATATCGCGCTTGATAACCCAATGCTGCGATGCAGATAATCATTATTAGCAAAATGCTTTTAGGGTAACTTAGAATGAATTTGTCGTAAAATTTCCTCAGCATCAAGACCCCAATTTTCGTGCAGAACGCAGGCGTTCCATTAACTGTTCCAATGATTCTTTTTTCAAAATTCCTGAAAACTGGGAGCGATAAGTCTGAACTATGCTGACTCCAAGGACATCAACGTCATAAACCATCCAACCTTTTTTCTTTGTTTTGTAGAGTTTGTATGTCATCTCTTTTTTATCGTCCTTGCTGACAAGATAAGTCACTACTTCAACACGATTTTTCTTGGTCATTTTTGCTTCATCAACCACAACTTCTTCATCCGTATAAAGGTCTAGTTTGTCAAGATATGATTGCTTAAGACGCTCCACGAAGAGTTTAGAAAATTCTTTTCGACCGCTCTTACTGAGTGATTTCCAGTGCTTTTTACCTAAACTCAATCTGGCCATCAAACTAAAATCAAAAAGACCGTCGATTGTTTTTAAAATACCTTGCTTTTTTTCTTCTTTACTCAAACTGCTGTCCTTGAGTGTGCGTATCACAAGATCAACTTTTTCTTTGGTCATTGCCCGGATTTCACTGACCTCATCAGCAAAAAGCGATGTTGCACCAAAAGAGAAGCATAAAATAGAAATGAGTAATCCATTGATTATTGTTTTTATTACATCTTGCATGGTTATTCCTTAATTAGTTTAGCTCGGTTTTGTTCATAGATATCCCGCAAAAAAGGGTAGAGTTCAATTGCGTCTTTTTTGAGATTTGCATATTGACCAATACGTAATGACTCACGGTTTATTGTTTTCAAAAGTGTCAGCTCAGACTGCTGCAGAGTTTTTCTGGAAAGACCCAGGTATTCACCTTCCGGTTGAGGAAAGTTGTATGGCCGATTTTCAATATAGTTAACAGGATCCATCTGCATTTCCGGATACAAGCTGAACATGTCACGTAAATTTGAGGGTCCCAAAAACGGCAAAACGACGTGAAACCCTCCTCCAACTCCGTAATGTCCCAGAGTCTGCCCGAAATCCTCTTCGTGCGCTTCTAAACCAAACCATTCTTTTGCCGGATCCCAAAATCCTAATATTCCGACTGTACTGTTAATGCTGAATCGAAGAAATTCCTCTCCCGCGTTTTTTGCTTTAAGTTGCAACACGTTATTGACAAAACGCAGAGGAAAGAGCAGATTATGAAAAAAGTTTTTCACTCCTCGCCGTGCCTCATCCGGAAGAACCCAGCGATATCCACGTGCAACCGGATCCAAAACAAAAATATAAAATCCGTCATTAAATTCTGTCATCACGCTGTTGTATCCGGACAGAGGATCAAAAACCTCCTTTTCTGATGCGGAAAACTCATCTTCAAACTCATCATCAAATCCGCCTTCTTCGTCATCTGCAACTTCTGTTTCCGGAATAGTTTTTGAAGCTTCCGGAGTTTTTTCCTTCGCATAAGCAAGTTGCCCTTTCAGGAACAGGAACGAAATGGAGAGGATGGTAAAAATCGTTAAGAACGCGAGAAAAATTTTTGGCATCAGTTGTCGCTTATTATTTTTTTATTATCAGATAGGGTTTACTTTTTTACTGCCAAGTGCAAGATTATTACAGGTTGAAATGATTTTGCTTAATACTTTGCTCAGTTATTATCTGAGCAAAAGTGGACTCAAAAATTAATTATTTTTACTATCTGCTTGTCACGTCTAACAAACTGTTTATACGGGAACGTGATTTTTCCAGATCTCTCACAGGAGATCTTTTTTACCTGAACTCTAAAATAAAAGAGAATTAATGGAAGATTCCAAACCAATAATCAAAATTGGAGATAAAGGCCCAATTGTAATCAAAGGCGGCGCGACCATAGTCTATCCTGATGGACGTGAGGAACTGCGGGAAGGAACAGTTGCCCTTTGCCGCTGTGGACTTTCTGCCAATAAACCGTTCTGTGATGGTACTCATAAGGAGTGTGATACCTGGTGAGCATGTAATTATTTTGAATGTCAGATGATTATCTGTTTTTTCAATTTTTTTTGGATAAATGTGTTTTCAGTGTAAGAAACTGCTCTCAACAAGACTAAAATTGAGAAAGCGATAATTGGGCATTTTTTAATAGCCATTATACTTGACATCGACCTGTTCGATGACTTATCAAATATCGTTGTTATAAATTGTCTGACAATTAATCCAAGTATCTTGAACACATTGGAATAATTATTTGTTGAAAAATCTATTGATTATGTCAATTGATGTAGTGCTTCAGTTTAACCTCAAAATGGTTATGAAAATGAAACAAATTCTACTCATTGCTCTCACCCTGTTGTTTTTTATACCTATTCCTTTTGTTCAGGCAGTAGAAACTGGAATCTTGTTTCGAAGAGAAGTGCATGGAAAATTAGGATGGTATAAAGAAGGTAATGCAGAAAAAAATGAAAAATATCTGGGAGAAATTAATAATGGAAAGCCAAATGGAAAAGGTACACTTTCCAGTCCTTATGGGGGAACGTATGTAGGCGAGTTTAGGGATGGTTTACCACATGGGCTGGATATATTAAAATTGCCTGATGGAAAAATTTATGACGGCCAATGGATAGACGGGATATAAGGAAGGTCAGGGCGCCTGCACTTTTTCTGATGGAAATAAGTGTGGGCGAGACCGGTACTATCCTCACATCTTCAGACGGTTCAACTTGGGTTTCCAGGACTTCCGGAACTACCATTTTCTATATGGAGTTAGCTATGGAGACAACGCATTTGTGGCAGTCGGTACGTCAAACACTATTCTCTCCTCTGCTGACAACGGTACAACCTGGACTACCAGGACTTCTGCTACAAATGAAGAAATCAGGTCAACCGACTATGGAAACAGTATTTTCATGGCTGTAGGTTTAACTGGGACTATCCAGGCATCTGCTGATGGAACCACCTGGACGGCAAAAACTTCAGGGACTACAAAAGACCTGTATAATGTATCCTTTATAAACAACTCCTTCATTGCCACCGGTAACGGCACTATCATTTCCTCATCAGACGGTACAACCTGGTCCGCAATGACCTCCAACTCAGGCAATCTCTGGGGAATTGATTATGGAAACAGTACATTGGTGACGGTTGGCGACTCAGGAAAGATCATCACCTCTACTGACAATGGAACATCCTGGACTACTAGAACTTCAGGTACATCAAACAGTCGCTATCAAGTCGTCTATGGAAACAATACATTTTTGGCAGTTGGTGCAACAGGTACCGTCCTCACCTCTACGGACAACGGAACAAGCTGGACTTCAAGAACTTCCGGAACAACAAATATCCTCTATGGAATGTGACTTAACAGGTAAATCCTGAAAACTTCTCTTTCTTAATACAAGAGCTGTGACCCATTTCATGTCCTCCAGTTAAATGTTAATCTGCATCCCGGTAACTATTCAGGTTGACGGGAGAATAGCATTTTTTTAAGCCTTCTTTTAGCATCATTCCCAGACACTCACCTTTGGCGAAAAAAAGTTATACTTCAGAATTATTTCACTGTATGACTTAATGATATCAATTACTTATCTTCAATGGTATATATTTTGCTGAAGTTATATAAATAGAGGATTGACCTGCAAAAGATCGATCCAAAGTACGGCTTCAGCGACATCTTTGCGCAGCATTAAATCCGCGTCGTGGAAAAGTTGATTAAGCCTTATTGTTCGCGAGAACATCATCAACATTTTCTTTCAGGATAGTCAACACTATCCGGAGAGATTGAAAATGTTAACTTATGGTTAACTAAAAATAAAGGAGCTAGATGAACAAGCTATTATTATTTTCAATAATGATGGCGACATGGATGGTTGTTAGTTGTGGGACAACGGATGGAACTAAAGCAGGTCCCGAATTAGGTTATTATGAAGACAAGAAAGAAATGAAAGAAGGGAGTTATATTTTCTCCGCAAACTCTGTTTGGCATTGCGTAATTGCTTTAAAACCCTGGCTCAACAAAGAATGCGAATAGAAAATCAGGAACATTTTGCTAGGAAATTCTCATAATGTTTCAACCTTCTACAGATCTTTCAAATATTACTGAGGACGCGCAGGTCAGACCGGTTCTGACATAACCGGTTTATTTAAAACCGGCATCTGACTTTTGGTCACTGCGCGTTTTTATAATCATTGGTTGATGCACACTCATCTCTTGCGTGTTCTACAAGTTATGGGCTTTCCCTAGGCATCGGCTTCCTTTTCAATCAATAGATCCGGATTAAATTCCTCACGCTCCGCTCTATTTTCCCAGTCTCTTTGCGTCTCCATTGTTGGCACAAAATATCCCATTTTTATATCAAGGATACCGACCTGTATAATATTTTCAGCTGCAAATTACTGTCTGCGAGTACCAAAAATAGAACCCTCATTTGAATTATTTTTCATTAATGAAAGATTTTACTTGGAAGTTTTTTGAAAGCTATTAACATGGTCTAGGTTTGCGATTTATTTTTGTCATTTTCTTTAAATGAGAGATTTCAAGACAGGTTAAATTGACCTTGCTGAATGAATTGATTTTATGGAATATCTTAGGCAAATATAACTCCGGCCTTCCTCAGATTCACCAAAAGAAATTGCAGAGGGATTTGTCACGATCCATGGAGAATTGGATTAGTTGAAGAAGATTGCTTGGACTAATGCCCTTAATCAGAAATAATCTGTACACTTGACTCCAGACTTTTGGTAGTTGAGGAAATCGGTTTGTGCAGTGGGAAGTCCGGAAAACTTTTGAAACGACGGAAAGTCG
>JYMV01015963.1_pt1 | contig 23735 bp, 27 predicted proteins | sample 338911 | NCBI WGS metagenome assembly JYMV01 (sample SAMN03354496, study PRJNA234377) | hydrothermal vent metagenome | biome: Deep sea; feature: Hydrothermal plumes at the Eastern Lau Spreading Center, Western Pacific Ocean; material: Seawater | place: Tonga | collected 2009 | depth 2000 m m
CAACAAAATAAGTATCAGACAAAGGAATATCTACAATTACATTTCCTAAAAAAATTCCTGTAATACCACCATTTACAAAAGTTACAATGAAACCAAGACAAAAAAGCATTACTGTCGTCATTCTAATATTTCCTCTCCACAATGTTAGTACCCAATTGTAAACTTTCAATGCTGTTGGAACTGCAATGATAAGAGTGGTTGTAGCAAAGAAAAAACCAAACCAAGGATTCATTCCACTGACATACATATGGTGGGCCCATACAAAAAAGCTAAGCGCTCCAATAGCAACAATAGCCCAAACCATCATTCGATAACCAAAAATATTTTTTCTTGAATGAACAGATATTAAATCTGAGACTATTCCAAATGCAGGTAACGCTACAATATAAACCTCAGGATGACCAAAAAACCAAAACAAATGTTGAAAAAGAACTGGAGAGCCTCCTCCATATTCTAGTATTTCTCCAGCCTTTAATATTGTTGGCATAAAAAAACTAGTACCAAGTATTCTATCTAGACTCATCATAATCACACTCACAAATAATGCTGGAAATGCCAATAAAGCTAAGACCGTAGCAGTAAAAATTCCCCAAACGGTTAAAGGCATTCTCATTAGTGTCATTCCTCTAGTACGAGCCTGCAATATTGTAATTACGTAATTTAACCCACCCATTGTAAAACCGACAACAAATAAAGCTAAAGACACAAGCATCAAAATAATTCCAGCTCCAGATCCTGGAGTTCCTTCTAAAATTGCTTGAGGTGGATAAAGTGTCCAGCCTGATCCTGTAGGACCTCCTGGTACAAAAAAACTAGCCATTAAAACTAAAACGGCTACAAAGAACATCCAATAACTTACCATATTGACATATGGAAAAACCATATCTCTTGCTCCAGTCATTAATGGTATTAAATAATTTCCAAACCCGCCGAGAAATAGTGCGGTTAAAAAATAAACAACCATTATCATGCCATGCATGGTAACAAACTGATAATAATGTTCTGCAGTAATGAATGGAACTAGTTCAGGAAAACCTAATTGTAAACGCATTAACCAAGAAAGAATAAGACCAATGATACCCGTAAAAACAGCTGTAAGCGTATACTGTATACCAATAACTTTTGCGTCCTGACAAAAAATCCATTTGGTTATAAAACTGTGCCCATGATACAAATCCTGGTCAGAAACTTCTGCAGGTTTTACATAATCGATATCTGACACTGATCCTGAAGAATCAGAAATTGTTCTTGAAGGCTGAGCTTCAATTGAAGTTTTATTTTTGTAAAAATCGTCTGACATAAATCAATTATTCTTTAATTATATATAATATCTCATTCATTTAAATTATTTATTTTTGCTAATTTTATTTTTTTAATTTCTTTACCATTTAGTGTTGCTATGAAATCTGAAAATGTTTCCTGTTGTTCTAGCCATTTTTCGTAGTTTTCTTCATTATCTACAACAACTTTTGCTCTCATGCCATAATGACCAATGCCGCAATATTCTGCACACAAAACTTCGTAATCCCCTTCTTTATTGGGTTCAAACCAATAGTAAGTAATAAGACCAGGAACAGCATCCATTTTTGCTCTAAATTGTGGCACATAAAAATTATGCAGAACATCAGTTGACCTTAATAAAATTTTAACAGGTCTATTGGTTTTTAAATGTAATTCATCGCTTTGAATCAAAATGTCATCTCTTCCATTTTGATCATCTAAATTGATTCCAAAAGGATTTTGATCATTAATATTTACCATATTTGACGTTCCTAATTTTCCATCTTCACCAGGTAATCTATACTGCCATCCCCATTGCCTTGCCATGACTTCAATATTAATTGCATTGGGAGGTGTGTTTATATATTGATTCCAAACTATTAGTCCTGGAGCTAAAAGAGCTGCAACACCTAAAGTGGTCACTACAGTTAATATTATTTCCAATTTATTATCTTCAGGTTTATATTCAACTTTACGGCCTTCTTTGTAAGAAAATTTAAAGACACAATAAATCATGAACAAACAAACTGCGATGAATACACCTCCTCCAATCCAAAATGTTAACACTATAGTATCGTCCATTGCACCCCAATTTGAAGCGATGTCTGTCCACCACCATGGAGTAAAAACATGGAATAATATTGAGCCAACAATTACTGCTAAAAAGATAAATCCAGCATGCATAGAGTCGAAGTTATAAAAGAACTATATACATAATCTAGAGACAAAATGTCTTAATAAATGGCTTAACAAGCCGTATAATCAATAAAGTATGCTTGGAAAATTTGGAATTTTGGCAGTTATACTTATTTTGGTCTTTCTTTTTTTTATTGTTATATCACTTGGAGCCGGATTCTTTTCTAAAGGTGAAAAAAGTCCTGAAATAAAAAAATATTTAAAATCTGTTAATATTTTATTAATAGTAATTGCAGTTGTTGGAACTATTCTTGTTTTTTTTCTTTAATTAATAATTCTAATACAAATTTAAGACAGCAAAGATTTACACCATGCAATCACAGTATCATTAAAAATATACATGGTTAAAAAAAACAATAACCAAACGATTAATAAAAATGTCCAGTAAAGAGATAATGCTGCTATATTTTTCTTTTGGCTTATTATTTCTTCTTCTTTTAGTTTAAGAGTTTTAGAACAAACTTTACCCCAAAAAAATAATCCTCCTAAAAGATGTAATCCATGAAGAGCTGTAAAAAAATAAAAAGATGAAAAATAAGAATTGGTAGAAACAAACTTGCCACTTTTCATTAATTGATACCAAAAAAATGTTTGTCCAAATAAGAATAAATAACTTAAAGCTCCAACTAAAATTAAATTTTTTTTAATTCTTGTTGGATCATTTTTTTTTAAATCTTTTGTAATTTTGCTAAAATAATAAGTGACACAAAATAAAACTAACGTATTAAACCATAACAAATTTGGTTTTAATAAAAATCTAGTATCTTGTTCAGGAGGTACGGAGTAAAGATAGCCCGTAAAAATTAAACTGAACAGCACTGTACTTACGCCAAAGATAATTATAACGGCCGAAGTTTGCATTGATATATTAAATGTTCGACCTTGGTGATAACTATCAATTCTTGCTTGATTTTCTTCCCATGGTTTTTCAGTTAGTGCCCCAAAAAGCTTTTTTAAAATATTAGACATAAATCTATATAGATTATAAATATAGCTATTAAATTATGAAATTAAAGACATCTATAACAATTATTGGTGGCTGCTTAATAATTTTTATATTTATAATGTTGCCAATTATTTTATCAGTTCAAGATAAAAAAGAGAATTATGTCGCATCAATCAAAGGATCATCATTTTCACTAAACGATATAAATAATAATCCAATAACAGAAAAATCTTTTCAAGGACCTGGCACTGCTCTATTTTTTGGTTTTACTCATTGTCCAGATGTATGTCCAATAACTTTAAATAAACTAAGTATTATTTTAGAAAAATTAGAAAAAGAAAATAAAACATTAAAAGTATTTTTTATTAGCATTGATCCCGATAGAGACACTCCAGAAGTAATGAGAGATTATTTAAGTTCTTTTGAAGGTAAATTTATAGGTATTACTGGAGAACCAGAAAAAATATTTAAACTTTCGCAGTCCTGGGGCATAACCAGCGTAAAAATATTTTCTGAAAATGGACAATATACTGTTAATCACAGTTCCCCAGTTATTTTACTTAAAGATGGAAAATATACGAATCGTATTATGCATCATGATGACATTAAAACATCTATAAAAATAATTAAAAAATATTTATAAATTTAAAAAATAATTAATTATAGATAGTGCAGAAATTGCAGCTGTTTCTGTTCTTAAAATATTGTCGTTTATTTTTAAAGATTGAACATCCTTAAAATTAAGAATTTGCTCTCTTTCAGCTTCTGTAAAATCTCCTTCTGGTCCAATTATTATGCAAATTGGTTTATCTTCTTTTTGTATTTTTGGATCTAGCTTTTGATTTTTAGTGTTTATATCACCAAAAATAATATTAATTTTATTATTATTTTTTTCTAAAAAAGATTTCAAATTTTGGATTTTTTCAACTTTTGGTACTAGCAAACGATTAGATTGCTCTGAAGCTTCTATTGTTATGTTTTCAACCCTTTCGTAGTTTATTTTTCTCACAATTGTACGATCAGTAATAACAGGTATAAATTTTGTTACACCTAGTTCGGTTGCCTTTTGAATCATAAAATTAAAATAATTAGATTTAATGGGTGAAAAAGCTAGCCAAATTTCTTTTGAATTTTCTTTTTGTCTTAATTGCTTTGTAATAATAAATCCAACTATCCCATTTGAAATTTCTTTAATTTTTGCTTCCCACTCCACACTCTCATTAAATAAAGAAAAAGTTTCATTAACTTTAACTCTCATAACTTTATTAACGTAGTGTGATTGGGGTTTATCGAGCTTAGCAGTTAAATTAAGTGATAAATTTTCAGGGAAAAATAATCTAATATTGCTCATATAAAGCTATGTGGTTGCTTGATATACTTTAACATATGTTTATATGATATTCATATGAAACAAATAGAAGTAGATAGAATTATAGATCCAATACCAGCATCGGATGGCGCTGGTGTTAAATTAAAAAGAAGCATTGGAACTGACCCTAATTATTTTGACCCTTTTTTAATGTTAGATGAATTTGGCTCAGAAAATAAAGATGATTATATTGGTGGATTTCCTCCTCACCCTCATAGAGGAATTGAAACTGTAACCTATATGCTTAATGGAGAATTTGAACATGAAGACAGTACCGGCGCAAAAGGAAGAATGTCTTCAGGTGATGTTCAGTGGATGAAAACTGGCGGTGGAATAATTCATTCTGAAATGCCAGCCATGTCTGAAGGTAAACTCCATGGATTTCAATTATGGGTAAATATGCCCGCAAAACTAAAAATGAATAAACCTGAATATATCTACATAGACGCTAAACAAATGCAGGTTTATAAAGATAACGAAAAAAAAATTAAAATTATTGCTGGAAAATTTGATAATTTTGAAGGACCTGTAAAAGGTCACAATGTTGAACCAATATATTTTGATGTTGAGCTTGAAAAAGACAAAGAATTTAATTTTAATCTTCCTTCAACCCATAATTCTTTCATTTATTTAATTGAGGGAGAAATTAAAATTGGAGAGCAAAATCATGACCCAGTTAAAAACTCGACTTTAATTCTTCTAACAAAAGGTGAAAAATTAAAAGTTAAAGGTGTAACTAAGTCAAAATTTTTATTAATTTCTGGAAAACCAATTGGAGAGCCTATAGCTAGAGGAGGTCCGTTTGTTATGAATACTAAAGAAGAAATATTAAAAGCTGTACAAGACTATCATAATGGTACATTTGTAAAATAATGAAAGCTGTAAAGATTGAAAAAAATGGTAGCCCTGAAGTAATAAAAATAGAAGAAATTACATTAGGTAAACCTGGCAATGATGAAGTTTTAATTGAGCATGTTGCAATTGGGTTAAATTACCTAGATAATTATCATAGATCAGGCTTATATCCTGTTAAATTGCCTTCAGGCATTGGTATTGAGGCTTCAGGAATTATTAAAGAAGTTGGACCTAACGTTTCAAATTTTTCTATTGGTGATAAAATAGCTTATTCTGCAATGCCTTTGGGAGCATACTCTACTCATAGAATCTTTCCTACAAAAAATTTAGTTAAAGTTCCTGATGGAATAGACTTAACTTTAGCAACAACTTTAATGACTAAAGGCTTAACTACTTATTATTTATTGCACAAAACCTACCCAGTCTCTTCTGGTGAAACCATTTTATATCACGCTGCTGCAGGAGGTGTTGGACAAATATTTTGCCAGTGGGCTAAAAGTTTAGGGTGTAAGGTCATTGGCACAGTTGGAAGTGATGAAAAAATTAATTTAGCAAAAAAAAATGGATGTGATGAAGTAATAAATTATTCTAAAGAAGATTTTGCAAAAAGAGTTATGGAATTAACTAATGGAAAAGGTTTGCCTGTGGTTTATGACGGAGTTGGAAAATCAACATTTGAAAAATCCCTTGCATGTTTAAAAACCAGAGGAACGATGGTGTCTTTTGGAAATGCTTCTGGAGCACTATCACCAATAGATGTACCGAAGATGCTTCAGCCAAAAGGATTGTTTTTTGTAAGACCTTCAATGGGTCAATATTTAAGCACAAGTGAAGAATTGAACGAAGCTTCAAAGATGTTATTTGAAAAAATAAACTCTGGACAAGTTAAAATAGAAATATTTAAAAAATATAAATTAGATGAAGCTATGCAAGCTCATATAGACCTCGAAAATAGAAAAATTATTGGTCCAGCAGTAATTATTCCTTAGTCTAAATCTATTTTCATATCTGATAAATGAAGTTTTAATGTTTGTGTGGAAAGAAATATATCTCTGATAAAAAAAATAACCGAAACTATCATTGCTAAACAACAAGATCCAAAAATAATCCTTGCCAAAAAAATCATATTAAAATAAAGAGCAAAAACTGTTAACATATTGAACAAAAATCCAAAGCTTGCACATGCAAGCGTATACTTTAACCATTTAACCCTTGCACTTAAATTAATAAGCTGCTTTTCCCATTCTGGAGGAATGTGTTTTTCCCAAACGTACTCGTCATGTATTTTTCTGATTAAATTACTTAGTGTATGAAAACGATTACCATAAACGCTCATCAATAGAGGTATGGCTGGAAACATAAGTGCCGTAACTGTGTAATCAATATTCATATCGAATCAATTTGATTATGAATCTAGGCTTTGTTATTTACAAGTAAATTATAATGAAAAATCTAAATTTATTCATTGAACTGACAAGATTAAATAAATCAATTGGTTACATGCTACTTTTTTGGCCATGTTTATGGGGACTCACAATTGCTTATGATTTCAACAATGATTTAAATATTTATATTTTTTATTTATTTTTATTTTTTGCTGGATCAATTCTAATGAGATCAGCAGGATGTATAGTTAATGATATAACTGATAGAAACTTTGATAAAAAAGTTGCAAGAACAAAAAATAGACCTATTGCTTCAGGAAAAATATCAATTTTTTTAGCAAGAGTTTATGTGATAATTTTATGTTCTTTAGCTTTTTTAATTCTAATTAATTTTAATAAACTTACAATAATTCTAGCAATTGCATCCTTGCCTTTGGCTTTCGCTTATCCATTAATGAAGAGATTTACATATTGGCCCCAATTATTTTTAGGAATAACATTCAACTATGGCTTAATCCTAGGCTGGGCATCAATTAATGAAAGCATAAGTTTGATACCATTAGTTTTTTATTTTGGAGCCATATTTTGGACACTCGGATATGACACGATATACGGATACCAAGATATTAAAGATGACGAAATTATTGGAGTTAAATCAACCTCTATAAAATTTAAAAACAATCCAAAAAAAATTTTATTTTTATGTTATTCAATAACTTTTTTATCGCTTATCTATATAGGGTTGTTAATGAATTTTAATTATATTTATTTTTTGTTTCTAATTTTTCCATTTGTTCATTTGTTTTTTTTCCAATTAATTAAATTAAATGCAAAAAATCCAAACTTATGTTTAAAAATATTTAAGTCTAATAACTTATTAGGTTTAATAATTTTTTTAAATTTATTAGTAGGTAAATTAACCTTATGAGAAATATAGATATCATAAAAAGATTATACAACAATTATACAAAACAATTTTTACCAAAAATTTTATTATCAGTATTTTTTTCTGTGTTGGTGGCTGGAAGCACTGCTTCAATTGCATGGTTGCTTGACCCGGCAATTAAAAAAATTTTTATTGATAAAGATCAAACATTAACTTTGGTTATTCCATTAATAATAATCTTAGCTTTTTCTACCAAAGGTGTTTCTCTTTATTTTGCAAAAACAATTCTTATTAGAGTAGGTCAAGAAATAACAAAAATACTTCAATTCCAAGTTATGAAATCAATTATTGAAGCTGACAGTCAAATAGTTGATAATAAACATTCGGGAAAATTTATATCTCATTTAACTTTTGATGTGGGCATGATCACTAATTTAGTTAGCACAGTAATACTTAATTTAACCAAAGATACGTTTACTTTAATTGGTTTATTGGGAGTTATGTTTTATCAAAATTGGAGATTAGCTTTATTTGCTATAATAATGATTCCATTAGCTTCTTTTGCGGCTCGGTCACTTGGTAAAAGAATGGGAAAAGCTACTACTGAAGCAGCAGATAGAGCAGGAGAATTAACTTCGTATTTATTGGAGATTTTTAAAAATCACAAAATAATTAAAATTTTCCAGAAGGAAAACTTCGAATTTTCAAGAACTGAAAAATTTATTAATAATCTTAAAGAAAAAGTAATTAAAATTCAAACGGTTTTGGTTAGAGCTTCACCAATAATGGAGATATTAACTGGATTTATGATTGCTGGTCTAATTTTCTATTCTGGAAAGCTGATTTTAAAAAATGAATTAGATATCAATAGCTTTTTTTCTTTTCTAGCTGCAATGATGTTAGCCTACCAACCAATAAGATCATTAGCCACATTAAACATGGGAATAAACCAAGGATTAGCGGCGGCTAAAAGAATTTTGCCAATTATAGATATGAAAAACCAAATAATAGAAACAGAAAAGCCAAATAATTTAGAAATAAAAAAAGGAGAAATAAGATTCAATAAAGTTAGATTCAAATATAATGATGATGAAAGAGATGTTCTTAAATCAATTGATTTAACCATTAGTGGAGGTGAAATGACATCAGTTGTAGGTCATAGTGGAGCGGGAAAATCTACAATTTTAAATTTAATACCAAGATTTTATGATAGTAATTCTGGAGATATTTTAATTGATGACCAATCTATTTACAAAAGTAAAATTTTCTCATTAAGATCAAACATATCTTTAGTTAATCAGGATACAACTTTATTTGATGATACAATTAAAAATAATATTGCTTATGCAAAACTAGATGCTTCTGAAGATGAAATTTTTGAAGCAGCAAAACTTTCATTTTGTGATGAATTTATAAATAAATTACCAAATAAATTTGATACAATTATAGGAGAAAATGGAATAAGGCTATCAGGAGGAGAAAAACAAAGATTATCTATTGCAAGAGCAATGTTAAAAAAAAGCAAGATAATACTTCTAGACGAAGCAACATCTTCTTTGGATGCAGAGACCGAAAGTAAAATTCAAGAAGCTATCAAATTTTTAACAAAGAATAGAACTACATTAGTAATTGCTCATAGACTATCTACAATTATGAATTCAAATAAAATTTATGTTGTTGATGATGGAAAAATAGCAGCTGAAGGCAATCATCAAGAATTAATAAAATCATCAGAAATTTACAAAAATTTTTACGAAAAACAATTAAGAAAAGATTAATGTTGTTTTTATATAGAATATTAATTAATTCAATATTATTAATTTCGCCTTTAATAATAATTTATAGAATTTTAAATAATAAAGAACATCCTAAAAGATTTTTAGAAAAAATTGGAATATTTAGTGATAAACCAAATGTCGCAAAGTTGATTTGGTTTCATTGCTCAAGTGTAGGAGAAATACTAAGCATAATTCCATTAATTGAAAAATTAGAAAAAAAAAGAGGTATAAAGAAAATACTCTTGACTTCAAGTACATTAAGTTCAGCAAAAGTATTTAATAAATTTAAATTTAAAAAAACTATTCATCAGTTTTTTCCAATTGATGTAAATTTCATTACTAATAAATTTTTAAGTCAGTGGAAGCCATCGGTAGCTATTTTTGTTGAGTCTGAAATCTGGCCAAATATGATATTTAATTTAAAAAAAAGAAACATCCCTCTAATATTACTAAATGCAAGAATAACTAAAAAATCATTTAATAGATGGAAAAAAATATCTATATTTTCAAGGTTATTATTTAATAAATTTGACATTTGTTTATCTCAAAACAATGAAACAAAAAATTATCTTAAAAAACTAGGCGCTAGAAACATCAAAAAATTAGGAAATTTAAAATTTTCGGAAACAGGTTTAAAAATAACTAATAAGTTAAATAAAAACCAAAAAAATTTTTTTAAATTAAAAAAAATATTATTTGGAGCAATAAGCACTCATAATTATGAGGAAATTTTTTGTGCAAAAATACATAATGATTTAAAAAAAAATTATATAAATGGAATTACTATAATTATTCCTAGACATATTCACAGATCTTCAGAGATTAAGGAAGATATAGAAAAAATTGGATTAAAAGTGCACCTGCATAGCTCTAATCAAAAAATTAAAGAAAATACTGACATTTATTTAGTGGATACCTATGGAGAAACAAAATCATTCCAAAAAATTTGTAATATTGTATTTCTAGGAGGTTCCTTGATTAGACATGGCGGCCAAAATCCTTTAGAAGCAGCAAGACTAGGATGTAAAATTATTCATGGTCCTTATATTGATAACTTTTTAGAAGTATATGATTTGTTAAACAAAATTAAAATTTCTTCAAAAATTAGAACTCTTAGACAAGCAAAAAATATTATTAACAAAAATTTAAATAATAAATTCAATTCAAAACAAATTGTAAAAAAGATAAATTCTATCGGAAATGAAGTATTGGTTGAAAATCAAAAGGAGATTAGCAAATATTTTTAAATGAAATTGAAAAAACCAAAATTTTGGGATAGTTCCAGATTTTCCTTTTGGGCTATTTTATTTTTTCCAATTTCAATATTATTTTTGTTATTTTCTTTTATAAATAAATATAAAATATCCAAAAAATTTCCAATACCGATTATTTGCGTGGGAAATATTTATGTGGGTGGCACTGGAAAAACGCCTTTAGCATCAGAAATTTTTAAGATCACTAAATCTCTAGGAAAAAATCCTGCATTTGTTAAAAAATACTACGATTATCTTAAGGATGAAATAACAATGCTAAAAAAAGTAGGAACAACATTCGTTTTCTCTAATAAAAAATAAAAACGATATTGCAATTCTTGATGATGGATTTCAAGATTATACTATTAAAAAAAATTTTTCAGTTGTTTGCTTTAATCAAAAGCAATGGATTGGAAATGGACTCGTAATACCATCTGGACCGTTGAGAGAAAGAATTACAGCTGTAAATAGATCTGATTGCATTGTTATAAATGGTGAAAGAAATATTAAAATTGAAGATCAAATATATAATAAAAACAAGAATGTTAAAATATTCTACTCAAAATATAAACCCGTAGATATTAATAGATTTAAAGATAAACAAATATATGCTTTCTCTGGAATAGGAAATCCATCAAATTTTTTTGATTTATTAAAAGAAAATAATTTGAATTTAATAGGCACAAACTCTTTCCCAGATCACTGCCACTTTACTGTGTCTGACTTGGAAATGCTAATAAAAAAAATTAATAGTGAAAAGAATCAAATTCTATTAACTACAGAAAAAGATTATTTTAGAATCCATGATAATTTTAAAACACATTTTCAATATTTGAAAATTGAACTGGAGATAAAAAATAAAGATAATTTTATAGAATTAATAAAAAAAAATATATGAAAATTATAAAATATTTTTTTGAGTTTATAAGTATAATTTCTTTATTTTGTATTTTTAAAATAATAGGACTTAAAAATGCATCTAACCTTGGAAGTATTCTGGGAAAAATTATTGGTCCTTTTTTTAGATCAAAAGATATAATTAAACAAAATATTAAAATTGGATTAGGTGATATTGATAAAAAAAAAGAGGAAGAGACCTGAATATATTTTCTTAAAAAATTTCAAATTAAACAAAACTGGATTTGATCACATGAAAATCACAGGAATTGAATATTTAGATCAAATAAAAGAATCAAATAAACCGGTAGTTTTTTTTTCTGGTCACTTTGCAAATTTTGAACTTATGGCAATGGAACTAGATAAATTTGGGATTAAACTTGCTGCAATTTATAGACCTTTAAATAATTTTTTTTTAAATCCATTCATGGAATATTTAAGAATGAAATATATTTGTCCTATACAAATTCCAAAAGGTGTAGCTGGTTCTAGGGAAATAATAAAAAAAATCAAAGATGGGTATAGTATTGCTATAATGGTAGATCAACGTGTTAGCGAAGGACCAAGAATATCTTTTTTCAATAAAGAGGCACATACTACCACTATTCCAGCACAAATAGCTCTGAAATACAATTGCAAACTAGTCCCAATATATATTGAAAGAAAAAACGGAATTAATTTTGAAATGGTGATTCATAAACCATACGAAATAACAAAAACTGGAGTTCATGAAGAAGACTTAAAAAATAATTCTTTAACAATTAATCAAAATATTGAAAAAATGATTATCAAAAACCCAACTCAATGGATTTGGACTCATAATCGTTGGAAATAATTTAATTTTTTTTGATTAATTCTTCTCTCTTTCTATCTGCTTCTACATAAGAAAAGTAGGCTTCTTGTAATTCTACATTCCAATAGGTAAGTTTATCTAAATAAATTTTCTTTCCTGATACCGCACAAATTACATGATCTCCATCTTCTATTATTTCAAAATTATTTGGCAGATATTTTATTGTGGCTAATTTATTTTTCATTGGATAGAAGGATACTTATATATGATTATAAGTATTATAGGAAGTGGTGGGAGAGAACATGCAATCTGTAAAAAAATATCCGAGTCTCCACAAATAAGTAAAATTTATTGTATACCCGGCAATGCTGGGACAAGTGAAATAGCTGAAAATATTGAAATCGATTTAGATAATTTTGATAAAATAAAGAATTTTTTAATAAAATCAAAAGTTGATTTAGTTATAGTTGGTCCAGAAAAACCTTTGGTTAATGGAATAGTAGATTTCTTAGAAAAAGAAAAAATTAAAGTTTTTGGTCCAAAAAAAATTCCTTCTCAACTTGAAGGATCAAAAATTTTTACAAAAAAAATTTGTAAAAAATATAATATTCCTACAGCAAATTTTGGTATTTTCGAAAATACTAAAGATACAATCAATTTTATAAAATCTAGCAATTTTCCAATTGTAGTTAAGGCAGATGGATTAGCATCAGGTAAGGGAGTTTACATATGTGAAAATTCATATTCTGCAAATGAAGCTGTAAAAGAAATATTTGATGGAAAATTTGGTGAAGCAAAAAATGTTTTAATTGAGGAATTTTTAAAAGGTGATGAAATGAGTTTTTTCGTAATATGTGATGGAAAAAACTTTCAAAACTTTCAAACAGCCCAGGATCATAAAAGAGCATTCGAAGGAGATAAAGGAAAGAATACAGGTGGCATGGGTGCTTATTCGCCCTCAGCATTAATTAATAATGATTTAGAAAAAAAAATAATTGATAAAATTATTATACCTACTTTAAAAGCAGTTAAAGATTTAGGAGAAAATTACAAAGGTTTTTTATATGCAGGTTTAATGATTAAAGATAATGAACCTTATCTTATTGAATATAATGTAAGAATGGGTGACCCGGAATGTCAAACTATATTGCCATTGTTAGAAACAGATTTTCTTAAAATTCTTAATTCGTGTTGTGATGAGACATTAGATAAAATAGAAATTAAGTGGAAAGATCAAAAAAGCTTATGCGTTGTAGTATGTTCTAAAGGATATCCAGGAAAGTTTAAAAGTAATATCAAAATAGATAATTTAAAAAAACTAAATTTAGATAAAAATAATTTTATTTTTCATGCAGGAACAAAAAAAAATAATGGTGAGATTTTTTCTAATGGAGGAAGAGTACTAAATTTTGTTTCTATTTCTTCAAACTATAAAGAATCAAGAGATAAAGTTTTAAAATTAATTAATAATTTAAATTGGTCTAATAGTTTTTTCAGGAAAGATATTGGATTTAAAGTCATAGATAAATGAGAATTGTTGCTGGTGATTATAAAGGTAGAAAAATATATGAACCTCTAGATAAAAAAACAAGACCTTTAAAAGATTTAACCAAAGAGTCTATTTTTAATATTCTTGAGCATTCCAAAAATGAGAGAATTTCCATAAAAAAATCTAATATTTTAGACATTTTCTCAGGAACAGGATCTTTTGGATTAGAATGTATATCTAGAGGAGCTTCAAAGGTTTATTTTATTGAGCAGCATAAACCTTCAATAAAAATTTTGACAAAAAATATAAATAAATTTAATTGTGAAAAGAAAGTAAAGTTATTTTCAGAAAATGTATTTGATTTAAAAAAAATTAAAAAAATTGGAGAAAATAAATTCAATTTAATTTTTTTAGACCCGACCTATAAAGAAAAAAATATAAGTTTACTTTTAAATGAGATTAATGAAATGAACATTTTAATCGAAGAAGGAATTATAGTTTTGCATAGGCATAAAAGATCAAATGATAGTTTTGATAGTAAATTTAAAATCTTGAGAACAGAAAATTATGGAATATCGAAGATAATTTTTGGTAAATTTATTTAAATTAAAATCTTTTTTGTCTCTTTTTTTACAAGTTCTACAGATGGTTGATCAAAAGAATTTACTTTCAAAGCCCTACCTAATAAAATTGTTTCTAAAATAAAAAAACAAAATAATTCTCCTAGTGTTTCTTCGTTTCTTCTAAGCAACTCGAAGCTTCTAAATGGTAGTTTTCTTTTTTTAAATATGTTTTCTGTTGCTTTTTTTTGTGAATTTAATATCTGAAAAATAGATTTATTTTTTAGATATGCATGTGTATTTAGAATGTTTTTTTTATTAATAATTTCTGATTTTTTTTCGAATACATTAAAAAAAGTATAAAAATTTTTCTTAGGACCATCTAAATACAGTTGCAATAAACTATGATTATCCATGGGCATATTTGATATCATTGGTAGAAGTCCTTTAGATTTTTTACCAAGACTTTCTGCAATAAGCTGTTGATACCATTTTAATAAATTTTCAGATTTTTCATCATAATTTAAAATTATTGAATTAGATTTTCCTTGCTTAATAAATTTTAGAGTAGCATCAACATTAATTATTAATTTTTTTAAAAAATTATTATTATTGATTAATAAGTTTAACCTTTTAAATTTTCTTTCATCAAATCCCATAAGTTCAGCAGGTAGCATTCCAACTTCAGATAAAACAGAATATCTTCCTCCTATATAATTTTTGTGTTCAAAAACTTCTGCTCTGATCTTGTGTGCAAGATTTAATAAGTAACTATTTTTTTTTTCTGTAATAAAAATATTTTTACTTTTTTGATTTTGATTTATTAAAATACTTGTATTTATAATTGTCTCAAGTGTATTGCCAGACTTAGAGATAATGATGTTAACGGCTTCATTAGATTTTTCATATTTTGACAATTTGGGTTTTAAATTATCTATGAAAACAAATTTTTTTTTCGTTTTATCTTGTAAAAATTTATATATTGCTTTAGCTCCTAATGTTGAACCACCCATGCCAATTAATCTAAAAAAATTTTGTTTTTTTAAGTTTTTAATCTGTGCTTTTGTATAGCTGTATTTGTAATTTGGAGTTAAACTTAAAAGTAGTTTATATTTTTTAATCCAATTTTCTTTTTTTAACTGTTTAAAATTATATATTGGTTTTTTTTTTTGTTTTTGAATAAAGTTAATAAATTTTATATTAGAGGTTAACATTTTTAATCATTAATCTTCTCTAATATAGACTTTTCTAAAGATGTATTTTCATCAGTATTACTCTGAGTTGCACACTCTTCATTTTGACTTATATTCTTATTCTGAATTGTACACTCTTCATTTTGACTTATATCTAGGATCTTTTTCAACTCTGATTCATTTTCTTCATTAAATTGTTCTTGTTCTTGGCCAACAGGAACTGGCAGCTCATTATAGTCTGGTGGTTGTGTTAATGGATTCTTTTTTTCAACTAAAAATTCATCACTGCTCTCAGATCTTTTTTTACCTTGTAATGCATCTACTGTTCCTTGACACGAATATAATAGAAATATCGGTAAAATAACTGTTATAATTTTATTAATTTTCATTAGTCTTTTTATAATTCAATAATTCAGCAAAAATAAGACAAATAATTCCTAATGTTATAAATATATCCGCAACATTAAATATGAACCAATGATATCCTTTATAGTTTAAATCAATAAAATCCGGTACCGCTGAATAATATAATCTATCAAACAGATTTCCAAAGGAACCTCCTAAAATTAATATGAAAAAGTATACTCGTAAATCATTTGATTTAAAGATCAAATAAATGATCAATAAATTAATTATAATTATTAAACTGGTTATAAGATTATAGAGTGTAGAGTGCTCAAATGACAAAAGACCAAAACCAATTCCAGTATTCCAAACTAAAATAAAATTTAAAAATAAATTTAAATTTATTTCTACTGTTCCTCTGCTTTCAGCAATATTTAAAATATAAATTTTTGAAATTCTATCTAAAATAAAAATTACTAATATTATTACTAAATAAATAAAAATTTTTTTATATTTAAACTTAACATGTATTAAATTGGACAATTAGATCTTTCACATTTTTTTTGTTTAATCTTCCAGCATATACTGCATTTATTACCTTCGGCTTTAAATGTCTCTACTTCGATATCAGCTGTGATTTTTTCATCTTTAACTACCGCTGCTTCTGAAGTTATACATAGTTCGGCAAAATCAATATCTTTTGCAACTTCAAAAAATTTATTTTTAAGTTTTATTTTAATTCTTGCTTCTAAACTTGAACCAATAATTTTTTCAGCTCTCTTTTCTTCGATACTAATATTGCAGTGATCTCTAATTTTTTTTAAAGTAGCGCATTTCTCACCTAATTTTTGATTATTCCATTCTTTGGGTATGTTTACAAATTTCTTTAAATGAATGCTTTCTTCATTTTTGTATATTAGTGAAAAAATTTCTTCTGTAGTAAATGATAATATTGGAGCAAACCATTTAATCAAACATTCAATAATTACATTTAAAACTAAAATGCAGTTTTTTCTTTTTTTAGAATTTATTGCATCGCAATAAAGAGTATCTTTTCTTATATCAAAATAAAAAGCGGAAAGATCAACTATACAAAAATTTAATAATTCTTTATATAAGTTATGAAAACTATAAGACTTAAAATATTTTTGAAAATTTTCATTTAATAAGTATATTTTGTGCAATAAATATTGTTCAAGTTCTGGAAGATTATTTAAGTCAACCTTTTTAAAATCTATTTCAGAAAAATTGTCATTTAAATTTCCTAATAAATATCTAAAAGTATTTCTTATTTTTCTATAAGCTTCGGCATGTTGTTCTAAAATTGAATGGTCAATTCTTAGATCTTCAGCGTAGTTTGATGCGGCAACCCATACTCTTAAAATATCGGCACCATATTTTTTTAAAATATCTTCTGGTGCAATAATATTTCCTACAGATTTAGACATTTTTTGACCTTTTCCATCAACCACAAATCCATGAGATAAAATCGTTTCAAAAGGCGCTCTTCCCCTTGTTCCACATGACTCTAGTAAAGATGAGTGGAACCAACCTCTATGTTGGTCAGATCCTTCCAAATACATTGATGCTGGCCATTTTAAATCTGCTCTTTTTTCTAATACATATGAGTGCGTTGAGCCACTATCAAACCATACCTCTACTATATCTTTCGATTTTTCATAATTATCTGACTTGTATTTTTTTCCTAAAAACTTCTGTGGATCGTCTGAAAACCAGCAGTCGGAACCCTCTTTTTCAAAAATTTTTGCTATATTTTCAAAAACGTCATCATCGATTAAAACTTCACCAGATTTTTTTTTTACAAAAATTGGCAAAGGAACTCCCCAAACTCTTTGTCTCGAAACACACCAATCGGGCCTCGTTTCAATCATTGATTTAATTCTTTCTTTTGCTTTGCTTGGGTAAAATATTGTGTCATCTATCGCTTTAAGTGATTTTTTTCTTAAACCATGGCTTTCCATAGAAATAAACCACTGTGCAGTTGCTCGATGTATTAAAGGAGCTTTAGATCTCCAAGAATGCGGGTAAGAATGGTTTAATTTTCCATTTGATAGTAAATTTTTTTGATCTCTTAAATTTTCAATAATAATTGAATTAGCTTTGAAAACATGAATTCCTTCAAACTTCGGAATATTTTTTGTATATTTTCCATCATCATCTATGGTCTCTAATGCTTTAATTCCGTGACTAAGACATAAATTAAAATCATCCGGACCATGACTTGGCGCACAATGAACTATTCCAGTACCTTGCTCTGTGGTAACAAATCTAGCCTCAAGCATTGGAATTTCATAATCGTATCCAGTTTTAAAAAAAGGATGATTACAAACAGTTCCTGAAAATTTTTTACCAGAAAATTTGTTTAATATTTTATGGTTTTCTATTTTGCATTCTTTAATTACAGATTCTAATAAATTTTTTGCCACAACTATTTTTCTTCCTTTGAAGTCCCCTTCATCATTAATCTCCACAATTAAATAATTTAAATTATTATTGTAGGCTAAAGCTTTATTTGCTGGGATTGTCCAAGGTGTAGTTGTCCAAACAATAATTTCACAATTATTTAAATCATTAAATTTAGATTTTTTGATTGGGAAAGATGCATAAATTGTATCTGAAGTATGATCAAAATACTCCACCTCAGCATCAGCTAATGCAGTTTTTTCTACGGTTGACCATAAGACAGGCTTATATCCTCTGTATAAACTTCCTTCTTTTAAAAATTTAGCAAGTTCTCGAACTATTTGAGCTTCAGCATCAAAACTCATTGTTGAGTAATAATTTTCCCAATCTCCAATTACACCTAATCGTTTGAATTGATCTTTGTGAATTTTGATCCATTTGTTAGCAAAATCTCTACATTCTTTTCTAAAATCAACTATTGGAACTTCATCTTTATTTTTTTTATTTTTTTTATATTGTTCTTCAATTTTCCATTCGATTGGCAATCCGTGACAATCCCAGCCAGGAACATAAACTGAATCTTTATCATCCATTTGGTGAAACTTGGTAACTATATCTTTTAGAATTTTATTTAAAGCAGTACCCATATGGATATTTCCATTTGCGTAAGGTGGACCGTCGTGCAGGATAAATTTTTCCTTATTTTTACTAGAGTCTCTTAACTTTTGATAAAGATTTATTTTGTCCCAATATTCAATCATTCCTGGTTCTTTGGCAGGAAGATTAGCCTTCATTGAAAATGCAGTTTTCGGCAGATTAATATTTTCTTTGCTCATTAAAAAATTAATATGTTTGTTTTGCTACTTTTAAATCTAACTTAATCTGTTTTCGAAGTTGATCAATTCCTTTAAATTTTTTTTCTTTTCTAATAAATTTTACGAAATCTACTCTTAAATTCTTATTATAAAGATTTCCAGAAAAATTGAATATGTTTACCTCTAAAAGAATTTTTTTTTGATTAAATGTTGGCCTGTAGCCCAGATTTGCAATACCTCTTAGAAAAGTTTTTCTATTTTCTATATATACTTTCACAGCATAAACACCAAGTTTTGCAATAACATATTTTTTTAATTCAATATTACATGTTGGAAAACCAATTTTTTTCCCCATCATTCTTCCTTTTCGAACTAAACCTTCAACTGACCAGTTTCTATTTAAATATTTATTTGCTTCATCAAGATTTCCAGTTGAAAGAAGCTTTCTAATTAGTGTTGATGAAATTATCTTATTTTTTTTCCTTAAAGGTTTTGGTTTGATTATTTTATATTGAAATTTTTTTTCTAAACTTTTTAATAATTCAACATCTCCTTCTCTTTTATTTCCAAATCTAAAGTTATTACTAACAAAAATATATTTCGCATTTAATTTTTTATACAAAATTTGTTCTATAAAATTTAAAGATTTCATTTTAGAAAACTGTTTGTCGAATTTTTTTACAATTACAAAATCTACATTATAATTTTTAAAATATTTTATCTTTTGATTTAAATTTGAAATTCTATAATTTTTTAAATTATTATTAAAAAACATTTTAGGAACTGGATCAAAAGTTACTACTCCAAATTTTATCTTATTTTTTTTTTTATATTGTTTGGCAAGTTCGAATAATTTTTGATGACCTAAATGAAACCCATCAAAATTACCTATCAATAAAATTGATTTTTGATGTGATTTTGGAATTTTGAAATTATTATATAGTTTTATTTTTTTTACCATTTTAAGTTCGATTGCAAAAAATCTACTGTTACGTCGTATCTTTTAAATAAATTAGTTATTTTATCTTGATTAATTTCTTCTCTATGTATTCCATTTGAAATCAATAAAGAACTAAAATTTTGAAAATTAGCTCCCCTAATGTCGGTATTCAAATTATCACCTATACATAAAACTTTTCTATTTATTAAGTTTGTGGCCTGATTATATACCTTGGGATAAGGTTTGCCAAAATACTCTACTTTACCACCAAGTTCTTCAAAAACTTTTGCTACTGATCCAGCACAAAATTCTCTAACTTTTCCTCTTTCGACAATTAAATCTGGGTTTGTACAAACCATAATTTTCTTAAAATGAGCGGCTAATAATTTTTTATAAAAAGAAAGTTCCTTGTCTTGAACATCAAACAAACCTGAGCATAATAAATATTCTGCTTCATTAAGATCATTAATTTTATTTTTTTCAAATGTTTTAAATAATGAAAAATCCCTAGGGGGTCCAATATGGAAAAACTTTTTCTCTTTAAAATTTGCAATAAGATAATCTAGCGCTGCCTCCCCCGAGGTATAAACTTTTGTTGAAATTTTTTTATCCATACCCATTTTTTCAATGAAAATTCTTACATTCGCATTTGGCCTAGGTGCATTTGTGAGTAAAATGTATTCTTTGTCTAACTTTGTTAATTCATTTAAAACTTCAATTGAACTTTTGAAGATTTCTATGCCATTGTGAATTACGCCCCATAGATCTATAAAGTATAAATCATAATTATCTACGATAGATTTTAACCCTTCTTTATCTAAGTTTTTGGTCATTTGGCAGATATAACTCAATAATAAGCTAATTTCTTTGATTTTTTTGACATCATATATTTCATTGGATGACTTGAAATAGCTTTGATGCGTCTCTATATGAAACCAATATTTATAGGAGTTTTATATGAAATTTAAACCGTTACACGACAGAGTTTTAATTGAAGTCCTAGACAGCAGCGAAAAAACTGCTGGAGGCATAATCATCCCAGATACAGCTCAGGAAAAACCACAAGAAGGTAAAGTAGTTGGTGTTGGTGGTGGGGCTAAAACTGAAGATGGAAAAATAATTCCAATGGATGTTAAAGTTGGAGACAAAGTTCTATTTGGCAAATGGTCAGGAACAGAAGTCAAAATTGATGGTAAAGAATACAGCATAATGAAAGAATCTGATATTATGGGTATCTCTATCTCTGCTGGCAAATAATTTAATTATAAGGAGAGTTTATAATGGCAAAAATAATAAAATTCGAATCTGATGCAAGATCAGCGATGTTAAAAGGAGTTGATATCCTTGCAAATACAGTAAAAGCAACTCTTGGACCAAAAGGAAGAAATGTTATTTTAGACAAATCTTACGGTGCTCCAAGAATAACCAAAGATGGTGTTACTGTTGCTAAAGAAATTGAGTTAGAAGACAAATTTGAAAACATGGGTACTCAAATGGTTAAAGAAGTTGCTAGCAAAACAAATGATGAAGCTGGCGACGGAACTACTACTGCCATTCTCTTGGCACAAGCAATTGTTAAGGAAGGATGTAAGTATGTAACTGCGGGCATGAACCCAATGGATGTCAAAAGAGGAATTGAAGCTGCAGTGGAGCAAGTTAAAGAAAAATTAATTTCTTCGGCAAAAAAAGTAAAAGACAGTGATGAAATTGCACAAGTGGGAACAATTTCTGCCAATGGTGACAAAGAAATCGGAGATATGATTTCAAGAGCTATGCAGAAAGTTGGAAATGAAGGTGTTATCACCGTTGAGGAAGCCAAAGGTATAGAAACAGAACTGGAAGTAGTTGAAGGTATGCAATTCGACAGAGGGTATCTTTCTCCATATTTTATAACAAACGCAGATAAGATGACAACTGAATTAGATAACCCTTTAATTCTTTTGCATGAAAAAAAATTGACAAACCTACAACCAATGGTTCCACTGTTAGAGTCAGTCGTACAAGCTGGAAGAACTTTAATGATTATTTCTGAAGATGTTGAGGGCGAAGCTCTTGCAACATTAGTAGTAAATAAATTAAGAGGCGGTTTAAAAGTTGCTGCTGTTAAAGCTCCTGGTTTTGGAGATAGAAGAAAAGCTATGCTTGAAGATATTGCTATCCTAACTGGTGGACAAGTTATCTCTGAAGATCTTGGTATTAAGTTAGAAAATGTTAAAATAAATGATCTTGGTTCAGCTAAAAAAGTAAAAGTTGACAAAGAAAATACTACTATAGTAAGTGGTTCCGGCAAAAAATCTGACATCGAAGCAAGATGTGGTCAAATCAAACAACAAGTTGAAGAAACTACGTCTGACTACGATAAAGAAAAACTTCAAGAAAGATTGGCTAAACTAGCTGGTGGTGTTGCGGTAGTAAAAGTTGGTGGTGCAACTGAAGTTGAAGTTAAAGAGAAAAAAGACAGAGTAGAAGATGCTCTTAATGCTACAAGAGCTGCTGTAGAAGAAGGAATAGTAGTTGGTGGCGGATGTGCTCTTCTTTATACTTCACAAGACCTTGATAAAGTAAAAGTTAAAGGCGATGACCAAAAATCTGGTGTAGAGATTGTAAAAAAAGCATTACAGTCTCCTATAAGACAAATCACTAATAATGCAGGTGTGGACGGTTCTGTTGTGGTTGGTAAACTTTTAGAAATGAACAAACCATCACATGGTTATGATGCGCAAACTGAACAGTACGTAGATATGTTCAAAGAAGGTATCATTGATCCAGTAAAAGTCGTTAGAACAGCTTTACAAAACGCTGCTTCTATCGCTGGATTGTTAGTTACTACCGAAGCAATGGTAGCAGATAAGCCTGATGAAAAAGATTCTGGCCCTGGTGGAATGCCTGCTGGTGGAATGGGCGGCATGGGCGGCGGCATGGGAATGTAATCATTCTTACTCAAAACAAAATTCAAAAAGGGCAGTTTTTACTGCCCTTTTTTTATGCCTGTCGTAAAAATCTGCAATGAAGTTTGCAATGAATGTTCAATGAACTTTTAAGACGGGTAGAGGGGGTTTTTTTATTTGATTAATTTGGTTCAACTAATTCGTTATTTTCCCAAATACCTTTTTCAACTTTTCCATCAGAAGATGTGTAAGTTCCTTGTCCGTGATATTTATCTTCTTTAAATTCTCCAACGTATTTGTCTCCATCAGGATATGTGTAAGTTCCTTGTCCGTGTCGTTTATCATCTTTCCATTCTCCAACGTATTTGCTTCCACTGGCAAATGTGTAAGTTCCTTGTCCGTCTTTTTCACCATCTTTATATTCTCCAACGTATTTGGATCCAGCAGATTTTCCCGATGTCCACGTGTAAGTTCCTAGTCCGTGTTCTTCACCATCTTTAAATTCTCCAACATATTTATCTCCATTAGCGTATGTGTAAGTTCCTTGTCCGTGTTCTTTACCATCTTTCCATTCTCCAACGTATTTCTCTCCATCTGCCCACGTGTTAGTTCCGTAACCATTATTACAGTCACCTTCAATACATTCGGCAAACCCAACATTGCAAAACATCAAACCCAGAAAGACGTATAGAAATAGTTTTTTCATAAAGTCAGTTTAACCCC
>JYMV01023236.1_pt1 | contig 23726 bp, 18 predicted proteins | sample 338911 | NCBI WGS metagenome assembly JYMV01 (sample SAMN03354496, study PRJNA234377) | hydrothermal vent metagenome | biome: Deep sea; feature: Hydrothermal plumes at the Eastern Lau Spreading Center, Western Pacific Ocean; material: Seawater | place: Tonga | collected 2009 | depth 2000 m m
CGGCCTTTGTGGTCGTTTCAGCGACCCGGCTGGCGATGAATCCACCTCGAAGGGGAGCCTCGACGATCCCGACGGGCTGCTCGAGGGTTCCTGCAAGAAGATGAGACACGTCAAGATCGGAAGCAAAAGCGACATCAAGCGGAAGCGGTTCAGCGCCTGGATCAGGGAAGCCGGGCGGAGATGAGAAGAGTCACCCTGGGAGTCAGGGACAGGCTGGAGAACCGCTGCAGGTGAGGGAGTCGGGGGTCGGATCCGATCCGCAACTCGGGAACGGCGGCGGCGGCGCCGGGCCGGCGTTGAAGAGGAAAGCCAGCAGGTGAACCGGGTCGGAGATGTCACGTTGGCCGTCATCGTTGGAGTCCTGTGACTTCTCGCAGGTCGTCGGGTGGCCGTCGAAGAGGATCACCAGGTTGGCGATGGGGTCGGCGATGTCGAGAGAGCCGTCAGCGCTGCTGTCCCCTCGAATGAACCGGGGCTCCAGCAGGCGAGGCTGGTCGTTGGTGACGCAGTGAACACCCCCACCCCAGTACCAGATCTCCAGCGTCTCGACGATGTGGACCGAGCGCCCGGGGAAGAAGCTCTCGACGGTCGCTACCGCCGCGTTGTCCCAGGACGGCACGCCGAAACCGCTCATCAGGACAAAGTCGTTTCCTACCAGCCAGTTGATGTAGTTGGCCGCCATCGGAACCCCGAAATAGGTGACATCTCCGGGGATATCGAGGCGCAGGACCTCGAAGCCCGCGGCGGCGATGATCTGCGCCGCCTGCTCGTAAACCGGGGCATCGGGATCGCTCTGGTCGAGGTAGCGTGAGACGACGACGGTGTTCTCATCGATGAAACGGGCGATACCGTCGACATGCCCGCCGGTGAACTCGTCACTGACCGGAGCGGTGAGCAGCCAGACGATGTTCGTCACTCCGGTCGCCTCTTCGAGGAGCGTTTCGACCTCTGCCTGTGTCGATGCCGGGTTGCGATCGGTGAAGACGGGCCAGGAGGTGATCAGTGTGTCGACGCCGTTGAACTCGAGGTTGCCACGCTCGTTGATCAGGGAATGGACCTCGCAGGGGACCGATTCGATGGCTGCGATCTGGCACGGGACCGCGTCGTCGAGATCCCAGAAGGGGACGATCCCTCCCCAGCCATCGAAGGACCAGTCCTGGACGCGCTGTTCGCCGCCCTCCTCGACCCACAGCGGGCCGTTGTCTCGCAACCAGGCCCAGTCGTAGGGGAGGATGTGCCAGCTCAGGTTGGTCAGCCCCACGCCCTGATTGGCGAGGTAGTTCTGCGCCTGGCTGCGCGCCTGGGTGCTCTGAACGACGATGTTCAGCGGCTCGTAATCCTGGATGACATCGATGATGGCGGCGAAATTGGGCCGGTAGGAGGACTCGATCCCCTTGGGCCACTGCATCCAGGTCGCCTCGTGGGGCTGCCACTCCGCCGGCACCCGAGGCGCCTGGGCAAACCCCACCGAGCCGGAGGTCGCGAGCAGCAACGTGAGCAGAAAGAGAACCTCGAGATTACGAAGGTACGGCATCAGCGAGTCTCCAGCTGTAGAGCGGCGTCTTGTCGGTTCTGAGCCTCGACTCCCACGTCAGTTTCTCTTTCAGTTCCGTCTGCCACCTCGACTCCCCCCACCCACTCACGACGGAAGGCAATTCTAGAGGCCAACCGGCCTCGAGTCGAGAGTGGCTGTCAGCGGATTCCGGCGCGGGCGAAGGTCTCGGCGACGGTTCTCTGTTTCGACCTGTCCCTGACCACCGACAGCAGGGCGAGGCGGAACGCCTCCATCCGGTAGTAGCGCACGCGGTTGATACGCGTCGTCTTGCCGCTGCGGTCGATAGCGTTGATCGCCGCACCGATCGCCTGAGGGCCGGCCGCATCGTGAAGGGTGAGGAAGAGGGCGAGGACGCCGTCGCGATCCGCGAGGGAAGGGGTCTTGCCGGCGACCTCCGCGCGCAGCCGCTCGAGGGAACGCCAGCGCTGGTCGCGCAGCTGGCCGATCCACTTCTCGCCGCTGCGGGTGCTGGCGATGTGGTCGACGATCACGACCCCGGTGTAGTGCGCCCAGGCGTGCCGGTCCTGTTCGAGGTTTCGATCGCCCCACATGGCGATGACGTGGCCCAACTCGTGGCACAGGCCGTAGAAGAGGAAGTGGCCCCTGGCGGTCGGCGAGGTGAAACTTTCGCCATCGATGACCGGGAAGTCGATCTCGGAGTGGTAGGGAAACTGCGGCGCGAAGTGCGGCGCTCGGGTGATCGCACCCTCGAGGTGGATGCGGAGACGCAACTTCTTGCCCGGAACCTTGCTCCACTCCCGGAAGCCAAACACTTCCCGGTAGCCATCGAGCACCGCTTCGAAGACGCGGGCAAATTCCACCAGGTAAGCCTCGTCGAGGCCGTTCTCGCCGAGGTAGAGGACACGCTCGCTGGCCCGGGCGACACCGATGGCGAGGGCTCTGTCGTTGTCGATGGTCCGCAGCCGTTGGCGGATGCGCTGGAAGTCGTCGATGAGGGCGAGTTCGAGGGACCCCTGTGCCGCCTGGACGAGCGCATCGGCGAGTTGCGCCACGTCTGGCTTCATCTTCAACAGGTCAGTGAGGGCCTTGCGCGCGCTCTTCGGAAGATTTCTGGCGAGGTTGGCCTCGCTCCTGGAGCCCGATTTTCGAGCGTGCTGCTCGTTGATCTGGGTGATCGCCCGGACGTATCTACCGGCGAGTTCCAGCGGCTTTGCCGCGACTGCGGTGCCTTCGATGGGAAGGACCAGCATCAGGCTCGAGAGGATGACGAGAGGGAGGGGCATCGGTCTGGTTTTCCCTCCTGGACAACTCCGCAGGCACCTGAAGGTGCCGTTCTCCCCAACGACGCTCTTTCCATGAACCCGCAATGAAAGAAGCAGCCCCGAGGCGGAGACGCTCTGGCCGCTATCTCTCCATCAGCTCGCAGCCTCGGCAAAGAGCCACTTGATGCCCTTCTTGATGTTGCCAAAGACATTGCCTCGCCAGCCGTGGCCGCCCTCGTATTCGAGAATCTCGACCCGGGCGCCGGCGGCAGCGAGATCTTTCTTCGCCCGTTTCGCATCGCCAAAGCGGCAGACCTGATCGTCGGGAGAATGGTAGAGAAAGAAGGACTTGCCCTTCGCCAGTTTGATGGAGGGGAGGTATTTGGGTTTGAACACCGACATCGCGACAAAGTAGCGCGAGACGGGAGTTCTCTTGCGCAGGGCGTGGGCGTAGAGGGCAGGTCCACTGGAGGACCAGCCAAAGAGCACGACCCGGTGCGGGTCGATCTTTGTCTTCCTGGCCACGTCGGCGATTACCCGGTCGATGAATTCTTCGGTGGTGAAGCGCTGCTTGGCGACCGGGGTGTTCTTCTTGTGCGGCCAGACGATCTTCTGCTCAGCGTTCCACTTTTTCGCGACCAACTGGGCGGTGAGCCAGCCAGCGCCGGCACCGTTCTTGGCGATGTTCTCGACGAAGCCGCGGAAGTCGTCGCCGCCGCCACCGCCGGGAAGAACCACCAGCAGGGAAAAACCCCTCTTCGGTGCCTTGGTGCTGCCGATCGGCCCGTGCAGGAAGTAGCGCTGGTCCTTGTCGCCGCCGGCGAAACGCTCCTCGGTCGGGATCGAGGCGACATCCTTGGGCTCATCGACCGTCAGTGTCGGTGCCGCCATCAGCAGCCCGGTGAGAATGATGAACTTCAGCATCGCAACTCACTCCTTTCGGCCAGAACTCGAACTGTAAGATATCGCAACCTGCTCTGCCAGTGGCGTCACTGCTGGCGCTTCTCGAGGAGTTCCTGGTAGCGATCGGAGTAGGGGCACGCCACCCTCTGCCGTTCGCCGACCTGCTGCATCGCCGGGACCTCATCGGCGCAACTCGGCTGGGCGATGGGGCAGCGGGTGCGGAAGCCGCAGCCAGAGGGCTTGTTCATCGGGCTTGGGACATCGCCCTCGAGGACGATGCGACCGTCGCGCGGATGGTCGGGGTCGGGCCTCGGAACGGCGCTGAGCAGCGCCCGGGTGTAAGGATGACGGGGGTTGTTCATGATCTCATCGGTGGTCCCGACCTCGACGATGTTGCCGAGGTACATGACGGCGATGCGCTGGGCGATGTGCTCGACGACGCTGAGGTCATGGGCGATGAAGACGGTGGTCAGGCCGAACTCCTCCTGGAGGTCCATCATCTGGTTGATCACCTGAGCCTGGATCGAGACGTCGAGGGCGCTCACCGGCTCGTCGGCGATCATCACCCGCGGCTCGGTGGCCAGCGCCCGGGCGATGCCGATGCGCTGGCGCTGGCCGCCGGAGAACTCGTGGGGATAGCGGTCCATCTGTTCGCGCCGCATTCCGACCTTCTCCAGCAGCCAGGCGACCCGTTCGATCCGTTCTTCCGATTTCATCTGTTTCTGATGGACCCGCAGCGGCTCCTCGACGATCTCCGCCACCGACATTCTGGGATTCAGTGACGAGTAGGGATCCTGGTAGACCATCTGGATCTCGCTGCGGTACGGGCGGTATTCGCGGCGGCTGAGCCCGGCGAGGTCGACGGGCTCTTCACCCTTCGAGGCGAACCAGATGCGTCCGCTTGTGACGCGCACCAGCCCCATCATCGCCTTGCCGAGGGTGCTCTTGCCGCAGCCGGACTCACCGACGATGCCGAGGGTCTCACCGCCGTAGATGCGCAGGTTGACCCCATCGACCGCCTTGACGTCGGCGACGTGACGGCGGAGCACGCCGCCGTAAACGGGGAACCAGACGCGAAGGTCTTCGAGGTGCAGGATGGGTTTGCTGGCGGTGACCGTCACGACTTGTCCTCCATCAGGTGGCAGCGGACGCTGTGGCCCTCGGCAATCTCCACCAGAGGTGGCTGCTCACTGTCGCAACGCTCGGCGAAGGCGCCGTCGCCCCCATCGAGGCGCTTCTGGCGAATCGGACAGCGGGTGCAGAATCGGCACCCCTTCGGCCAGTCGAAGATGCTCGGGACGATCCCCGGGATCGTCTCGAGACGATCGACCCTCTCGACCTCCGGTCGCGGCAGGCTCCTGAGCAGGCCCGTGGTGTAGGGATGCTGGGGATCCTTGAAGATGGTCCTGACAGCAGCAACCTCCTGGATCTTGCCGCCGTACATCACCACCACCCGGTCGCAGGTCTCGGCGACCACCGCCAGGTCGTGGGTGATCAGCAGGATCGAGGCATCCTCCTGGGAGTCCTTGATCTCCAGCATCAACTCGAGGATCTGCGCCTGGATGGTGACGTCGAGGGCGGTCGTCGGCTCATCGGCGATCAGCAGCGCCGGGTTGAGGGAGAGCGCCATGGCGATCATCACCCGCTGGCGCATGCCACCTGAGAACTGATGGGGATGACTGGCGAGACGGTCGCCGGCATCGGAAATCCCGACCTTGCCGAGCATCTCGATGGCCCGATTCCGTGCTTCTTGCTTGGAACAACCGGTGTGGAAGCGGATCCCCTCGCACAATTGCCAGCCGATGGTGAAGACCGGATTGAGGGAGGTCATCGGTTCCTGGAAGATCATCGAGATCTCACGGCCCCGAATCGACCGCATCTCCTCGTAATCGAGGGCGAGAAGATCGCGGCCCCTGAACTCGATGCTGCCCTTCTCGATGGTGCCCGGTGGGTTGGGGATCAGCTGCAGAATGCTCAGGGCAGTGACCGACTTACCGCAGCCGGACTCCCCCACCAGCCCGAGAACCTCGCCCGATTCGATGTCGAAACTGACCCCATCGACCGCCCGGGCGGTCTGTCCCTCGACTGTGAAATTGGTGTGCAGGTCCCGGATCCGCAGCAGAGGTGGCTTTTTCTGGTGGTTCATCGGATCACCTCAGCCTCGAGAAGACCTTGGGGTCGAACGCCTCGCGCACCGCCTCGCCGATCATCACCACCAGGAAAAGGGTCACGGCAAGGGCCATCACCGGCATCACCACCAGGTGTGGATCTGTTTTGATGAACTCGAAGCCCTGGTTCAGCAGCCGCCCCCAACTCGGCTCCGTCGGCGGCAGGCCAAAACCGAGGAAGTCGAGGGAGACGAGGGCGCTGATGTAACTGACGAAACTGAAGGGCGCTCTCGAGACGACGGGGATCATCGAGTTGGGCAGGATATGCTTCGCCATCACCTTGAAATCGCCGACGCCACAACCGATCGCCGCCTGGACGTAGTCACGCGCCTTCTCCCGGTAGAACTCGCCCCGGATGTAATAGGTAATCGCCAGCCACGAGCGCAACAGGATCAGCAGAACAGCCAACATCCAGAAGCTCGGGTTGATGACGCTGGCGATGATCATGATGGTGAAGAGGAACGGGATCGATCCCCAGATTTCGATCAACCGCTGGAGGAGGATGTCGGTCCAGCCGCCGTAGTAGCCCATCAGGCCGCCGACGAGGATGCCCATGGCGTATCCGATGGTCAGCACCAGCAGGGAAAACCCGACGGAGACGCGGAAACCATAGAAGAGTTGCGGCAGCACATCGACGCCGGCGGAATCGGTTCCGAGGGGCGCCTCGAAGGGGTTCATCGCCCCCTCCCCATCGCCAGAGTCATCCCCACCACCGAAAATCCCACCGAGGGTCGGTGAATGAGGGACGCTGCCGGGAAGGTAGAGCCGGGTGTTGTAGGGCCCCTGGCGATAGAGGGGCCAGAATATCGATGCCTCCCCCCGGAGGAAGGACTCCCGGGTGCTTCTCAGCTGCCGGATCTCCTCCTCGATCACCGTCAGTTCCCCCCTCGATGCCTCGAGGTCCTCGGTCAGCCACTCCTCGGGTTCTTCCCCATCCGCTTTCAGTTCCTCGATCTCGGCGGAGGTATCGGCGATCTCGCTGAGGAGCTTCTCCAGTTCCCCCTCCTTGCCCGCGACCACCGCGGCGAAAGCAGTCTCGGGATCGTTGAAACAGCGATCGAAGGTGCGGAAGTCGAGCTGGCCTTCGCCGGTGAGACCAAAATCAGCGGAGCGGTCGAAGGTCTTGAAGGGACGGTCGAGGAAGAACAACCAGGTGTTGCCGAGATCGCGCAACGCCGGGTAGGCAGTACGCTCGGCGAAGCGGATGTAGATCGGCTTGTCGTTGACCAGCACTTCCAGAAAGAGGGAACTGACGAAAACGGTGCAGATGATGACAAAGGACCAGTAACCGCGACCGATCGACCGGAAGCGTCGGATGCGTTTCTCGGTCAGCGGCGTCGTTCGCATGCGGAAGCCGACCAGGCGCAGGAGGCGAACGGCCAGCCACGGAAAAACCCGCATGGCGAGCAGGTACCCGCAACCGATTACCGCCAGCAGCGCCAGGAGTTTCATGCCACCCCCCTACCTGAACCTGACTCGAGGATCGATCAGCGCCCAGATCAGATCGGAGAAGATGTTACCCGAGAGCCGGATCAACACTCCGATCACCAGGGTTGCCAGGATGATGGGGTAATCGCGCTGCAAGATGGCGTCGAGGCCGAGGAGTCCCATCCCCGGGATGTTGCACACCTTCTCGATGAGGAAGGAGCCGGCGAAGAGCAGGCCGAGGAAGTGGCCAATTCCAGCGGTGATGGGAATCAGCGAGTTGCGCAGGGCATGGATGAAGATCACCCTCTTCTCGGGGAGTCCCTTGGCGAAGGCGGTGCGGACGTAATCGGCTCCCAGATTCTCCAGCAGGGAGTTCTTCATCAGCACCGTCATGCTGGCAAAACTGCCGACCAGGTAGCCGAAGATCGGTACCAGGGTGTGGTGCAATTGATCGCCGATGCAGCGCAGGTATTCGCCGTTTGCCCACCACTGGTCCCACCCCTCCGAGCGGAAGCCTCCCAGAGGAACCAGATTCCAGAAGGATCCGCCGCCAAAGACGAGAAGCAGCAACAGACTGGCGACGAATCCCGGGGTGGCGTAGCCGAGGAAAACCAGGATCGAGGAGGCGGTGTCGAAGGTCGAGCGGTGGTGGATCGCCTTGAAGACCCCGAGCGGGACGCAGACGATCCACGAGGCGAGATAGCCGATCAGGCCGAAGTAGACCGAGATGGGAAATTTCGAAACGATCACGTCGAGGGCGGGCTTGCTGTAGGTGGTCGACTTGCCGAAATCGCCCTGAAGGATCCCCGAGTAGCCCCTGGATACCGCGTAGAACGTACCGATACGGTTCGCCTCGTAACCGCGGGGTGCGAGCAGGGACTGCAGGTCATCGAATGCTGCAGCGGCCATTTCCCGCGCCTGGACGGCAGCCGCCAGAGCCTCATCCCGGATGATGTCCTGGGCAGAGATCGGCAGAAAAATGGTGAGCCCCACCAGTTCCATGTCACGAGTCGCCAGCAGTTCCTCGAGCTGCGGGCGGCCAGGGAAGGCGAGGGCCTCCAGATCTGAAACCCGCGCCCAGAACTCATCGTCGCCGGACCGATCAGAAGTGCTCAGCGGCCTGCTCAATCCCCCGGGGATGACCCTCAATTTCAGTTGCCGCTGGCGATCCTCCCAGCGATCGCGGAGGTCGCGGTAATTCGTCCACGCCGCGTCGATCTCGATCCAGTAGGGGGGATCGGTCTGCCTCCCCTCCTGACCGACGGAGACGCGAGTTTTTTTCGGAATCGCCCCGAGCCACTGCAGGTAGGCGATGGGAATCGGTTGATCGAGGTTGTAGTAGATGAGGAGCTCTTCGCGCGCCTTCTCGTCGAGAGCCATCCCCTCGGCGCCGCCGAAACCACCCCCTCCGCCGCCGCCTTCCCCCATCGCTGCGGCGCGCAACTGCCGCTCTGCCTGCTCGATGGGCCCCCCAGGAGCGATGCGCAGAACCGTGTAGCCGAGAAAGGTGATGACGAGGAAGGTGACCGGCACCAGCAGCAGGCGACGGAGAAAGTAGGTGGTCATTCCGTGCACGGAGCGGTCTTCCCCTCAGCTGGTAGCAACCGGGTCAAAAGGTCACTCTGCTCCATCCTCGGAACCCGCCATCATCCGCTTCTTCACCCCCCACGGATCGACGATTTCATCGCCGACCGGCAGCGAACTGTCGCTGGCGATGGCATCGGTGAGCCGCTGCTCCATCTCGGGAGTCGTCCACCACAGGTTCCAGAGACCGCGTTCATCCGTGATTCGAATGAGGTAGCGATCGGTGGTACCGAAGCGGTTCCAGTAGCAGATGCGCTCGAAGGGGCCGTACCAGCCGAGGGCTACGGGATGCTCCTTGAAGATGAGCCCGTCGATCTGGTTGACGATCTTGACCTGCTGGTCGCGATCGAAGGTCCGGTCGTAGGCCTCCATCAGAGCGTCGACCTCGGGGCTGGCGAAGCCACCGAGGTTGTTGTTGTAGGGCTGGCTGGCGAGATCGCTGTGCCATGAGGTCAGCGGATTGGGGAAGAGGATGCCCCGCCACGCCTGGGAATGAAGCACGAACTGGCGCTCGCTGACGCGCTTCATCAGGGCGTTGTAATCGACCTGCTTGAGCCCCATCTCGATGCCGATCTTCTTCATCTCCTCGGCAACTACCCGGTGGACTCGGGTGCTCGCTGGGCTGCCGTACTCGAGGGTGAATGAGAGCGCCTTGCCGGTTCCGGCGTGGACCCGGATGCCGTCATCGTTGCGCTCGGTGTAACCTGCGCTGTCGAGAAGTCGCTCGGCACGGCGTGGATTGAAGCGGATCTTGCGGTTGGAAGGATTCGCCCAGCGCCCTCCTGGCCAGTAGGAATCGAGGAACTCGTACTGGTTGAAGAAGAGGCTCTCGAAGAGGAGTTCGCGGTTGTAGTTGTAGCAGAACGCCATGCGCACTCTCTTGTCATCGAAGGGCCAGGTGCGCATGTTGAAAATGTATCCCGAGTAGGACTGAGGCCGCTCATTGTAGATCTTGCGCTTCTGGGTCCAGCCCTTCTGCATCTTGTCGAAGTCGGTTTCTTCCGCCCAGCGCTGTGCTCTGAACACCTTGTAGTAGTCGAGTTCTCCCGCCTTGAACTTTTCCCAGGCGAGTTCCCGGTCGCGGACGACGATCAGCTGGATCTTGTCGAAGTTGGCGAGCCCCTTGCTGGTGCGATCATCGTTGGCCCACCAGTCATCTCGGCGGGTGAGGGTGATCGACTCCTCCTGGCGAACATCCTCGGGATGGAGGATGTAAGGCCCCGAACCGGGGATCATCTTCCAGTTGTAATCGGACAGGTAGACGTCACCGGGGATGCGGATCAAGTCGGCAGGGTAGATCTTCATGCTGCCGGCGAAGTAGAGCATCAGTCGCCAGTTGAGTTTTTTCGTCTTGACCGAGATGACGCGCTCGCTATGGACCACCGGCGTGTCGTAGTTCTCGGCGTAGAGAATGGTGCTCATCGGGGCCTTGATGTCGGGATCGACGAGGTGCTCGAAGCTCGCGAGGACGTCATCGGCGTCGATCGAGTCGCCGGTGGAGAACTTCGCGCGTGGATCGATCATGAACCAGAAGACCTGGTGGTCGTCGTGATTCTCGACGTGCCAGTGAGAAGCGATCCCTGGCAGCCACTCGAGGGTCTCGGGGTGAATGCCGAGGAGTGGTTCATGGGTGCGGTTGTAGATGTCGGTGATGGTCGTCAGGTTGGCGTTGGGGCCATCGTCGCGCAGCGTCGGGATGAAGTTGGGGATATGGGTGCGGAGTTTGCCGCCGCGGACCGCGTCAGGACTGGAATAGGGAGTGAAGTCGCCGAGGGTGGTCCAGGTGCGGCCATCGATCTCGACGGTGACCGAATCGGCGTGAAGATCGGAAGGGAGCAGAAAAAAGCAGAGCAACGACAGCCAGGGTGCTGCAGATCGAATGGAGCGCAACATCGATTCCTCCTTGCGGACGGGAAGCCGTGGGCAGATCGAGGGCCGCGAACAAGGCGGTTCGAGAAGAAGCGGTTCAAGAACAGCGCGGCGCAGAAATTGCGCGGACGGAACAGGGATGCGAGGCTTCCCGGGAAACCCGATGAGCACTAGGTCTCGGGGGTGACCTCGACGACCCCTTCTCCCTCGATCGTCTTCTCTTCTTCCTTCTTCTTCTTCGCCTTGGCGCGCTTGGCCTTGATGACGCGGACCTTTCTCAGGCCCAGCGGGCTATCCCCGGCGCTGAACTCCCCCTGGCGCTCGAGCTCGAGAATTCGCTCGTAGCGGGTCAGAACGTTGCGTGTGCGCGACAGGGCATCGCCAGATTTCAGGGTTCTGTGGACCGACATCGTCTTCCTTCAATCTCCTTGCAGCGGGTCCTCCAGCAGCGGAGACCCACCGATCAAAAACTCCTAACCTCACAAGGGACACAGGATAGCGACCCCGGGGGGGGGCGGCAAGGGAACCGGGGAGAACGGCTCACCTTGCGGCGAGGGGTGGCACTGCCCATCCTTCCTCCCCGGGGGGGGAAAGTATGGAGAGAGGAAAAGCGGTGGTCGGGGCGTTCCTCGGCCTCTTGCTGGCGGCGGCGCTCCTGCTGATGGGGTGGGGAGTGCCGCCTCGCGCTCAGCTGGTGATCGGAATCGGCACCGATCCAGGCACCCTCGACCCCCACAGGGCGACCGGGACTCCCGAGGCGATAGTGCTGCGATCACTCCTCGAGGGGCTCACCGTCCTCGATCCGAGAAGCGCCGAGCCGCTGCCGGGCCAGGCGCAGTCGTGGCAGGTCAGCACCGATGGCTTGAGGTGGACCTTCCAGCTGCGGCCAGACCTCTTGTGGAGTGATGGCAAGGCGCTGACCGCCGGGGATTTCCGGCGCTCGTGGCTCGACCTGCTCGATCCGATAAACGGCTGCCCCTACGGCGACCTGCTCGAACAGGTAAAGGGAGCGAGCGAGTGGCGAGCAGGCGAAGGCCAGCGCCAGCAGGTCGGCATCACCGCCATCGACCCCCGCACCCTGCGAGTCGACCTGAGAATTCCGCTCCCCTGGCTGCCCTTCCTCGCCAGTCAGATGCCACTCTTGCCGGTGCATTCCTCAGGCCCCCCCACCCGACCCGAGAGCGCGGTGGTCAACGGCCCCTACCGGCTCGAGTCGCGGCGCCTGCGCGACCGGGTGCGGGTGGTCGCCAACCGCCACTACCACTCCGCCGACGAGGTCGCGGTCGAGTCCATCGACTTTCTCGCCATCGAGTCCGCCAACACCCTGCTCAACCTCTTCGCCGCCGGTGCGGCAGACTGGGTGAGGCGGGTGCCGCCGGCGGTGGTCCCGACCCTCGTCACCGACCCCCACTGGTCGCCCCTCTTTCACGCTTCTCCCTACCTGGAGATCGCCTTCTACCGCCTCAACGTCACCCGACCGCCCCTCGACGACGTGCGCGTCCGGCGCGCCCTGTCCCTCGCCGTCGATCGTCAGGAGATCGTCGAGCGCGTCACCCGTGGCGGCGAGCAGCCCGCCTGGTCCTTCGTCCCCTGGCCCGCAACCGCCATCGAGGAATTCCGCCGCACGCGCATCGCCGCGGGCGCTGGGGATCCTGGCAGCGCCGTCCCCTTGCCCCGTTACCGCCGCCCGGCGATCGGCGTCGACGGGATCGTCGACGCCGACGCGGTGTCTCCCGCTGAGTGGGGCACTCTGGGCCATCACCCCGAGAGAGCCCGTGCGCTCCTCGCCGAGGCCGGCTTCCAGGTTCCCGGCAGCGTCGGCGGCGAGCCGATTCCCCCCTTCGAGATCCTCTACAACTCCAGCGCCTCCAACACCCTCGTCGCCGAATTGCTGCAGGCACAGTGGCGGCGTGAACTGGGGGTCGAGGTGAGGTTGCGCAACATCGAGTGGAAGAGCTACCTCGATGGCCAGCGTGCACTCGACTACGACATCTCGCGTTCATCGTGGGTCGCTGACTACCCCGACCCGATGACCTTCCTCGCCATCTTCCTCTCCTCGAGCCCCAACAACCGCACTGGCTGGTCGGACGGCGAGTACGACGACCTCCTCGAGGCCTCGATGGCCGCCTCCGATGAGGAAGTGCGCCTGGAGACGATGCGACGGGCGGAAACGATCCTCCTCGAGCGCGGTCCGGTGATCCCACTGTGGTACGCGGTGACCGGCGGCCTCGTCTCCGACAGGGTCACAGGCTTCTTCGGCAATCCCCTCGACCAGCATTTCAGCCGCTTCCTCGGCATCGAGGAGGGCAAGCGATGAGTTTCTGGCTGCTGCGCAGGCTCGGCTGGATGCTGCTGACGGTGTGGGCGGTCTTCACCGTCTCCTTCATCCTGATGCGTTCGGTCCCCGGCGGCCCCTTCGACGAGGCGCGGGCGGTTCCCGAGGATGTGCGCCGGGCGATCGAAGCGCGCTACCATCTCGACCGTCCCCTCATCGAGCAGTATCTCGAACAGCTCGGCGGCTACCTGCGCCTCGATCCCGGCCCCAGCTTCCGCCAGCCGGACTACAGCGTCGGCGAGATCATCGCCGAGGGGCTGGGACCATCGCTCTTACTCGGGGCCCTCGCCATCATCCTGGCGCTCGCCATCGGCATCTTCGCCGGATCCACCGCCGCCCTGCGAGCGGGGAGTTTTGGCGACCAGTTGGTGATGGTCGCAGCCACTCTCGGCCTGGCGCTGCCTGGATTCGTCATCGCCGGTCTGCTGGTGCTGACCGTCTCCTTCCATCTCGGCTGGCTGCCGCCCGCTGGCTGGGAAGGACCGGCGAGCCTGGTGTTGCCGGTCCTGTGCCTGGCGCTGCCCCACGCCGCGGCCATCGCCCGCCTGACGCGCACCGGCCTGATAGAATCCCTCGGCCAGGACTGGGCGAGAACCGCCCGGGCAAAGGGGCTCTCCAAGCGCCAGGTGGTGCTTCGCCACGCCCTGCGTCCGGCGCTACTGCCGGTGGTCTCCTACCTCGGTCCGGCGACCGCGGCGGTACTCACCGGTTCCCTGGTGATCGAGCAGATCTTCGCCATTCCCGGCCTCGGCCCGCACTTTGTCCAGTCCGCCCTCAACCGCGACTACCCGCTGGCGATGGGGGTGGTGATCCTCTACACGGTGCTGGTGGCGTCGATGAACCTGCTCGCCGACATCGCCTACCGCTGGCTCGATCCACGAGTGGAGCTCAGATGAGCACCGGCTCTCCTCTCTTCCTGGTAGTGAAACGTCTCAGGCGGCGGCCAGCGGTGGCGATCGCCTGCGGCTATCTGATGGCGGTGATCCTGCTAGCGATGCTCACCCCATGGCTGGGTCTGATGGCTCCCGATGAGGTCCACCCGGAGATCGCCTACGCAACGCCACAGCTGTCATCGGCAGGAGAGATCCCTGGCGGTGTTCTCGGACGCGATGCCCTCGGCCGCGATCTTCTCTCGCGGCTCCTCTGGGGGGCTCGAATCTCGTTGCTGAGCGCCGCTGCAGCTGGAGCGGTGTCGCTGCTGATCGGAGTCACCTGGGGAATGGTCGCCGGCTACTTCGGCGGCCTTCTCGATGAGGTGATGATGCGCTTCGTCGATCTCCTCTACTCGATCCCCTTCATCTTCGTCGTCATCTTCCTGGTGACGGTGATCCGCGGGATGGGGCTCGATGATGGCCAGGCGGGGCTGTGGGTCTTCTTTGTCGTTCTCGGCCTCGTCTACTGGCTGACGATGGCACGGGTCGTCCGCGGCGAGGTGGTGTCCCTGCGCGAACGGGAGTTCGTCGAGGGGGCACGGGCACTGGGGGCTTCACCGGGGCGCATTCTGATCGGGCACATCTTCCCCAACCTGGTGCCCATCGTCATCGTCACGCTGACGCTGACGGTGCCGAGGATCCTCCTCTTCGAGGCGTTCCTCTCCTTCCTCGGCCTCGGAGTCCAGGCTCCCCTCGTCTCCTGGGGAACCCTTGCCCGCGATGCCTTCGAGGTCATCAACCCGGTCTCCTCCGCCTGGTGGCTGGTGCTCTTCCCGTCGCTGGTGCTGGCGGCGACCCTTCTCGCTCTCAATCTCATCGGCGATGCCCTGAGGGACATCCTCGACCCGCGCCTGGTGGAGAACAATCCCACCGCCGGCTAGCGCCGTCAGGTCTTCATCCGCGGATCGAAGGCGTCGCGGAGGCCATCTCCTAGCAGGTTGAAAGCGAGCACCGTCATCATGATCGCCAGGCCGGGGAACACCCCCATCCACGGCATCTTGACCCAGTAATCCTTGGAGTCGACCAGCATCCGCCCCCACGACGGTGTCGGCGGCGGCAAGCCGATGCCGAGGAACGAGAGCCCCGCTTCCGCCAGGATGTTGCCGGCGATCATCAGCGTCGAGACGACGACGATGGGGCCGAGACAGTTGGGCAGCAGGTGGCGGAGGAGAATCGCTCCATCGGTCTGCCCGAGAGCCTTGGCGGCAAGCACGTACTCCGAACCGCGCAGGGTGATCACCTGGCCGCGAACAATTCTGGCGACACCGGGCCAGCCGACGAGGCCGAGGACGGCGAAGATGGTGACCTCGTTGGGCTTCTCGAAGATGGCGAGAATCCCGATCATCAGCAACAGGCTGGGAAAGGCGAAGAAGGTGTCAGTCAGGCGCGAGATGAGGGTATCGACCCAGCCGAGGTGATAACCGGCCAGGGCTCCGAGGAAAACACCGATGACGAGGGCGACAAAGGTGCCGACGATGCCGACACGCAGGGAAATCCCCGCCCCGTAGACGATCCTCGTCCAGACATCGCGGCCCAGTTCGTCAGTGCCCAGAAGGTGTCCGCTCAACCCTGGGCTCGACTTCCACTCCTGGGGGGAGCGGAACTGCTCCTCGGGTGCGATCGAGGTCACCAGCGCCGGGAACACCCCGAGGAAAACCACGATGAGCACCACCACCAGACCCGCCATCGCCAGGCGGTTGCGGTACAGCCTCCTGAGGGCGAGCCGCGTCGGCGACTGCCCGTGACCGGTGGCGCGGGGGGGGGCGGTGGTTTCAGCGGCCATCGCGCACCCTCGGATCGAACCATGCGTAGGAAAGGTCGACGAGCAGGTTCATGCCGACGAAGACGAAAGACATCAGCAATATCCCGCCGGTGACCACCTCCCGGTCGCGCTGGATGATGGAATGAACCACCTCCCTGCCGAGGCCGGGAAGCGCGAAGACCGTCTCTGTGAGAACCGCTCCCACCAGCAGGTAGCCAAAGGAGTTGCCGATGACGGTGACGATGGGGATGGAGGCGTTGCGCAGGGCGTGCTTGAGAACCACCACCACCGGCGACAGCCCCTTCGCCCGGGCGGTGCGGACGTAGTCCTGGGAGAGGACATCGAGCATCGCCGAGCGGGTCAGGCGGGCGATCGTCGCCGACGACAGCAGCCCGAGAGCGGTCGCCGGCAGCGCCAGGGAACGCAACTGGGCGATGATGCTGCTGTCATCGAAACCGGCTCGCGGCAGTCCGAGCACCGGTGCGACAAAGATGATCACCAGGATGCCGAGCCAGAAGACCGGCATCGACACCCCGAGGATGGCGAGGAACATCGCCGTGTAGTCGATGAGGGTGCGGCTGAAGACCGCCGACAGGATCCCTGCCCCGACGCCGACGAAGATGGCGATGATGATCGACAGCGCGGCGAGGCGAAAAGTGATGGTGAACGCCTCACCGAGGATTTCATTGACGCTGATCCCGGCCTTGACATCGGACTGACCGAGGTCGAAGGAAATCGCCAGCCGGGAGATGTAGCGGACGTACTGGACCGGCAGAGGGTCGAGGTAGCCGCGCTCGCGGTTGTAGGCCTCGACCTGGGCCGGATCCGCTCTCTGGCCGAAGCGGATCCGCCCTGGATCGCCGGGGATCATGGCATTGAGGATGAAGACGATCATCGTGACCAGCAGGATCACGGGCAGCGCTTCGAAGAGTCTTCTCAGTGTGTAACTGAACATCGGTTCTCGCTCAGCGCCCCTCGCCGGTGGAACTGTTCGCCGATGTCACCTGGCCCCTGTCGATCTCGACCAGGTGCCACTTCACGTGATTGCCAGCAACGTCGTCGCACATTCCCGTCGGATTGTAGTTCTTGACGTAGGGCTTGAGCAGCACCGTCTCCTTGCCAAAGAGCAAGAAGAGCCAGGGACTGTCGGAGAGAATCAGTTTCGAGGCTTCCTGCAGCAAGGCGATGCGTTTGCCCATATCGGTCTCCGAATAGGACCGGTCGATCAAATCATCGACCTCGGGGCGGCCGTAGAAGGAAACATTGCCGTTGGGACCCTTGTTCTTGGAGTGAAAAAGGAATGCGAGGAAATTCTCCGGGTCGGGATAGTCGGCGACCCAGCCGAGGCGGAAGAACGCCGGCTCGCCCGAATCGGTGGCCTCGATGAACGCGCCCCAGTCCAGTTGCTTGAGGACGATGGTGATCCCTGCCTTCTTCAGGTCTTCCTGGATCACCTGGGCGATGAGGGAGTTGTCACCCTGGTTGTTGAACCACAGATCGACCGGTGGCAGCCCGTCTCCGCCGGGATAGCCCGCCTCGAAGAGGAGCTGGGAGGAACGTTCGAGGTCCTTTTGAAAAGCGGGGCGGCTCGCGTCGTAACCCGCCACCCCCGGCGGGATGATGCCGTTGGCAGGATAGAAGCGTCCCTCGAGGAGAACCTCGCCGAGGAACTCACGGTCGACCGCCCAGTTGACCGCTTCGCGCAGCTTTCGGGCGCTGTCACCCATACCGGCGTAGGGGGAGCCTTCCTTCTCGAGGTTGAAACCGTAGTACTGCACCGCAAGTGACGGCCACTGGCGGATATCCCCGACCCGGTTGGAGTTCTTCCACTCGGGGTACACCCCCTGGGTGACGACGGTGATCTCGAGGCCGCCAGACTTGTACTCCTCGAGGCGAGTGAGCGCCTCGGGAATGATGCGGTAGCGGATGCCCGCCAGTTTCGGCGCACCCTGGAAGTAGTCGGGGTTCGCCGCCAGGTAGAGGGAGTTGTTCTCCTTCCACTCGACGAGGCGAAAGGGGCCGGTGCCCACCGGTTCGCGGGAGAAGCGCAGCCCCGATCGCTCGACCGCCTCGCGCGGAACCACCGCCGTGTTGACCATCGCCAGGTGGTAGATGAAGGGAGCATACGGCTTCGACAGGGTGATCTGGATGGTGTGGGGATCGCTCGCCACGATGCCTTTGATCTCGGGGGAAACGAGAGACGAGTCCTTGCGCGCCATCTCGATCGCTTCGCTGGCGCCAGCGATCGGTTCGACCAGGTTCGAGCGCTTCGACCGGATCCCAGCGAGGCGCTGGAGGCTGTACTTCACATCCTCGGCGGTGATTTCACGGCCGTTGGAAAAGCGAATACCGCTGCGCAGTTGGAAGGTGTAGGTGAGTCCATCGGCGGAGATCTCCGGCATCGCCACGGCGACGGAAGGCTCGAGGTTGAGCTGCTGGTCGTAGCTGACCAGGGTGTTGAAGATTTTCGAGGCGATCCCATCGGAGGTGGTGTCGGAGACGAGGATCGGGTCGAGGTCCGGGGGGTTGGTCAGCAGCGGAATCCTGAAAACGTTGTCGGCGGGAGGCAGATCGAGCGAAGTGATGACGTTCACCTGGTCGGCAGATTTTGCGGTGCACCCGCAAAGGACCACCAGAACGCAAAGCAGGAGGACGGGCCAGATTCGAAGTTTCATCATGGAGAGGTGCTTCCTTCCTTCTCCAGGCGAACCCCGGAGAGTGGCGCAGCCTACCTCAGGCACGCGGCGGTCTAAAGCCTTCTCCCACTCGTTGGAATCCGGTTGCTGCACCCCGGGGGACTGACTAAAGTACGACAGCATGGAGGGATGGAGAAATCGAGCCGATCATCGCTCGAAACCCGTGCCTCTCTCGTGTAACCCGCGATAGCCGACGGAGGCCCCTTGATCACGACCATCGCTGCCGATTCCGCCCGTGGAACCCTGGTCACTGCCGTGCTGATCCTGGCACTCGTCGGTTGCACCGCAAAGGCACCCCCACCCGCTTCAACCGCTGATTACTCCGGGAGCGTTGACGGCAGTGACGCACCAGCGGTCACCGTCATGAAAAGCCTCACCTATCCCGAGCCGACACCCGAGAACGTCCCTCTCGGCGTCGCCAACCCCCCGAGCCTCGGAGAGTTCCCCGTCGACGGCATCACCGTCGAGCGCACTGGCACTCACGGCGGTACCCTCGTCTACTCGATCCTCGGTGAGGTCGAGACCTTCAATCCGGTCGAACCGAAGGGAGCCACCACCCAGGAGCTGCGGGCTCTCCTTTACTCCCCACTGGTGACCTACTCCAACGGCGGCTGGTCTCATGCCCCTGCCCTCGCCAAATCGTGGGATGTCTCCGACGACCACCGGACCTGGACCTTCCACATCCGCGAGGGGATCCGCTGGAGCGACGGAACTCCCCTCACCGTCATCGACGTCGAGTTCTCCTTCCGCTGCGTCTTCCATCCGCAGATCGCAACCTCGATCCGCGACGGATTCAAGGATGACGAGGGCAATCTGCCGGCGTTGACCTCCGACCCCGAGAACGGCACCGTCACCTTCACGACCAAGAAGGTCGACAGCCAGTTTCTCACCCACATCGGCAACGTCTCGATCATTCCTCATCACAAGTGGGGAGCCCACCTCCAGGACGAGGATCCGACGATGCTGCTGCAGATGACGAGCGACACCGATCCCGCCGAGATGGTCGCCAGCGGCCCTTTCGTTCTTCACCAGTACGTTCCCGCCGAGAAGGTGGTCTATCGGCGAAACCCCCACTACTGGTACCAGGACAGCCGCGGGTCGCGACTCCCCTATCTCGACGAGGTGGTGATCGTCCTCCTCAAGGACCTCAACCTGATGTGGTCGAAGTTCGAGGCGGGAGAACTCGACATCTTCATGGACCTGCCCCCTGACCACTACAAGGAGGCGCTGGCCCTCGAGAAGAAGGGCAGCGCCGACCTGATTCGACTGGGAGTCAGCCTCAACACCAACTGGGTCTGTTTCAACTTGCATCCCGGCGTCAATGCCGAGACCGAGATACCCTACGTCCCGGAGGAGAAGCAGTACTGGTTCAACAACCTCAACTTCCGCAAAGCGGTCAACCACGCCATCGATCGAAATGGCATCATCAAGACCGCGCTCTTTGGCCGTGGAAGGTCGATCTGGTCCAGTTTCACCCCCGGAAACAAGTCGTGGTACTGCAAGGAAGTCCCCACCTACCCGCACTCCAGAGAGCAGGCAAACGCGATCCTCGACGGGCTCGGCTGGATGGACCGCGATGGGGATGGCGTGCGCGAGGACGACAAGGGGCGCAAAATCTCCTTCGGACTCAACACCAACGTCGAGAACAACGTCCGCCAGCAGGTCGGCAACCTCATCAAGAACGACCTGAATCAGATCGGAATCGAGGTCAACTTCAAACCGGTCACCTTCAACGACCTCGTAACCAGCCTGCGCGACAGCCATCAGTGGGACATGATCCTCCTCGGCTGGGGGTCGGGAGTCCCCCCCGACCCGGCGAACGGCAAGAACATCACCACTTCCAGCGGTCGTCTTCACTGCTGGTACCCGCAGCAGCCGGAACCGGCGACGGAATGGGAAGCTCGCGTCGATCAGCTGATGTCGATGATGGACCAGGAGCTCGATGACAGCGTCCGCAAGCGGTACAACGACGAGATCCAGGTTCTCATCGGTGAGAACATCCCGATCCTCTACCTCGCCGCTGCCAACTCCTACGCCGTGGTGAAGAAGAACCGACTCGGCAACGTCTGGCCGAGCCTGCTCAGGCCCCAACTGACCTGGAACCTCGAGGAACTCTACTTCCGGCAGTAGCGGGTGACCGCTGGAGGACCGCCTTGCTGACCTTCTCCATCCGGAGATTGCTTTCGATCCCGCCCCTCCTCCTGGGAGTGGCCCTGATCACCTTCATGCTGCTGAAGGCAGCGCCGGGAGATTTTTACAGCCAGATGGAAGCGGACCCGGCCCGCTCCCTCGATGAGGTTCTCGCCCAGAAGGAGAACAGCGGCATCATTCGCCGCCTCGAGATCGAGGAACTGCTCGCCATCGGCGAGTTCCGTGACGACGGACACCAGTGGCACTTCGGACGGGACACCGACGGCGGTGTCGCGGTCTTTCGCGACGGGGAGATGGTCGGAGCCCGCGTCGCTGCCAGGTCTCTGTTCAAATTCCAGGTCGGCATCGATCGTTTCCAGAGCGACGAATCGGGGACCGTCTACCGAAAGATCGGGCCCATCGAGGGCTTCGGGCGCTGGCTGGGGAACGCCCTGGTCGGCGATTTTGGCACATCCTACAAGTACAAGCAGGCCGTCTTCCCGCTGATCGCCGAGCGCCTGTGGAACACCCTGACCCTCAGTCTTGCGGCGCTCTTTCTCGCCTGGGGGCTCTCCATCCCGCTGGGGGTGCTGGCGGCGGTGCGGCCGAACTCACTGGCGGACCACAGTTGCGGGCTGATCGCCTTCCTCGGGCTGTCGATCCCGTCGGTCTTTTTCGCCCTGCTGGCGGTACTCCTCGCCTCCTGGACCGGCTGGTTTCCCATCGGCGACATGCGCAGCCTCGACTACGACAAGTTCTCCTTTTTCGGGAAGATCGTCGATCGCCTCCACCACCTGGTGCTGCCGACGATCGTGATCGGCACCGGAGCGATGGCAGGCTACATGCGCCAGGCGCGGGGCAACATGATCGAGGCCCTCGGCCAGGACTATGTCCGCACTGCCCGCGCCAAGGGGCTCTCCTCCAGGGTGGTCCTCTTCAAGCACGCCCTGCGCAACGCCATCAACCCCCTGGTGACCCTCTTCGGCTACTCGCTGGCATACCTCCTCTCCGGCTCCTTCCTCGTCGAGGTGGTGATGAACTGGCCCGGGATGGCACGGCTGATCGTCGATGCCATCATCGCCAAGGATGAACCGGTGGTGATCGCTTCGGTGATGATGACCTCGGTGCTGCTGGTTCTCGGCAACCTCGTCGCCGACCTGATGCTGGCTGTCGTCGACCCGCGAGTGAGGCTGTCATGAGTGACGGTGCCACTCTCGCCGGAAAAGGGCTGCCGCCGGTTCGGGGGCCATGGAAGATGCTGTGGATCCGCCTGCGCAAGAACCGTATCGCATTCATCGGCGGCACGATCCTGCTGCTCCTCTACTTCCTCGCCTGCTTCGGCGGTTATATCGCCCCCTACGACTTCAATGTCGTCAACACCAACACCAGCCTCTACGGGCCGATGCTCCTCGGCGGCTACCATCTCGAGCAAACGGCGTCGATCGAGGGCAGGACCGATGAAGGCGAATCGGTCCTTCTGCCCAGTTACAGGCGCATCTGGCGCTGGTTCGATGGCGGCGTCCACTTCACCGACAGTGACGGCAATTTCACCCTGCGCCCCCACGTTTATCCGCTGCGGGAAGCGCTCTCCTACGATGAGTACGGCGAGACGGAATACCTGTTGACGGTCGACAAGAGCGTTTCCCTGCCGATCGAGTTCTTCACCACATCCGAAGAGGATCATGAGCTCTTCTCCTTCTGTGGTTTCTTCCCCATCCGCGGCCATGGCAACCTGATGGGGGTCCGACCGACTCCAGAACTCGCCGTAGCCGGAGGCTTCGAGTGTCAGCTCTTCCTCCTTGGCACCGACACTCTCGGCCGCGACCTGTGGACGCGCATCCTCTACGGCGGTCAGATTTCCCTCTCCGTCGGCTTGCTCGGCATCCTCATCAGCATGTCACTGGGCCTGGTGATCGGCGGCATCGCCGGCTACTACGGCGGCTGGTGGGACTTCTTCCTGATGCGTTTCGTCGAGCTGTTGATGGCGATCCCCGGCCTCTATCTGATCCTGACGCTGCGCTATGCCATCCCCAAGGGGCTCACATCGAGACAGACCTACATGATGATCATCGGAATCCTCGCCCTCGCGGGGTGGGCGAGTACCGCACGGGTTGTCCGCGGGATGGTGCTGTCACTGAAGGAACAGGAATTCGCACTCGCCGCCCGCGCCCTCGGAAGCCACGATTCAAGGGTGATCCTGCGCCACATCCTGCCCAATACCGCCAGTTTCGTCATCGTCACCGCGACTTTGATGGTGCCGTACTACATCCTCGGCGAGGTTGCTCTCTCCTTTCTCGGTTTCGGAATCACCGAGCCCGATGCCTCCTGGGGGCTGTTGCTGAAGGACGCTCAGAACTCGCAGATTCTCAAGTACAGCCCGTGGCTGGTGATCCCCGGATTCTTCATCTTCATCGCGGTACTCGCATACAACTTCCTCGGCGACGGCCTTCGCGATGCCGCCGACCCGCGCGCCATCCTCGGATCGAACGAATGAAGACAGCGCTGCGTTACTCCCTCCTGCTCATCTGCATGCCTCTTTTCGGCTGCCAGGGAGGGGCCCAGCGCTCGACCGATTCACGACCTCCCAACTTCGTCTTCATCCTCGTCGACGACCTCGGCTGGAGCGATCTCGGCTGCTATGGCAGCACCTTTTACGAGACCCCCGCTTGCGACCGGCTCGCCGCCGAGGGGATGCGCTTCAGCCAGGCCTATGCCAGTTGCCCCGTCTGTAGCCCGACCCGTGCGAGCATCCAGACCGGTCTCTACCCGGCACGCCTCGCCACCACCGACTACTTCGGCGCCGCCCAGCCAGCGGGCTGGAAACGGAACACTCCGCTCTTGCCAGCGCCCTACGTCGATCGACTCCCCGACGACACCGCCACCATCGCCGAGACCCTCGGGGAACGGGGCTACTCGACCTTCTTCGCCGGCAAGTGGCACCTCGGAGGGGAAGGCTCGTGGCCCGAGGACCACGGCTACGACGTCAACCGAGGGGGCTGGACTCGCGGCGGTCCCTACGGCGGCAAGAAGTACTTCTCTCCCTACGGCAATCCGCGACTCAGCGACGGCCCCGAGGGCGAGCACCTGCCCGCCCGTCTCGCCGCCGAGACGATCGCCTTCATCGAGGAAGAGCGCGAGGTC
>JYMV01030744.1_pt1 | contig 23716 bp, 19 predicted proteins | sample 338911 | NCBI WGS metagenome assembly JYMV01 (sample SAMN03354496, study PRJNA234377) | hydrothermal vent metagenome | biome: Deep sea; feature: Hydrothermal plumes at the Eastern Lau Spreading Center, Western Pacific Ocean; material: Seawater | place: Tonga | collected 2009 | depth 2000 m m
GCAGATGGTCAGCGGATTGTGACCGCTAGTTTTGATAGAACAGCCAAGGTATGGGATGCTCAGACTGGCAAAGAACTAATGACTCTAACAGGCCATGATAACAGAGTCCTTTCAGCCATCTATAGTGCAGATGGTCAGCGGATTGTGACCGCTAGTTGGGATAAGACAGCCAAGGTCTGGGATGCAGAGACGGGTCAGGAACTGCTCATGCTGGCAGGCCATGATAATGTAGTCAGGTCAGCCACGTTCAGTCCAGATGGCCAGCGGATTGTGACCGCTAGTGCTGATAAGACAGCTAAGGTATGGGATGCTCAGACAGGTCAGAAACTGATGATCCTGAACGGCCATGATGGTGAGGTCTTTTCAGCCGTCTATAGTGCAGATGGTCAGCGGATTGTGACCGCTAGTTGGGATAAAACAGCCAAGGTCTGGGATACAAAGACGGGCACCGAACTGTTCATCCTGACAGGCCATGATAGTAGGGTCTGGTTGGCTACCTATAGTGCAGATGGCCAGCGGATTGTGACCGCTAGTGCTGATAAGACAGCCAAGGTATGGGATGCAAAGACAGGCAGAGAACTATTCACTCTAACAGGCCATAATGGGATAGTTTTTGCAGCCACCTATAGCCCAGATGGTAAGCGAATCGCTACAGCAGGCGGAGATGGCATTGTCCAGATCTATACTACCGACATGGAAGAACTGCTTCAGATAGCCAAGAGCCGAGTTACCCGCCAACTAACGGCCGAGGAAAAGAGAAGTATGGGGTCTTGGATTTGAACTGATTCTGCTGATGTGCCATATGCACGTTTAGCACTGGTTTAAAGGCCACATATGGTGCGCTTGTTGTATTTAAGATAGAATGTTTAATACATATAGACTTAAGTCGCAGTAAGAATCCAGCTATAGCTAAGATCGTATTGTACATAAGCCTAGAGTAAAATACATGTATTTAAGTTAAAACTTATGTACAACTGCTAGGTTGTGAATATTCCTACTTTCAGATTTTGGTGTCTTCCAGATTTAATTTGGTCAGTATCCGCCTGATACTCCGTAGGGGGAATAATTCAGTGGGGAACTCTCCCTTAACCCGCGAGTCACTAGACCGCCACGGCGGTACATACAATACGTCGGATAATTTTCCAGCGCAAAAGACAATCTTCCAAAACAGTGATAGCCTTCGGGTAATCTTTAAGACGCATGTAGGTAACGCCGAGTTCATAGTAAGACTCGATTCGGTTTGGTTCCAACTGAATTGCGGTTTGGTACATCTCAACCGCTTTAGACAGATCCCCCATCCATGCATAGGTCTGTCCTAAGCTGTGATATGGAGCGTGTAGTGTGGGTTCGACTTTAATCGCCTGTCGGAACTGTACCATTGCGTTAGTAAAATTGCGTTGTGACACGAAATTTAGTCCTAGTCCCATATACGCCAACACCATCTTTGAATTCAACGAAATTGCCTGCCGATAGTAGGTCTCAGCTAGATTAAACTCCCGCTTTCGCCAGAAAAGGGAACCAAGTTCCTGGTGTGCGACAGCCAAATCTGGCTGGATAGATAGCGCTTTCTGCATCGCTTCAATCCCTTTATCCAGATGGTTTTGCGTTGCATAGATCAATCCCAGACCCACATAAGGCATGGCTGAATTTGGTGCTAGGTTTTGTGCTTGTTTAAACTTGATCAATGCTTGTATCAAATGATCGTCTTCATAGTGTTGAAGAGCTTGGTTAAGGATTTTTTGGGATTGGACATTATTATCTTCACTCCTCAATTGTGTTTGAAAGAGGCAGCAGAAGAAAACCATCAGCACTAGCAACACGACAACTGATTTCTTAACCATGATATTCTACTTATAAGCGATAAGCGTTTGAATCTTATTGTATTTTAGTTTTAACTTAACACAACAAACCAACTTGAGCCACAATGGCATCAGTTGGAACGATTACTCCTTATTTCTAACGCAGAAACTACCGACAAATTGAAGACCTACGACCACACCGATTTATCTGTGTTTCCCCTTCAGTTTAATGAGCCTCTTTCGATTGGTAAATAAGGTGTTTTAGTTGTTCCGGATTGAGGAGGCTCTTGGATTCAACCACGGCCTTAATCTCCAGAATTTTTATCTTACTTTGCAGTATAGCCATGACTTTAATCAGTTCCTTGATGGGTTTCGTCTCTGCCAATTTCTGACTGAAAAATTGTTATCGTAAAGCAATTGTGTATGTACGTTCGTTAGTTCCCTGGTATCGTCGTCATAAGAGTCAATCTAAGAGGTTTCTGAGGGATCTATGGTCCCTTGACTAAAGACTAACTGTCGTTGATTCTGAGATTCTAGGCATGGAAGGGAAATAAGGTTGGGCAGGAACCAACATCTAAACATAAAACAGGTTGGTTTTGATAGCAGGCAACCATTCTTTTGCTAGAGTATATCAGCTTTGAGCATGTTTGTTGAGCTAGAGTATCCAACTGGCATTCCACCAACAATTACGACTCTGTCTCCTGAGTAACCAAGGCCAGCTTTTAAGATGCTTGCTTTCGATTCATTAATCATTTGATCAATACTTTCAATATACCTAGTCGTAACAGCAGATGTTCCCCAATAAAGCATGGACTTCCGTAAAGTTTGCTCGTATGGACTGACAACAGCAATCTTGGCAGATGGCCTATACTTGGAAACCTGCCTTGCTGTGTCACCATAGCGAGTGCAACAAATGATAAGCTTAGCCCCTATTTCCAAGGCAGTGTGACAGGCTGAATGGACAATAGCGTCTGGAATCTTATCGCCGATAGTAATCGGCTGGCGTTTGAAGGACTCCAGATAATCAATTTTTGACTCGGTTGCCAAAGCAACTTCTTTCATCATCTTAACTGATGCCGTTGGATATTTACCGATTGCAGTTTCAGCAGAAAGCATCAGTGCCGAGGTTCCATCTATAATTGCATTTGCAATGTCGGTAACTTCGGCCCGTGTCGGTCGCGGATTATGAACCATAGATTCAAGCATCTGAGTTGCGGTGATAACAGGTTTGCCCCGATCGTTTGTTAATTTTGTTATTTTTTTTTGAACGGCGGGGACTTCTTGCAGAGGAATTTCTAGGCCTAGATCTCCTCTGGCAATCATGACACCGTCGGCTTCTGAAATAATACCTTCCAGCTCGTCAAGAGCTTCCCGCTTCTCCAGTTTGACAATCACCGGGATATCAAACTTATATTGATCGAGAACCGATTTAAGATTTTTCACATCATCCACATTTCGAACAAAAGATTGGGCAATCCAATCCACACCAAGTTCTTTGCCAAATAGAAGGTCCTCAATATCCTTTGGGGTTGGAATTGCTACGTCAAGTCCAATTCCAGGCACAGTAATTCCTTTCTTTGAACTTAATTCTCCACCAGCAACCACTACGCAATCGACATGGGTTGTCGCAGTTGATCTTACTTGAAGTTGAATCTCTCCATCTGCTAATAATATTTGATCTCCAGCAGACAGTGCATTGATGAATTCAGGTGAATTGACCGACACTTTGGTTGCGTCACCAACAATCTGTTCAGCCATCAGTGCAAATTGAGAGGCCTCGACGAGTTCAACTGAGCCTGACTCAAACGCACCAATCCGCACTTTCGGTCCAGAAAGATCCTGCAGGATTGGAATCCTCATATCTAACAGCGTTTCTGCTGTTTTAATATTCTTAATGGTTTCAGCATGATCAGCATGTGTTCCGTGCGAAAATGAAACTCGGGCCATATCCATGCCTGAAACAACCAGTGATTTAATCAGCTCAACCGACTTACTAGCAGGACCGATGGTACAGACAATTTTCGTACGTTTACTATCCATCTAAAAATATCTTCAATTGCTCTCCAATGGATTTAACAAAAATGTGTAGATACTATTTTATCTTCTTCACTTTATAAATTTTCAGAATATATCCTAGGATCCCGATTACACAAATCATCATTAAGAGAATAATTTCCTTTGAAACCCCACCCCACTTTCGGTTTACATATACATGAAAGGATTGACTCATTTCATGAACAGCATTCCTCTCAAAAAATGGCGTATCAATTAGGACTTTACGAAACTGGTTGTAAGCATCAATAGCACCGAAGAATTTCATAGTTAGAAAAAACGGAATGCGTGTTTCCTTAAATCAGCTAATTGGCACAACATCAGATCATAAAAATTTGTTCTAGCTCGTGCCTATTAATTATAAGCAATTTGTTGGATTCTCTAAGTATGTCGCAGTAAAGTTCAGTACTGAATTTGTCTAATCCATCTACATTTAGCTTAGATTGATTGTTAATCCATCCTCTGCAACTATCACTTCTCCACTGTAATGTGATTGAATCTGTTTGGCCATCGAATTACCAATTGTACGGTCCCCTGTAATATCTTCAATCACCAAATGCTTGATGATCACTATCTTTATTCCCGCCTCCGACGCAATTTGAGCAATATCTGCCGGCCCGATATGCCAACTACCCCACGCTTGTTGATCTAAGAATTCGGATGTTCCTGAACATTCAATAGATAGCAGGTCAGCTCCGTGACAAAACTCAGGGAATTTTTCATCAGGGATTCCATCTCCTGTAATAACGATTCGTTTATTTCCTACGTTTATTCGATAAGCTAAGGTAGGGATTCCAGCGTGATCAATAAATGTTGAAGATATTTGGTATCTATTGGCTAGGAGAAATTGGCTGGCCTGATGCACTTCATACACCACTGGATCTAATAACGTAATGTCCTTCCCATGCTTCAAGCGACTTTCAATATCTTGCTGAAAAGGCGGTCGAATAATCTTTGTTACAAAATCTTTAGTTCCATTTGGACCATAAATCTGCAACCGATTTTTTCGTTTCTTTATCCAGCCTACAAACACTAAATAAGGAACATCCACAATATGATCAAAATGTAGGTGTGTTAGGAACAACCGATCTACTGCCTCACATCCTATTCCTGTCCGAGCAAGGTTGGTGCTAGCTGACCGACCACAATCGAACATGAGGATCTCATTATCAATATTCAGTATTTGCGATGGACCACCTCGGTGCGGATTATCCCGTACCGCGCCACTTCCTAACATTACAAACTGTAATTTCATAATAATATTTAGTCGTATCCTCAACACAGCTCATGCTTTACAGACATGAGTCTAATAAGTCTACAAGATTGAAATTCAGTAGGAATGTCTTTAATGCGGGACTCAGGAGTGAAACTAGTTACAACACTGGACGCCTTGCCTGCCAATATTCCGGAAAATGACTTCGATAGATCCAACAGGAATATTATGTACCGTATCGAGACCGCCAACTCACAAATCGGCTGTGGCACCTGCGATCTTTGATGCAATTAATTTCTGGACCTCACCAGTTTCGATAATACGAATTGCTTTTACAAGCTGGTTATCATGATCAAGATCAATTAGCTGATATATTCCAACATTATTATTAAAAACCCGTTTAGCATCTAGCTTTACTAAATCCGCGCGCAATGATATATTATTTTGTTTTAGTATTTCAAATAGTGAACTGAGATTAGCCTCAAGTTTTGAAAAATCCTGAGGTGTCTTTCCAGTGATCTTTTCTTCCTCTTCAATCCACGCTTCAACAAAATCATTCACATAACGACCATTACGCATTTTCTGTCGCATCTCAGCATCCGCTATTTCGAGTTTTGTTGCATCAATATCAATTTGTGGTTCAATACCTTTCTCATTAATTGAAGTGCCGTTTGGAGTGTAATAGGTTGAAATGGTTAATGATACCGCCCCTCCATGCTTTAAAGGGATGCGTTGTTGAACAACACCCTTGCCAAAAGTTTTTTTCCCCAGAAGAACACCACGAATATGGTCCTTAATTGCCCCTGCCACTATCTCTGATCCGCTTGCACTGTATTCGTTTATCAGCACAACAAGTTCTACATCGTCTGGACAAAGGGTTTTTGATTTAGATTTATATTCTTTATTAGACTGGGGATGACGCCCTCTGGTCGAAACAATCATCCCCTCAGAAATAAGAGCATCTGAGACATAATAGGCCGAGTCAAGAAGGCCACCAGGATTATTACGGAGATCTAAAATTAGTGCTTTGGGTTTTATATTACCTGAATTAAAAAGATCCATCATGGCTTGGTGGAATTCTTCATTAGTTCGTCCAGTAAAGTTGGTAATTCGTATATAGGCAATTTCATCGTTAACCATAGCCTTTTCAACACTATCAGTTTTGATTTCTCCACGTGTTAAAGTGACATCGAAGGGATCAGAACTTCCTCGACGGTGAATCGAAATTGTGACTTTGGTTCCAATTCTTCCCCTGAGAATGCTAACGACATCATTAAGTGTTTTACCACTTGTAATTCCAATGTTAATTGCTTCTCCCCCGATCTTGGTAATGTAATCACCTGCTTGTAGGCCCGCTTTCATTGCCGGAGTATAAGGTAAGACGGATAAAATTTTCACCAAACCTTTGTCCACATAAATTCGGATTCCTAATCCACCGAATTTAGCAGTAATGAGATCTTCGCGTTCACGTTGAAAGGACTCTGGGGATTGATAAAAAGAATAAGGATCACCAAGCGCCGCCAGTGCACCTTTAATTGCGCCTTCGTAAATTTTCTGGCGGTCTACATCTTTGTAATAAAAGGTTTCCGCTTTTGCTATTGCTTCATTCAGTTTATTAATCAGCGTCATGGTCGTTATTCTTTCTTCACGACCACTTAGTGCACTTTTGCCAATAGTATTGAAGAGGAGAACTGAAACCACCGCAATTGCAGTTAAAGCAACAATTGAAATAGTGCATTTTCTATTGTATTGAACCATGACGATCCTTAATTACTTCAAAAATTTTAAATACCACACAATTATAACATCTTAGCTAGATACTTGACAATTTCTATGTGGGTTGTGTCTTCCAGCGGTTATGAAGCCATAGCCATTGGTCTGGATATTTTCGAATTTCCCTTTCAAGAATTTTTAATAAACGCTCAGTATTGTACTGTACATCGTGTTCGAGGTTCTTCGAAATTTCAATATAAAACGGTTCATAAATTTTGACCAAGTGTTGGTTGTTAGGCTGACGAATACAGACTGAGAATAATATCGGTGCTCCAGTTTTAAGTGCAAGTATCATCGGACTACGAACTGCAGAAGCAGGCTTACCAAAAAAGTCAACAAATACACCGCTATCTCCTGCATCTTGATCAGCGAAAAAACCGATTGCACAATTTTGCTGAAGCGCAAGTATAATCCTTCGAATGGCTCTTTTTTTAGGGATAAGTTCAGCACTAAGATGTTGTCGATATTTCCAAACCAATTGATTAAGACGTTTGTTCCTAAGTTCAAAAACGATGGCTTTTATACGGTTGGGTATTAACACACCAGTAATGAGGCCTGTAAGTTCCCAGTTGCCGAAATGCGGAACAAATATTATTGCTCCTTTGCCCTGACTAAGAGCGATATCTAGGTTTTCTTTACCTTCAACATTAACCAGCTCCCAGATATTCTCAGTTGTTAATTGAGGGAATTGCAAAAACTCAGCTAAGTTTTTGCCAAGGCCTTGAAAACTTTTACGACATATTCGCTGAATCTCTTGATCCGAGAATTTTTTGGCAAAAGCGATTTTCAAGTTTGAAATCGCTATGCGCCGCCGTCGCTTCAATACGATATACGAGAGATTACCGATCCACACACCAAGTGCTAAGGCCACCTTTCTCGGTAATAACTGAAATATTGTGGCGACGCATCGGAAAGCCAAAACCTCCATTAAATCTCTATTTAGCAAGAGGGAAATGACTAACCTGCAATCTCGTCAGCTCTCTTGGCAAATTCAAAATCGAGGCTACTAATTCCGCCAGAGTCGTGGGTATTTAGATCTATAGTAACACGGTTATAGACATTAGACCAATCAGGATGATGGTTCATTGATTCCGCAACTAGTGCAACACTTGACATAAAACCAAATGCCTCAACAAAAGAGTTAAACTGATACTGCTTATGAAGTTTCTCGTCTTGTACTGTCCATCCCGATAGGTCTGAAATTTGATTCTCAATCTGTGATGTGGTTAATTTTGGACTCGCCATACCTAATTATCCTCAATTTTGGTAAGAATTTGGTGGGGTTTGAGATTCGATTTTAGTGTGCCTTGAGGTCAAAGTCAAGCCGAAACTGATTTCAACAAACTAAACCAATGTAATTGACAGAAAATTTCAGCTAGTGTATCATAAATAAAATGGTGCATTATAATCTCTAATAAATGGGGCTAAAATGAAGGAGGGATTATGGATTTTTACTTCGATTTTCGGGAGATTTTTAGATCCGGAAGATTGGGTTTCAGCGCAAAGAAAATATTTATTCACTTCGTCGGTCTTCTAATTGCTTATATAATCTATGAGATTCTGATTTATTTGAGTTTGCTTATTACCAGTATAGATAGTGCTAAGGAGTTCTGGGGTAATTATGCCTTATTGCCAACTTGTCCATTCATTACCGATTATGGCGGTTTCGAGCCGATTACAAAAATTGTAATGTGGGTGGGGATGTTTGTTTATTTTGCAGCCTTTTTTTTAACCAGCACAATGGTCTCCAAGGTTACTATTCAGCAGTTGCGAGGCGATCACTTCTTTTCAATTGGTGAATCCGTTGTCTTCACTAAAAAAAATTGGAAGGTAATTTTCGGCACCTTTATTGGGGTTGCACTGATCTTTGCCCTTGTTTTAATAACACCAATCACGATTGGCTTGCTCGGCATGATTCCCGTAGTCGGTCATTGGATTGTAATGCTGTCATCGATCCTCATGCCAATAGCCTTTTTCATGGGCTTGCTGATGGCATACTTAATCATTGTTTTCGGAATAGGGCTACTTTTTGTTCCCTCAGTAATTGCGGCGGCTGATTCGGATGTTTTTGAAACTATCGAACAGCATTTCTCAATAATTTGGAACCAGCCTTGGCGAATCGTTGTTTACGAAGGCCTCCTTCTGTTAACAAAAACAGTTTGTGGCCTAGTTTGGTCGTTTTTCTGTCTGATTGGTTTTGTTCTAATACTCCTTCCGATTCGCTTTCTGATTCACAACGAAGTGGGAATTTTCATGGCGCATGCCAATGGATTCCTCGGCAACCTGATTCAAAAACTGCCAAATTCCGTTGGTCAAATGGCAGTTTTTGACCTTGTGACTCCGCAGAGTACTGACCCGGTTGCACTCAAGATTACAGGCTTTATTATAGCAATTACGATATTGTCAATCCTGGCCTTGATTATGGCTTACGTTTTATCGATTGCTTCAGTCGGAAATACGGTTATCTACTCGATTTTAAGGAAACGGACTGACGGTGAAAATTTGCTTGAAGACAAGGAAGATCTAGTTCCAACATTTCCGGATAAAGGTCAAGAGGAAACAGATTCCGGTGGAACGCAAGAAAATGCAGAGTCGGCTTCAGAAGTTTCTGAGACGCCTCGAGGTGAAATTGCAATCGATCCAGTGGAAACCAATGAGGAAGGGAAAACAGAAGAGTAGGTTTTACTGACAATTTATTTTTGCTTTTAGAGTGTACCAACTGGTTCCGAATTAACTCAAGGAAGTTTCTCGTGTTTCAAAGAGTATTAACAAGGTTTTTTGGCAACAAAGAAGATAGGGTTTTTAAGCGTTTTCAACCATTGGTCGAACAGATCAACCAGTTTGAACCATCGATTCAAAAGCTGTCGGATGTCGAACTGAAATCGAAAACGCCCGATTTGCGCCAACAATTATACAATGGGGTTTCATTAAATGACCTTTTGCCTGAAGCGTTTGCTGTTGTCCGAGAGACAGCGGTACGTGCTCTTGGTCAGAGGCATTTTGACGTCCAACTTATCGGAGGAATAGCTCTTCATCAAGGCAGTATCGCCGAGATGAAAACTGGTGAAGGGAAAACACTAACATCCACCTTGGCTGTGTACTTGAATGCACTTGAAGGAAAAGGTATTCATCTCGCTACAGTTAATGATTACTTAGCGAAGCGTGATGCAGAATGGATGGGACAAATCTATAACTTCCTCGGTTTATCGGTTGGCCTAACGGTTAGTGGCATGTCGCATGAGGAGAAAAGACTCGGCTATAAGTCTGATATCACATACGGTGTACATAGCGAATTCGGCTTTGATTACTTGTGGGGCAACAAGGCCCGTCATTTGGAAGGTAAAGTCCAGCGCAACCATAACTTTGCAATTATAGATGAAGTGGACAGTGTCCTGATTGATGAGGCACGTGTACCATTAATTATCGCTGAACCTCATGGTGAGCCGGTTGAGCGATATCAAAAGATCCGTCGTGCCATTGTCAGGCTTCGGCTGAATGACCATTATGAGATTGACGAAAAGGGCAGTAAACGCGGGACGGTAGCGCTAACTGATCTTGGGGTTGATGAGGTTCAAAGGTTATTGGGGGTAGAAGATCTTTACAACCACGACAATATGGACGTCATCCATCACATCAATCAAGCATTGATTGCACATGCTCTCTACAAGCGTGATATCGATTATGTAGTGAAAGGCGGAGAGGTGGTCATTGTTGACGAATTTACCGGGAGGATGCAAGAAGGAAGACGGTACAGCGAAGGGTTGCATCAGGCACTTGAAGCGAAAGAAAACGTTCGGATTGTGCAGGAAAGCCAAACAGGAGCAAGAATCTCCTACCAGAACTATTTCCGCATGTACGATAAACTATCGGGCATGACCGGTACAGCCGCAACCGAAGCAAATGAGTTCGCCCAAATCTATAGTTTGGATGTTGTCGTGGTGCCAACGAACCGTCCCATGGTTCGCATGGATCTCGCCGATCAAATTTACAAGACTGAAAAAGCAAAATTCAATGCAGTAATTACGGATATCCTCGAAAAACATGAACAGGGTTGCCCCGTTTTGGTCGGTACGATTTCGATCGAAAACTCCGAAAAGCTGAGCAGAATGCTGAAGGTAAAAAACCGAAATTTGGATCACCAAGTGTTAAATGCCAAAGAGCATGCCCGTGAAGCAACCATCATAGCTCAAGCAGGAATGCCAGGCGCAGTGACGATTGCGACAAACATGGCAGGTCGTGGCGTTGACATTTTACTCGGCGGTAGTCCCGATATTATCACCAGACAGTTCCTGCGAAAAAGACGCCTGAACCCAGATGCGACGGATCAGGAATCTGAGGAGTGGACATCGGCGTTTCAGGAAGCTAACGCTGTCTGTGCCGAAAACCGTGAAAAAATTCTGGTTGCTGGCGGATTGCATATCATCGGTACTGAACGGCATGAATCACGTCGGATCGACAATCAGCTCCGAGGCCGATCTGGCCGGCAAGGGGATCCCGGTTCTTCCCGGTTTTACCTGTCTCTTGAAGATGACTTAATGCGTAAGTTTGGTCAAGACCGACTGCAAGGAATGATGGATAAGGTTGGTATGGATGACGAAATTCCAATCGAACACACTTGGATTACTAAAGCTATCGAAAAAGCACAAAAACGTGTTGAGGACAAACATTTCGAAATCCGTAAGAATTTGCTGAAATTCGACGACGTGATGACGGTACAACGCCAAACGATTTACTCACTCCGTGACGAAATCCTCCATGGCGACGAATTAACAAATAAGATATGGGAGATGATCGAAAACCTTGTTGACGATCATCTCGATTTTTACTTGATCAATCCCGATCCCGAAGAAGAGAGTGGTGTTGAAGTTTTTGCCAAGTGGTTGACTCGAACATTTCCGATTGACTTATCCACATGGTTGCCACCCATTGATCAACAGGAACCAAATCAAATTCGGAGTTGTATTATTGAATCTTTGCAAAGCATATATGCACTACGTGAGAAAGAGATGGGAGTTGAGATCATGCGTGAGTTGGAACGCATGATACTTCTCGATCGGATCGATAGTCATTGGAAGGACCACCTTTACAACATCGACTATCTTGAAGAAGGAATTCATCTTCGCGGTTATGGCGGTAAGGATCCAATTGTTGTTTTCAAGAATGAAGCGCTCGGCGTTTTTGAATCCATGCATCAACGTATAGAAGAGGAAGTTTGCGAATACGTTTTTAAAGCCCAGCTTAACATCGAATCCAGAGAAGAAAAACGAAGTAGAACACCAGCTCGCCCAAAGGACAAAAAGCAAGCTATGCCCAGGCGGAGGGCCACTAGAAGTAATCGCCCGAAAAGACGGAAAAGATAGAGAACAAAGAAGAATTTAAGGAATGTTGAGGCAGAATATGCCAGTTAAACAAGATCTGTTGGAGATTTTATGTTGTCCGGTTACTAAGGTCGGTCTGGAAATACTGACCAACGAAATGCAGGTTGAATTAAATGAGAAAATCCAAAAAGGCTTAGTAAGAAATGTGGGTGGTGAAATTGTCGAAGAACCACTTGAAGAGGGATTAATTACAGTAGATACGAAGACAGTCTATCGAGTAACTTCTGATATACCGAATATGATTCCGAGTGAGGGAATTCCCATCGGTGATGAGAATCTTATTTCTAAGTCTTAGGTGCCCATTTCCACCACATCGCGGGGATCGAATTCGTAACTATAGTTTTATTAAGCAACTGGCGAAGGATCATGCTGTTACAGTTGTTTCCTTTGCCGAATCTAGGGAAGAGACTAATAATATTAAAGAACTCAGGTCGTTTTGTGAGCGGGCTGAGTTGGTACCTTTTAGCCGCTTGCAAGCGAGAAAGAATTGTATTTTCAATTTTTTCTCCAAGAACCCGCTCCAAATACATTATTGGAGATCAACTAAGATGCAAAGGATGATCGACAATCTTCTGCAACAGATGGATTTCGAGCTTGTGCACGCGCACCTCTTTCGAATGGGGCAGTATGTTGCCGATTGTGAAGGAGTTCCGAAGATGCTTGATCTTTGCGATTCAATGGCATTGAATTTAAGCCGCCGGATCGAAATCGATCGTAGTGCTATTTTACCCCTTCTCAAGATGGAACAGAAGCGGGTACGCGATTATGAGGTAGAAATCGCTCGGGTTTTCGATCACAGTACGGTGGTAGCGCAGTGTGACCACGATTATTTGCTTAAACAAGATTCAGATCTTAACCTATCAGTCATTCCGGTTGGTATTGATCTTGATTATTTTCAGCCGAGCAACACAGATGGGGGATTGAATCTGTTATTTACAGGGACAATGGATTATTTCCCAAATTACGACGCAGCGATTTATTTCCACAACGAAATTTTACCACTGATTGTTGCCAAACATTCAGAAGTAACTTTCTCAATTGTTGGCAACAATCCAACCAATCAAGTTAAGCAACTTGCAAGCGACAATGTAACTGTAACTGGCTATGTTCCCGACGTGCGTGTTTACTTTAACCGAGCAACGGTCTTTGTATCACCGATGCGATCAGGATCAGGCTTGCAGGTAAAGCATCTTGAAGCGATGGCAATGGGTGTTCCTATCGTGACAACAACAATTGGGGCGATGGGTATCGAAGCAATAGCAAGTCAAGATTTGTTAGTAGCTGACACGCCACATGATTTTGCGAGCCATGTAAACATGTTGCTCAACGATCGAGAACTCCGCGAGTCAATTGGCAATTCAGGTAGGAAATTGATTGAAGAGAAGTACGATTGGCAAATTTTAGGGAAACGACTAAATGAGGTTTACTCCCAAATAACCGAAAGGAAAGCATGCTGAAGTTACGAGCTAGGAAGTTACGGGCTAGATTGATTAGCTCAGTTTTAATTGATTTTATGTTAATTAGTATTGCTTTTTTACTCACTCTCTATACTGGTAAGCTTTTAAGCCTAGGCTTCATCCAGAAACTAAAAATACAGGGAGACTTTTCGGGAAATCTCTTTGCTATTATCGTCACTGTTATTGTGATACGAATGGCGATTTCTTTGGTATTCCAATGCCACAAACAGATATGGCGTTTTGCCAGCGTATACGAATTCACATTGCTAACTGCCACTATTGGGCTTTCTACAGTTCTGCTTATTCCAATATTGTTTATGGTCATAAACAATATTGCCGAAGGTTCTCCGCTTGGCGATATCACCGCACTTCTGCTAGTTGATGGGTTTTATAATTTTATCCTTATCGGTGGCGTGAAATTTTCGTTGCGTTTATCAGAGGAATGGCAAAGAAGACAGGTTGTGGTTCCCCGCAAACGCATCTTAATTATTGGTGCTGGGGAGGTGGGGGTCAGCGTCTTACGCAGTATACGTAGAAATCCAGATAAAGGGTATCTTCCGATTGGGTTTATTGATGATAATCAGGAAAAAGTAGGCAAACGAATTCACGGACTCGATATCCTTGGCACCACACGTGATTTGACCTATATTGTTCGACGACGTCAGATTGATACTGTGGTTATTGCAATGCCAAACGCTGCAGGAACAAAAGTACGTGAGATTATCCGCCTCTGTGAGCAAAAAGGATGTGCGTTCAAGATAGTGCCGAGCATTGACGCGATTCTTTCAGGAGACGTTAGCATCAGTCAGATTCGGAGTGTTCAAGTTGAGGATTTGCTGAATCGACAGACTGCTCAGATTGATCTGGCTGAAGTTTCTAAGTCTCTATCCGGTAAACGGGTAATGGTAACTGGTGCTGGAGGGTCAATTGGTTCCGAGTTATGTCGGCAGATTGCACAGTTTAATCCGGAACAATTGATTCTTTACGCCCGTGGTGAAAATAGCCTGTATCACATTGAGCATGAATTAGCCGAGCTCCTCCCAACCCTAAACCGTGTAATCATCATTGGTGATATCCGTGACCGACTTAAGGTTTTTAGAATTATCGATCGCTATCAACCACAAATTATTTTCCATGCCGCTGCACATAAGCACGTAACATTCATGGAGCTCAATCCCGACGAAGCGGTTAAAAATAATATTCTGGGTACCAAGAATTTAGTTGATGCCGCTGTACATCATCGCGTTGAATCGTTTATCCTTGTATCTTCTGACAAAGCAGTCAATCCATCTAGTGTAATGGGGGCATCCAAACGGGTAACAGAAAAGCTGATCGAAAGCAAAGCGTACCATAACAGCACGAAATTTGGCGCAGTTCGCTTTGGAAACGTCATTGATAGTCGAGGGAGTGTTTTACCTAAGTTCAAACGTCAGATAGAAAAAGGTGGTCCAGTGACTGTAACACACCGTGACGTTACAAGATATTTCATGACTATCCCTGAATCGGTTCAACTGCTACTTCAAGCTGGAGCAATGGGAAATGGGGGAGAGATCTTTATCTTGGATATGGGAGAGCCAATTAAAATTCTCGATCTTGCACACGATCTAATCCGCCTGTCTGGGCTTGAAGTGAATCGTGATATCCCAATAGAATTTACGGGATTAGAACCAGGAGAGAAGTTATACGAAGAGCTTTTGACAGCAGAGGAAGGCGTAAGAGCAACCAAACACCAGCGGATTTTCGTCGCACACCTTGAAGCTATCGAGGAGAAAAGGTTGCTGGATCAAATCCAGAAGTTGGATGAACTTGCTAATCATCTGAAAACTGATGAGATTATAAATGAGCTCCAGAAGATTGTACCAACTTATGTGCCAAATCGGTCTTTTGCTAACGAACCGCTTAGTACTATTAGTCGGAAGACTAAAGCTGACGTAATTGATTTATCAGCTGTCAGGTAGAAATGAGGAGGATCATTGATCTTGTATTCGCAGGTCCAACTTTGATCTGCCTATCACCAATTTTTTTAGTAGTCGCCATATTAGTGAAATTACAATCACCTGGTCCCATCCTCTACAAGGCTAAGAGAGTTGGGCAATATGGTCACATTTTTGAAATGTATAAGTTCCGAACAATGGTCGCTAATGCTGACCTTTTTGGTCAAAAACTTACTGCTTATTGTGATCCTCGCATTACGCCGACTGGCTTCTTCCTAAGACGGTGGAAACTCGATGAAATTCCGCAACTAGTTAACATCATCAAAGGTGAAATGAGTATCATTGGGCCGCGCCCCGAATCCCCAGCTTATGTTCAGTACTATACACGGAACCAGCAACGAGTATTGCACGTGCGTCCTGGTATCACCGGACCTTCCCAATTTATGAACCGCAACGAAGAAGAAAAGCTAAGAGGTAAATCCGACCCGGAACAGTTTTATATCCATATACTTATGCCAGAGAAATTGAAGATAGATCTAGAATACATAAAAACGCAAACTTTCTATTCTGACATGTTATGGATTGCGCGCACTATTCTAGGTATCTTTATATTTAAGTGATATTAGGGATGAACATTCATCAAACACAACAAAGACCGAGAAAAGCTGTAATTCCCGCGGCAGGTTTTGGGACCCGCCTATTACCCGCAACAAAGTCTCAACCTAAAGAAATGTTATTAGTTGGTCGCAAACCAGTAATCCAGTATGTAGTGGAAGAAATACAAGCTACCGGGATTAACAAGATTCTGATTGTCACAAATCAGAAAAAACGAACATTAGAAGACCACTTCGATTCAAATTTAGATCATTTCAGTCAGACCTCAGAAGTTGATGGCGATATTGAATTTTTCTATACACGCCAGAGTCATCCAAAGGGGTTAGCTGACGCAATTAGTAAAGCAGAGGCTTTTGTTGGTAATGAGCCCTTTGTTGTTTGTTTAGGTGATACCATCATCCAGTCCAAACCAACAAGTAACATATTGGAAAATTTGATAGAAACACACATGGAAAATCAAGCCAATGTAACCGTATTATTCGAAGAAGTCGCATTTGAGTCTGTTGTTAAGTATGGTATTGGAACACCCAAGTTTGAGAAAGGTCTAGCTTTTTCAGTTGTGGGTCTTGTTGAAAAACCTAGTGTTGATAAAGCTCCGAGCAACTTAGCAGTTGCAGCACGGTATGTGTTTTCTCCTGAAATTTTCGATTATATCCGTCAGACAAAACCCGGTAAAAATAACGAGATTCAGATTACCGATTCAATTCAGCTTGCATTAAAGGATCAAGGCAGAGTTTTTGGTCTGAAACTCGATCATGACGAAAAACGGTTTGATATTGGAAATTATCGTGCTTATTTCGAAGCGTTCTTTAGATTTTCCCTGGCAGATCCGGAATTCGGTTCAGAATTTCGGGAGTATGCAACAAAGATGCTAGAAATTTAAGGGAGAAATTTTGTTATGTCTCGCAAAGTCAAATATACTATTTTAATTACAGGTGCAATCTTAATTTTCATGCTATTTTTTGGCCGAATGCTAATCAACCTAGAAACAATCGGGGATAAAGTAGCAGTCATTGAGATCCTTGGTGTAATTAATGATTCAGAAGAAACTATTAAACATATTCATCATCATCGTGATAACTCCAGTGTAAAGGCCATCGTATTGCGAATTGATTCGCCTGGAGGAGGAGTTGCTCCTGTCCAAGAGATTTACAGTGAGCTTAAAAAACTGAAGAACAAACCAATTTTTGCATCAATGGGCAGTACTGCTGCGTCTGGTGGTTACTATATTGCCTGTGCTGCAAAAGAAATCTTCGCAAATCCAGGGACACTTACCGGTAGTATTGGTGCCGTCATGCAATTTATGAAGATGAAGGAACTATACGATAAAATAGGAATTGAATATCAAATCGTTAAAAGTGGAAAATATAAAGATATTGGAACAGCGCAGCGCGATATGACGCCGGCGGAAAGAGATTTAATTCAAACAACTGTCGACGACGTAAGATCTCAATTCATTCAGGCAATTGTTGAAAGCCGTAACGATCGGCTGACGCGGGATCAGATCGAGGCTTTTGCCGATGGACGAATCTTCACCGGAAAACAAGCATTTGAGGAGACATTAATTGATCGACTCGGTAATTTGCAAGACACAGTCGCTCATGCTGCTCATGTCGTTGGGATCAAAGGAGTGCCCAAAATAACACGCATTAAACAAAAACCAACGTTACTTGAAAAATTTCTTAATCTCACAAATAGTTTGAATCAAAGAACCCTACCATCAACGTCATTCCGTTATGAATTAAATTTCTCAACACAGTGACCCCCTGTAAAGCTTCATCTGACAATACAAACGCCCGCTTATTTTGAGAATCGACAAACTGCTATGCTTAGTCGAACTAACCTAGTGATCGCCATCGACTAAACTAGCTTAATAGACTTCAAAATACGTCAACCGCACGTATTATGTAAGTCAATCGCTGCTGAACATATGCACGTTATTCAATTTAATCATCAGAAGATAAATTAGACATGAAAACATTCAACCGCCTTGCCAAATATCTGAGAACCTACATTGGTCTGATCTGCTTATCGATGGTCTGTTCCTTTGTAATTGCGATCGGGGATCTTGGCTATATACAAGTTCTGGCGAACACAATTGACGCATTAAAATCAATAGAAACACACACATTTGATGAGAATCCACTGATCATCGGATTTTTTAAAGTTAACGGAATTTTTAATGGCATCCCACTTTCGATTCCAGATCGACGGATAGCACTCCACTTGATCGGATATGTTTTAGGAGGTGCATTCTGCCTAGTATTGGTGAAAGGAGTTTTCTCCTACTTCAACAGTTTCCTAATGGATCTGGTCGGCTTGAAACTGATTACTCAACTGAGAAACGAAGTTTATGAGAAAATTGTATTTGCTCCTGTAGGAATACTGAAAGATCATCGATCAGGAGACTTAATTGCCCGAATGACCGATGATATAAGATCTCTACATAGAGCCATCGGTTCTACCTCAAGCGTGATACGCGCGATTATCTACCTCCCAGTTTTTATGGTTGCAATGTTAATCAGCAGCTTCAAGCTAACAATCCTGGTACTGTTAATTTTTCCTCCGCTTGTGTATCTAGTCAATCAGTTTGGAAAAAGGATTCGCGATGCGTCTGGAGAAATCCAACAGCATACGGCGGATCTATCCTCCCAACTCAAGGAAACAATATATGGAACTCAAATAATTAAGAGTTTTACTACTGAAATATTTGAACGTGACAGATTCTTGGATATTACAGGACGCCAATATCATACTACAATCAAGCGAATCCGCTTAACTTCATTGCTCGGCCCTCTGGTTGAGTTAATTAGCGCAATCGGAGTGGTAGTAGTTTTTGGTCTTGGATGTAGGCAAGTAATTCTCGGTAATCTTGGCACAGGTGAATTTATTGGTTACGTCGCCATGATCAGTTTGATGTTTAAACCGATAAGGACCATTAGCCAATTCAATACAATTTTACAGCAAAGCCTCGCATCAGCTGATCGAGTTTTTCATATACTTGATTTTAAAGATGAAAGGCAGGAGCAGAAAAAAGAACCAAATCTTCCTTTCATACGTGGTGAAATCGAGTTCCGCAACGTGTCATTCACCTACGACGATCAAGAAAAGGTTGTCGACGACATCAGTTTTCGTGTTGAGTCAGGGAAGGTTGTCGCTTTAGTAGGACCAAGCGGAAACGGCAAAACAACACTGGTAAATTTAATCCTAAGGTTTTATGAGGTAACTTTAGGCGAAATTTTGATTGATGGTTACCGAATAAGTGATTTTAGTTTAGAATCGCTACGAAAACAAATTGCAATTGTAACGCAGGAAACAATACTTTTTGCTGGAACCATAAGTGCCAACATCGCTTACGGCAAAACGAGCATAACGGATTCTGAGATTATCAAAGCGACAAAATTAGCCAATGCGCATGACTTCATTGTTGGGCTGCCAAATGGTTACAAAACGGAAGTTGGAGAATCGGGTCTTAACCTATCAGGAGGTGAAAGACAACGAATTTCAATCGCCCGTGCGATTGTTAAGAATCCACGGATTCTTCTTCTTGATGAAGCAACTTCTGAACTAGACAGCGAATCTGAATCACTTATTCAAGAGTCATTATCGTACCTGATGAAAGGACGAACAACATTTATCATTGCCCATAGGCTCTCGACAATCATTAATGCAGATGAGATTTTTGTGCTGGGTAAAGGGAAAATTGTTGAAAGGGGAACACACCAAGAACTGGTTAGTAGAAGTGGTCTTTACCAGAAACTAACCGAAATTCAGCTCCGTTAATTCTAACGAAGAGCAAATAAAATTTGTAAATCACAAAAAAACTGTAAACCTTTTTGGTAAAAAGTACGTCTCTACTTGAGTTGTGCGGGTTTTACAGGTGAACTTTGTCCAATCTTGTTTATAATAGCTTCCTCAAGTTGCTGTGGGTGATACACCGATTCGGAAAAGTTAACTTCGTAAAGATATGCATTTGTGAGCTTGGCACCTAGCATTGAAACACCCTTTGGAGTTGTTTCGCCAAAGATCGTATTTTCAAGGTTTGCCCCTTCGAAGTTAGTATGGGCACTGAAGGTATCTAGTGCAATCCAATTTGGGGATCCGATAATGGCGCCTTTTAAGTTAGCATCACGGAAATTCGTACTGCTAAGCGTCGAGCCTCCTAAAAATGCACCGCGAAGATCAGTTCGTTCTAGATTAGCATTAGTTAGGTTAGCACCGACAAGAAAAGCTTTCCTTAAAATGGCACCTGATAAATTGGCATTAGATAGGTCTGCATAGTTAAAATTAGATTCGCTCAGATTGGTGTCTTTGAATTCTGCGAACTGTAAATTGGCTTCTGAGAAATCAACTTTTACTAACTTAATGTGGCTGAGGTCTATTCTTATCAATTCTTCACCTTTGAAAGAGTTACCTGCTTCATAGCCTTTAAGGACATCAGATTTGTTCATTTGGCACACTGTTGTGTTGATTTTTTTACAAATATATTACAAAATACACTCTAGGACTTTAGCAAATTCTATGATAAAGTTAAGTAGAATGTCTACTAAAAATACAATTGATCTACAGGAAAACCTATTAGAGGTAGTTACATAAATGTCTGAGGGAACAAAAGTAAGAGAACACGAAGATTCGGGTGATCAAGATTTCGAAGAGGGCTCTGTAAATTATAGTCAATCAGATTCTGAAGGAAGGTATGACGATGAAAATCCGATTCTGAGTCAACCAACGGATGAATCACTGGGTAATACGTATGGGGGTGATCTTAATGCAGGGGGTGATCTTAATGCAGGGGATGATCTTAATGAAGAGGATGATCTTATCTCTAAGTATAAGCCGAGAGCTGGAGATGGGATGGATGGCACTAGAGATGAAGCCTTTTCTTATTTGCAAGAAATTGCTCGTACCCCATTGCTAAAACCAAAACAAGAAGTAAAACTCTTTCAGGATTTCAACCGAGGTAAGGAGCAGGTCACTAAGCTTTTTCAGCAACTGCCACCAGTCATCATCGAACGCGTTCGGCTCAAAATTAAACGGCGTCGCGGAGCGAAACACAAAACAGAAGAAGATCCAGATTGGTGGAGTCCTATGGATTTGGATCTTATATTGAAGCGTATCGAGATAGAAATTAAAAAGTATCAAATTGAAGTTGGAACTTTTCATTCTCCGGCGATTGTTGACGTTCTAGATAAGGATTTGTCCAATTTTGATTTTTTTAACTCCTTCTGGGAAGTGTTAAAGATTGCTGCTGGAGAAGTACAATATGCAAAAATGTGTATTGTTGAAGCGAACCTGTTACTTGTTGCCAGTATTGCAAAAAAGCATAACTTTAACAGATCTTCTCTCTCTTTTCTGGACCTGATGCAGGAAGGAAGTATTGGTTTGATGAAGGCAGTTGAGAAATTTGATCTCAAACGGGGTTTTCGTTTCAGTACATACGCCACTTGGTGGATTATGCAGGCAATTAAACGCGCACTCGATCAGCAGAGTCAAATTATTCGAATTCCTTGCTACGTTGGCGAAACCCGTAGATCAATTCGGCAAGCGCAATCAAAATTATCACGCGAATTAGAAAGGGATCCAAACCCGAAAGAAATAGCGGAAGTAGTAAATCTAAGCGAGTCACGTGTTATAGAGATTTTGCAGAGTACGCGTAGTACAGTGTCCCTTGATTCACCTATTAGTGATTCTTCGTCGGACGCGACAGTCTCAGACCTTTTGCCGGATGAAGACCAGACCCTACCAGAACAAGAATTACTCGTGAGTTCAGAGAAAGAATCACTTGAACGTGTTCTAAGCACACTGTCCGAACGAGAGAAAGATGTTATTAAATGGCGCTATGGATTAAGGGATGGGACAGAGTACACACTGGCAGAGATCGGACGTCGACTCGACATTAGTCGTGAACGAGTTCGACAAATCGAAGACGAAGCACTCCGTAAACTTCGTCATGCATCACGTATTCAGTACCTTAAAGAGCTACTCTAAGTCCTAAATTGATGCTCCGATGAGCGTTAGCTAGCTCTTGATGGCGCTTCCATCGACGAACTGCAGCCGATTAGTTTGTCTGCCTAATGTATTAACCCTGGTTATTCCTATCCATACTTTTTGGTAGAATTATTGCCTTGATCCAGTAGCATCGTCATGGCATAATCTCAATTTATAAAACAAGGGCACCGAATAATCTGGGATAATTGTCTCCTACTTTATTCCAGATTACTCCCCAATCACGAGTTTCATATAAAATGGTATCCTCAATAATTACCAGTGCATGGGCTCCGTCAACAATAATAATCTGAAAGGTATCTATGTTCTTGTCTATGTTTTTGGGTAACCCTTTGGCTAAAACCCAGTCCCTTCCAGCATTTCCGCTTCGGTAAAGTAGTGCACCCGCTTGACCATGAGGCCCTCTGGAGGTAGAAACCAGATAGATATCCTGATCGGCGAAACAGGCACAAGCTCGCTGATAGTAATAGGACATGCCATTACCTTGACGAGTAAATGTCTGACCATAATCACCACTCAGATAAAAACCATTAGCTGTGGCAGCAAAGACCTCATTTGGACTAGACGGGTGAGTAGCCACTTGATGCACATCCATTTCTAAGCCTTCTCGAGAGGCTTGCCAAGTCCCCCCCTCATCTCTGGAATGAGCAATCCAACCGACATGAATATTAGCGTATATTGTCCCATCCGTGGAAACCGCTAGTGAACGAACATCAGGAGGTCCTCCCCACGGTGTCTTCCAAAATTTACGTTCCGCAATCGAGTCAAAACCATCAATAAAGTGCAGGTCTCCATTGGCGATCCATGCCAAACGGGCGCTTTCGGTACCCACAAGTAACCGATTGCCAGCAGTCCAACAAAGACAATTCAAAGCAATATTCGCAGAAGTAGCCTGTTGCCAAGTTTGCGAAACAAACGTCCATACATCGTGATTGTCAACAATGACGGCCAAACAATCTTGTCCAACGTCTCCAACAATAATAGATGACTCACCAAATGGAGTTTCTGGGATTAGTTTGCCACTTTGGTCCAGAATACCTTCCGCAGAAAGCAGCCAGACTATCTTTCTTTCATTCATACAAAATCCTCCGTTCCACTCAGGGTTACAGTATTATAACCAAACCGACCAGGATACTCAATCCGAAGAGGGCTTTTATACTAGGTTATTAGACCTCTTGCATAAGTAGTAAAACTCACCAGAATTCTATAGCCGAGAGGCACCTAAGTTCATTGAATACGTGGGCTTAAAAATCTCCGAACTTTTATTTCTTTGACTTATGCAAGAGGTCTATTATAAAACTGTGTTCAAATTAAATATTTATTAGGAATTATGCAGTTGAGGAATGAATCCGCAAAAGTGCAACCCATACGACTATATCAATTTTCTAATTGCTAGGATCTGTTAACATTCATTCATCGTTAGTGTCTTCTATGGCCATTGGAGGAAAGACCATATGAACAGAAAACTATTGCGAAACGACCAGTGGGA
>JYMV01043657.1_pt1 | contig 23704 bp, 21 predicted proteins | sample 338911 | NCBI WGS metagenome assembly JYMV01 (sample SAMN03354496, study PRJNA234377) | hydrothermal vent metagenome | biome: Deep sea; feature: Hydrothermal plumes at the Eastern Lau Spreading Center, Western Pacific Ocean; material: Seawater | place: Tonga | collected 2009 | depth 2000 m m
TCGCTGAGCCCCGCTCGATTCCGACGGACAGCTTCGGAGACGGCTTCGACGGCTTCTTCTTGACCTATGACACGTTTTTCAAGAGTACTTTCCATTCGCAATAATTTTTCTCTCTCACCTTCAACAAGCCGAGCAGCAGGAATACCCGTCCATCTTGCAACAACTTCTGCAATTTGTTCTGCATCCACCTCTTCACGAACCATGTTGAGACCACGTTCGCGACGTTCTTTGAGTTTTTCTTCAGCACCCAGTAACCGAGCATCAAGTTCTGGAATATCGCCGTACTGAATTTTTGCAGCACGTTCTAAATCCCCTTGGCGTTGTGATTGATCAAGTTCAGTTTGTTTCCTGTCGATTTCAGTTTTGACTGCTCGAATTTCTTCAAGTTCTGCCTTCTCGATATCCCACCTTGCAGTAATTTCAACATTTTGTTCACTGAGTTCAGCAATTTCGGTTTCGACTTTATCACGTCGCTCCTTTGATTCTTTGTCGGTTTCCATTTTTAATGCTTCACGTTCAATTTCAAGTTGCATAATCCGGCGTCGTAACTCGTCGAGTTCAGCAGGCATGGAATCGTTTTCGATGCAGAGACGGCTCGACGCCTCATCGAGCAAGTCAATTGCCTTGTCAGGCAAGAATCGGTCAGAGATATACCGTTGGCTTAACTTTGCAGCGGCGACAATAGCGCCATCTTGAATTCGTACACCATGGTGCGCTTCATATCGAGGTTTGAGCCCACGTAAAATTGCAATGGTTTCTTCAACTGTTGGTTGTTCCACAAGGATTGGTTGAAAGCGACGTTCAAATGCACCGTCTTTTTCAATGTGTTGGCGATACTCGTCAAGTGTCGTTGCGCCGATACACCGAAGTTCACCCCGAGCAAGCGCAGGTTTTAATAGATTCCCAGCACTGACTGCTCCTTCTGCTGCGCCCGCCCCAACAATAGTATGCAACTCATCGATGAAGAGAATAACTTTTCCCTCACTTGCCATGACTTCTCGTAATACTGCTTTTAATCGTTCTTCAAATTCACCACGAAATTTTGCACCTGCAAGAAGTTGTCCAACATCAAGCGCGATGATGGTCGACTCTCGCATCGTCGAAGGGCAGTCTCGGTCGACGATGCGTTGCGCAAGACCTTCGGCGATTGCAGTTTTCCCGACACCGGGTTCACCAATAAGCACTGGATTATTTTTTGAACGGCGACTCAGTATCTGCATGCACCTGCGAATTTCTTCGTCTCTCCCGATGACGGGATCAAGTTTACCGTTTCGTGCAAGTTCGTTCAGGTCGATTCCATATTTTGAGAGCGCTTCGAATTGGTTGTCACCACCCGCATCTTGTACGTTCGTTACTCCAGATTCTTTTCGAATGGTTTCGATGGCTTGGGTTATTGTTTTACTTGATACACCGCTGACATCTAATATTTCCTTAGCATCACTCTTTGCATTTGTGAGTGCAAGGAGAAGGTGTTCAACGGTTGCATGAGAATCGCCCATTGACTTAGCCCTTTGTAGAGCATCATTTAAAATACCCACAACCGCTGGCGAAGTTTGTGGCTGTGCTCCTGTCACAGTCGGCATGCGATTGAGCCCTACCATCGTTAATTCCGCCACTCTGGCGGCATCTCCGCCCGCTCTATTGATAATTGATCGAGTAATTCCATCCTCATCTGCACTAAGTGCACTGAGCATGTGCAGAGGTGCTAGTTCTGCATGCTGCATCGTTGTTGCAATCGATAACGCCTCAGAAAGAGCTTGCTGGGCGAGGGTCGTAAATTTTTCCATGTTCATAGTACGAATCATACGAACAACTGAAGAACTTTGGCAATAATGTCGGTTAGGATGACCTATACGTGAGTAAAAGTAGATTTCACATCCTATTTCTTTCGTTTGTAGCAATCGCTTTGCTCGTTGTTTCAGCAGTTGTCTTATTGTCATATTTGTTTAGTTCACCATTGAAAGGCGAAAAATCATTTGATTTCGGGGTTGTTCCTATTGAACGTCCCGAAACCGTGGTGGAACACACCTTTCGACTGACCAACTCAACTGATCACGCTCTGCAGTTAGTAGACGCTACACCGACTTGTGGGTGTACGACTTCAGATTGGCCGGATGAACCTGTTGAACCTGGAGGTGAATTCGTTGCACCCGTTCACTTAAAATTGGAGCGGAGCCAATTCCGAGGTTCAAGGATTCGTCTTGAGTTTGCAACCGGTGAAGTGGTCTTCCTTGAGATTTCTGGAACGGGACGTTTTATTCAACCCATGGAAACTTTTCCACCCAAAATTCCAATCGTGAACGGATATGAAAAGGGAACTCGCGCTTTATTAACTTTAGAATGGTTTAAAGTTTCAACCCCACCCATGCCAACATTTACAACCCCAGAACATGTTCGCGTTGTTCCAGATGTTTGGGTTTTGAGTAAGGAAGGAAATTACAGTCGAGGGATACCAGATAAATGGACGCTTCAAATGCGCGTGTTCCTCGATAGCGATTTAATCATTGGTAGTGATTTGCTGGTCGAGATGAAGAACATTCCCAAGTTCTATGTGCCAATGGTGCAAGTTGAAACCGTTGAAAAGCCATTTCTGTCGGATATCAACAGGTGATTGATACCCATTGCCATCTCACCAATCCGCAATTGGTACACCGCGTTGATGAAGTCATAGAAAATGCAAATAAAGTTGGAGTGCACACAATAATCACCGTTGCAACCGATGGTGACGATGCTCTTGTTGCAAGGCAAATTGCTGAAACGAACAAGAATGTCTTTTTTTCGTCTGGTATTCACCCATTGCATGCGGATGGGCAGTGGAAATGGGAGTACATTTCACAAGCCGCCAAGGATGAAAAATGTGTCGCTTGGGGTGAGTTGGGGCTCGATCGGCATTATTCGGAACCCGACTTTGCGTTGCAAGAAAAATTACTCGAAGAACACCTCGCGCTCATCGAGAATGAAACCACCGATACAAGGCCAATTATTGTCCATTGCAGAAAAGCGGTAAGCGATTTGCTTCCACGGTTTGAATCGAGCGCTCTACACGCCAATCGCTTTGTATTTCACTGCTTTACGGAGGGCGAGGACGATGCTAGAAAGATTCTTGATTTTGGAGCAATGATAAGTTTTACCGGTGTTGTCACGTATAAAAATGCGACAGAAGTTGTTGCAGCAGCGCGACTTGTGCCACTTGACAGAATCATGGTCGAAACGGATGCCCCTTACCTCTCTCCAGAACCAGTCCGAAAGACGCGACCCAATGAGCCCAAATACGTGGTCCATACCGCATCCCATCTCGCAGCGATTTTTAACCTAAGTGTGAGTGAATTTGAGCGACAAACAGACCAAAACGCCATCAAATTTTTCCGCCTCCCCATATAGGGTCGGGTACAGGGTCTGACCCCAAACATGAAGAATTTTTGAGTGAGTTTTTAGGTCTTCGGACTTTTGACAAAAAGGACTCAAAACCCTCTTTGCTGATACCACCAAGCCCACTATCATAAGCACCTTTATCGTTATATTTTGACAAATTCATCTCTTTATTACGTACCCCAAGATTGGAATCAACTGAAGGCTCCACCAAGCGTATGATAAAACAACGATTCATATTCCCTCGATGGACAAATCTTGCGCTTCCAGTGATAGCCATTGTTGGTGCAACTGCTCCGTTGTATGTTGCAATTGTTGTTGCATACGGCTTCAGTCCACAGTCGACAGACGTTGGATACATGCCAGAACAACCGATTCCTTTCAGTCACAAACTTCACGCCGGTGAACTAGGTTTAGATTGTCGGTACTGTCACAACACAGTTGAAAAAACGGCGCACGCTGCTGTTCCTCCGACAGAAACGTGCATGAATTGCCACTCGCAAATTCATCCACTAAGTGAAAAGTTACAACCATTGTTTGAAAGTTATGAAACCGGCATGCCGATTGAATGGGTGCGGGTACATGATCTTCCTCAATACGCATACTTCAATCACAGTGCGCATGTCACACGCGGGGTAAGTTGTGTTGAATGTCACGGTCGTATTGACACCATGGAAGTTGTGTACCAACATGAACCCATCAGTATGGGTTGGTGTTTGAATTGCCACCGTAATCCAGACCCGCATGTACGAAATCCATCCCTCATCACCCAACTCGATTGGGGGCTCGATATGTCAGCAGCCCAGCGTATCGCTGACAGTGCTTCATGGCGAGCATTTAATAACCTCAACCCATCACAGGATTGTTCTACATGTCATCGGTGAATGGGTCAAATACCAATGGGCGAATGTGGTGGCGAAGTCTTGATGAGGTTGTTTCTTTCGATGCAAACAACTCAAATTTGACCGACGAATTTCCAGAAGGTTCAAGTGAACTTATTGCAACTGGTGAAGACCGTCGCCACTTCTTGAAAATTATGGGCGCTTCAATGGCACTTGCTGGATTAGGAGTCGCAGGATGTCGTCGCTGGCCTAAGGAACACATTGTTCCGTATGCACACAGACCCGAAGGCACAATGCCAGGTATCCCAGAACAATACGCAAGTTGTTTTGACTTTGGTGGTATTTCTCAGGGCGTGCTTGTGACAAGTAACGATGGAAGGCCAACAAAAATTGAAGGTAATCCAGAACACCCAGATAGTCAGGGTGCAACGGATGCGTTCACCCAAGCAGCGATCCTCGATTTGTATGATCCAGATCGAAGTAAAAATGTGTTGTACGACGGTGATGATTCTTCCCTAGCTGATTTCAAAGAGTGGGTTTCAACATCTCTACCCAAAAAAGGCAAGGGTGTTGCAGTCATCGCTGAACCTTCAAGTTCACCAACATTCCACCGCATGCGTCGAGCGTTCATGAAGAAGAACCCACAAGCGATGTGGGTTGATTACGCACCACTTGCAAATACGAATGAACAAGAAGCCCTCAAACACGCGTTTGGTGGCAATTGGATGCCAGTGTATGACTTCTCAAAGGCAGATTATATTCTGTCACTCGATGCAGATTTTCTTGGCGCTGGTCCGATGCAAGTTCCAAACACACGTGGATGGGCAGCGAGTCGGAAACCAAATCACGGAAAAATGAGCCGACTTTGGTTGGTCGAATCAGGATTATCAGTGACCGGCGCCAAAGCGGATGAACGAATCGCAGCAACCCCCGACATTGTTGTTTCATTAGCATCTAAACTTGCTCTTTCGATTGCCGGTGTAACTTCTACCCCAGAACACACAGGCATGTTACTCGCCGATTCGCACTTAAAATGGCTTCAGGGAGTTGATCGAGAACTTCATCAGGGTGGAGCACGCGGGCTCGTTATTGCTGGAGCAAGTCAACCCCCAATAGTGCATTACCTCGCAGCGATTTTGAATGAAAAAATCGGTGCAGTTGGGACGACAGTCTCCTATCGAACACTCGATGGTGGAAGCCATAATTCGATTGCTGATGTATCAAATGGAATGAAAGATGGAAGCATTCAAGGCGTCATCATCATTGGCGGCAACCCAGCATTTAATGCTCCGAGTGAACTGGGATTTGCTGAAGCATTGAACAAAGTACCAAAGTCTGCACATCTTTCCTACTACAACAACGAAACATCGGAAGTATGCAAATGGCATGTCAATCAAGCACATTGGCTTGAGACGTGGAGCGATGGTCACAGCGCAAATGGCACAACCTGTATCGGTCAACCTCTCATCGAAGCACTCTTTGGTGGACTTTCTTCATCTGAATTCCTCGCGATTCTTGCTGGCGAAACAGTGATAGACAGTCATACGCTCGTTCAAACAACGTTCAATCCAAAGGCTGACCAATGGAATCCAGCGTGGCGAACAGCAGTACATGATGGAGTTGTCGCAAACACGGCATCGCTTGAAACACCACCCGTCAACCGCAAGATGCCAGCGAACATTTCAGCACCTGTAACCAACGGAACAACAGTTGTCTTTACCCCATCACCTTCCGTGTGGGATGGTCGTTTTGCAAACAATGGATGGATGCAAGAACTTCCTGACACGATTACAAAATTAACGTGGGACAACGCAGCGTTGCTTTCGCCAGCGACCGCTGAAAAGTTGGGCGTCGCGCAAGGCGACATGTTGAAAGTGACAGTTGGGTCTCAATCAATTGACATTGCAGCACTTCCCGTACCCGGCACTGCAGATGATTGTTTTATTCTTCCACTTGGGTATGGACGAAAGTTTACCGGAAGAGTTTGCACAGGAGCAGGAATTGATGTCTATCCACTACGTACAAACAAGCAACGATGGAATGCACCAGCAAAAGTTTCAGCGACCGGTGAAACGTATGAACTGGCGACAACCCAGACACACTTTGGCGTCAACACAACCCCCGGAAAAGGGGCACAAGAGAGAATCCCTCTTTTGTACAGAGAAGGCACCATTGACCAGTACAACGCAGACAACGCGTTTGTAAAACATATCGGGCATGTGCCACACTCTCTTTCCATCTATGCAGAGCATCAATTTGAAGGTGCGCAGTACAAGTGGGGTATGTCAATTGATTTATCTACCTGTACGGGTTGCAATGCATGTGTTGCGGCATGTCATGCTGAAAACAATATTCCAATCGTAGGCAAGGACCAAGTTCTCATGGGTCGCGAAATGCATTGGTTACGAATAGATCGCTACTTTGCATTTGAAAGCGACGGCCATGGTGGCTATGACGGTAATCAACTTTCGGGGGTTGCAATTCAACCCCTCACGTGTCACCACTGTGAGAATGCACCATGTGAAGAAGTCTGCCCAGTCGCAGCAACAGTACACGATAAAGATGGTTTGAATGTCATGGTGTACAACCGTTGCGTAGGTACTCGGTATTGTTCGAATAACTGTCCATTCAAGGTAAGACGTTTTAATTACTTCGATTACTTCCGCAGGGACCCGCTTCGATCAACCGGTATGTTGCAAGTACAACCAGACTATTACATCAAAACACAATCTGGCGGAAAAACATTGCGTGCCATGCAGTTCAACCCAGACGTTACGGTTCGAATGCGTGGTGTGATGGAGAAATGTACTTACTGCACGCAGCGCATTCAACGTGTCAAAATTGCGACGAAAAATGCATGGGTGAAACTGTCCGAGGCACAGAAAAAGGCAGACCCTCGCGTTTCTATTCCTGATGGTTCAATCGTCACTGCTTGCGAGCAAGCGTGCCCCGCGGGTGTCATTGTCTTTGGCGACTTGATGGACGAAAAGAGTCGCGTAACAACATTACATAAAGAAAAACGATCGTATGAAATGCTTGAGGAGTTGAACATTAAAGCGAGAACGAAATATCTGGCTCGCATAACGAATCCAGTTGACGGCAAGCAAGAAGTAGAGGGTGGACATCACGCATGACCACACTTCCGCTCAATCCGACAGACAACACCGGCGAAGATCCTCGACAACGCCCACAATTAGTGTTGGAACATAAAGATTTCAGTTCTGTAACGAATGAAATACTGAAGGTGAATGAGTCACCAAAGCCGCCAAAATCTTGGTATCTCGCTCTTGCAGTTTCATTCAGTTTGATGTCCATGCTCGGAGCGTTGATTGGGTACTTGTTTTTTACAGGTGTCGGCGTTTGGGGAAACAATAACCCCGTAGCATGGGGCTACCCCATTGTGAATTTTGTGTTCTGGGTTGGAATTGGTCACGCGGGCACATTGATTTCCGCGATTCTCTTCCTCTTCAGACAAAAATGGCGAACTGGGATCAACCGCCTAGCTGAAGCGATGACAATTTTTGCAGTCATTTGCGCCGGAACATTCCCCGGTATTCATATTGGTCGAGTTTGGCTTGCGTATTGGTTATTCCCGATTCCAAACCAAATGGACATGTGGCCACAATTTAGAAGCCCATTGTTGTGGGACGTTTTCGCAGTTGGTACGTACTTCACGGTTTCATTGCTGTTTTGGTACCTCGGCATGATTCCAGATCTTGCCACGATGCGTGATCGCACAACAACAAAAGTCAAAGCAATTGCCTACGGACTCCTCTCCTTGGGCTGGCGCGGAAGCATGCGACATTGGCACCGCTATGAACGAGCATATTTGTTGCTTGCCGCACTCGCTACACCACTTGTACTTTCAGTGCACAGCGTGGTTTCGTTTGACTTTGCTGTTGCACAATTACCAGGTTGGCATACGACCATCTTCCCACCATATTTTGTTGCAGGTGCAATCTTTTCCGGCTTCGCGATGGTGATGACCCTCGCAATTCCTACGAGAGAACTTTGGGGATTGAAAAGTTTTATTACGATTCGACACCTTGAAAATATGTGCAAGGTTATTTTGCTCACGGGTTCAATGGTTGGGTACGCGTATGCTATGGAATTCTTTATTGCATGGTACAGCGGCGAAATCTACGAATCATTCGCCTTCATTAATCGTGCTTTTGGTCCGTACAGTTGGGCATACTGGATTATGGTGAGTTGTAATGTCCTTACACCCCAAATTTTCTGGTTCAAGAAAGCCAGAAATAGTATTGCCATCATGTTTATTGCATCGTTGTTCATCAACGTTGGCATGTGGTTTGAACGCTTCGTGATTGTTGTGACATCGCTTGCAAATGATTTCTTGCCTTCAAGTTGGGGCATGTATGAGCCAACGTGGGTTGATGTCTTGATGCTTCTTGGAAGTTTTGGTTTGTTCATGACATTCTTCCTGTTATTCATTCGCTTTTTACCTGTATTGGCAATCGCTGAAATTAAAGCGATTATGCCCCAAGCAGACCCTCACGGTCATGGGCATAGTTACGGCGAAATGGAAGGCGAAACTGACGCCTCGGCGAAAATTGCGGAGGAAGACGAATGAGTAACCAAGTACGAGGCGCGATTGCTCGCGAAGACCTCTATGGTCTTGCTGCGGAATTTAAAGATGCACCGGGTATTTATCATGCTGCAGAAAAAGTACACGCCGCTGGTTATAAGTGGTTCGATTGCAACGTTCCGTTTCCAGTACACGGTCTTGACCGAGCGATGGGTGTCAAAATGACAATTCTTCCAGTGATGGTGTTCTTCGGTGGATTGATTGGACTACTCCTTGCGTGTTTCTTACAAGTCTTTACGAACTCCCTGCAAATTGACCTCTGGGCTCTTGTTCCTGTGGTTGGATATCAATTTGATGTGTCAGGTAAACCACTTCTTGGTCCCGCTGCATTCGTGCCAGTAGCCTTTGAACTGACCGTATTGTTTGCCGCACTCACTGCGGTGTTTGGAACATTCTTCCTGAACAAAATGCCAATGTTTTACCACCCTGTACTGAAGAGCCCATTGCTTGCACGTGCGACCGATGATCGTTTTTATCTTGTGATTGAAGCGAAAGATCCAAAATTCCACCGAGATGAAGTCGAAGCATTTTTACATTCCCTTGAACCAGAATCAGTGATTGCGTTGGAAAAATAATGTTTAAATTAATCAAACAGATTATTGATGACCTGCTCAAACCAATTCTGGAAGATGTTTGGGCAACCCCGCTTTGGATGCGGTGGGCTGTCATTGTTGTGACATGTGCAGCGACGATTCCACTTGCCATTATTTTCCGTGCAAGGAGCGCAACAAGCGATAAACCGAAGATTCACATTATTCAGAATATGGATAACCAACCCAAATATGTGTCACAAGAAGCAAATGCGTTGTTCTTGGATGGTCGAGCAATGCGACCTCGAATTTCAGGAACAATTGCTCAAACAGGAATGACAGGTGACAAGCATACATTTATGGGAATCGTTGATGGTGCGTGGGCGATAACATTCCCAACAAGTTTGACAGTTGACAGAGCCTTTATTGAGCGTGGTCAAGAAAGATTTAATATTTATTGTTCACCATGCCACGGCAAGGGTGGATTTGGAGATGGGCTTGTACACCATCGTGCTCAACAACTTCTTGAAACGGGTACCAACGGAACTTCATGGGTTGCACCAAAGAACTTACATGAAGAAGAAATTCGCGAACTACCTGTTGGTCAATTGTTTAACACCATTTCCAATGGCGTTCGAACAATGTCTGGGTACGCATCGCAAATACCAGTACATGATCGTTGGGCAATTATTTCGTACGTTCAAGCATTACAAATTTCCCAAAACGCAAATCCCGATGATGTTGAAGGCTCAAAATCTCTTCCTCGTGACAAAGCATCACATGAAGGGGGTGACGAATGAAGGTTGGTGATGTACAACAAGACAATATTCGTCTCAGTGGCGTTGCTGCGAAAGCAGGACCATTGCTCGCGATTGTTGGGGTCATATTTCTTGGTTTAAGTGCGTTGCTTGGAAGTGGCGGAAGTGAAATGGCCGGCGGAGACGTATTCTGGAAGTCCTATTTGTTTGCATGGATTTCTGCACTTGGTATTTGCATGGGTGCGCTGTTTTTTGTCCTCTTGCAACACATGACTCGCTCGGGTTGGAGTGTATCTATTCGCCGTATCGCAGAAAGCATGGCAAAAAACTTGGCATGGATGTGGATGCTCTTTGTTCCTATTCTCATTTTAATTTTGAGTGGAAACGGAAGCATGCTGTATGACTGGGCGAATCCCCAGTACATGGCAGACGCGCACATGCCGCACTCAAAGGAATTCTATTTGTCTCCGAACTTCTGGTCGATTCGAGCGATGTTCTTTTTAATGGTTTGGGCAGTTCTAAGCACACTTTACTTTCGCTGGTCAACAAAGCAAGACGAAGACGGCGATGTAAGCTGGACACACAAGATGCAACAATGGGCACCACTTTGCATGATTTTGTATGCATTCACCCAAAGTTACGCAATCATTGATTGGGTCATGTCATTACAACCAAAGTGGTTCAGTACGATGTTTGCCGTCTATTACTTTGCTGCAACGATGACCGCGTTTTTCTCATTCATCATTTTGTTTGCACGGTTTTTGCAATCCACCGGTCATTTGCGTCATTCAATTTCAACGGAACATTACCATGACCTAGGTAAATGGCTCTTTGGTCTTGGCGTTGTATTTTGGGCGTACATTGGTTTCAGTCAATACATGCTTATCTGGTACGCGAATATTCCAGTCGAAACTGCCTGGTACATGACTCGTCAAATTGGTGGCTGGGCTCCAATTTCCATCTTACTTCTCGTTGGGCACTTTCTTATTCCATTCCTTCTTCTCATTACTCGCTGGACAAAGCGGTGGCGATTTACCCTTCCACTTATCGCTGGCTGGCTTCTACTCATGTTCTTTGTTGACATGTACTGGTTAACAATGCCAGTTGTTCCAGAATTAGCAATTGAACAGGCAACGTCGTACAGCCAACTTGCAGAAACCGTTACTGCCCAAGAAATTGGCTATGGTTTGAATATTGTAAATGTAACCTGCTTGATTGGCATGGTTTTACTCGTGTTCAGTGGAACATTGATCAACCTACGAAAATATAACCTTGTTGCAACTGCAGATCCACGACTCCAAGAAGCACTACACTTCGAGAATACATAAGAGACTAATTATGAGCAATCCACACGAAAAACCACATCATATTGCTGGAGATTACGAAGATCCAGACGGCTGGGCAACGTGGGCCATCGGTCTTGGCGGAGCGTTTCTCATGATTGCAACGGTTGCTCTTGCATGTGGTATTTTCTATCGAGCGGAATCAACTGAAGCTTTTGATAAGAACATTAACATTCGGTATGAACAACGGAACATGGTGATGGCAGCACAACAAGCAATACTGGAAGAATCTGTACATTGGGTGAGCGACCACAATCCAGATGATAGCGAAGCAATCGATCGGTTAGTCATCCCAATTGATCAAGCGATGGATATTGTCGCAGGGAACAATAAAAAACAATGAAACCCTCTGTACTAATTCGGAATCCCTGGCAAAGAACAATCGCAATACTTGCGAGTTGTGTGCTGAGCGCGCCGTTAGTTGCCGGACCGATTTTTGCGGATGAAAAACTTTCGGAACTTGAAGGTGTCGGAATTACCGAACACCTTGATGAGCAGATTCCACTTGACTTGATGTTTGTCGACGAAAATGGTGAGAACATTGTGCTCGGTCAATATTTTGATGGCGAGAAGCCAATCATCTTGACCCTAAATTACTACAAATGTCCCATGCTCTGCAGTTTAACTTTAAACGGGCTCGTTTCTGGGTTGGAAGAGATGGAGTGGACACTTGGTGATAAGTTTGATGTCGTGACCTTAAGTATCAATCCCGAAGAAAAGGCACCACTTGCCAAGAAAAACAAGGAAGGGTATTTGGGTCATTACGACAGAAAAGGTGCCGAAGATGGCTGGCATTTCCTCACAGGTGAACAGGATAATATTACAAAACTCGCTGACGCAATTGGATTTGGATACGTGTTTGATGAACAAACCGGTGAATTTCTCCACACGGCGAGCATTATGTTCATCACTCCAGATGGGCGAATCTCCAAGTATATGAACGATGTACAATTCAGGGGGCAGGACCTTCGCTTTGCACTCATTGAAGCATCTGAGGGAAGAATAGGAACAACGCTCGATCGGTTACTTCTGTTTAATTGTTTTCAGTACGATCCAGATCGCAACAGTTACTCACCAAGTGCGTGGAAGTTGATGCGAACAGGGGCAGTACTGATGCTCGTGGTTCTTTGCGGTGGGCTCGCGGTACTCAGTTGGACAACCCCCGAACGGTTGCGTGCTTCAAAGACCCATAGGGATGGACGAAATTCATGATGTACTCGAACTTGTCATCTTTACTTGCAACAACAACGCAGGGTGCACCTGCGAATTTCTGGTTACCAAAACAAGCATCAACTGTTGCTCAAAGTGTTGACTATACATTCGATGTGATTACGTGGATTTGTTACTTCTTCTTCTTTGCGATTACCTTTTTTCTGATCTTCTTCATGATTAAATATCGTCGCAAAGGGCATGCGGTTGTTGCGAAGGGGCCAACACACAATACGCCGATTGAAATCGCGTGGACGATACTTCCCCTGATCCTTGTGGTCGTGATATTTGTTGTGGGTATGCGGGGCTATCTGAACTTACGAGAAGCGCCCGAGGGGTGCTATGAAGTGCAAGTGACAGCGCAGAGGTGGTCCTGGACATTTGACCATCCGAAGTATGGTGCAACTCAAGTTGCCGAATTGACCGTACCGGTTGGAAAACCAGTGCGATTACTCATGACATCGAACGATGTCTTGCACAGTGTTTGGATTCCTGACTTCCGCGTAAAAATGGATGTTGTTCCGGGTCGGTATACATCGTTGTGGTTTGAAGCAACTGCGGTTGGCGATTACAACTTAAATTGCGCTGAGTATTGTGGCATGGATCATTCCAAAATGTTTGCCATGGTGCACGTGGTTCCTCAAGAGGATTTTGAACCAATGATGGTGAAACTTGCAAGCGAATACGAAGACATGACTATTGGACAACTTCCCGCATACGCAATCAATCGGATATATAACCGCTGCCAATCTTGTCACTCCCTCGATGGAACAAGTGGAACGGGACCCTCGTTTAAAGGGTTGTGGAATCGAGTGAAGAGCGGTGACGTCGGATTTACTTCTGGCGAAAAACTTTCGAATCTGCTTGGCGAAAATACGCAGTACGGTGAGCCAGAAAATTACATTCGAACGTCACTTGTAGATCCACTAGAGCATATTGTGAAGGGATATCTTGGGGCAATGCCCTCCTTCCAAGGACAATTGAAAGATAAACAAATCACCGCCATCATCGAGATGTTTAAACACCTTGACGAAATCACCGATGAAGCGGGAAATATAACGGTGAACCCAGATGGAACACCAAGGAATTAACGATGGCTTATTTTACAGCAGATAAATCAAAACCTGATGTTACGGATAACTACCTCAATCACACGAGTGGTATTCGTTCGTGGTTATTTACACTCGACCACAAACGCATTGGCGTGATGTATCTAATTTGTATTCTCACTGCCTTTTTAATGGGTGGAATCTTTGCGATGTTGATTCGTTTCCAACTCTTAACACCAGATGGAACAATTCTTACGCAGAACCAATACAACAAAGTCTTTACTGCACATGGTGCAATAATGGTTTTCCTTGTGATTATTCCCGCTGTTCCTGCAGCGCTTGGAAATTTTGTCTTGCCAATTATGCTCGGTGCAAAAGATGTGGCGTTTCCCAAACTCAACCTGTTTAGTTGGTGGCTCTGGGTGTTCGGATTCTTTTTCTTCTTGTTGGCATTGGCGGGTGGGGTTGATACGGGTTGGACTTTTTATACACCCTATAGTCTTGACCAGACAACGGGGATGTCTGGGATTATCCCCGTCCTCATTGGAGCGTTTATTCTGGGATTTAGTTCCATTTTTACGGGGATGAACTTTATCGTCACGATTCATCGCCTTCGACCACCCGGTATGACGTGGTTCAGAATGCCACTCTTCTTGTGGGCGACCTATGCCACTGCAATTATCCAAGTTCTTGCAACGCCAGTTATTGGAATTACGTTACTTCTACTTATCGTGGAACGTACTGTTGGAATTGGTATCTTCGATCCTGCGATGGGTGGCGACCCCGTGTTGTACCAACACTTCTTCTGGTTCTATTCGCACCCTGCGGTATACATCATGATTCTTCCTGCAATGGGTGTAGTGAGCGAATTGATTTCGGTGCATTCGCATCGTCATATCTTTGGATATAAATTTATTGCGTACAGTTCAATTGCCATTGCCATGTTTGGTTTTCTTGTCTGGGGTCACCATATGTTCACATCTGGGCAATCTGATTTGATGAACGTGATTTTTTCATTGATTACCTTTAGCGTCTCAATCCCATCGGCAGTGAAGGTATTTAACTGGCTCGCTACCCTATATAAGGGTTCAATCAGTTTGAATGCGCCGATGATTTATGGTTTGTCATTTATCTTCATCTTTACGATTGGTGGTTTAACTGGTTTGTACCATGCCACACTTGCAACGAGTGTTCATCTTCACGATTCGTACTTCGTTGTAGCACACTTTCATTACGTGATGATGGGTTCTGCGATAATTGGTTTCTTGGGTGGCATCCATCACTGGTGGCCGAAAATGACTGGCAAGATGTATAACGAGGTATTGGGTCGAATTGCCGCAGTTTTGATCTTTGTCGGGTTCAACATCACCTTCTTTACGCAGTTCATGCTTGGGTCAAAGGGGATGCCAAGGCGATATGCGACCTATTCCGAGATGCCCGAATTCCAAATCTACCACATCATCTCGACGATTGGTTCAACCGTTATGGTGGTCGGGTTCGTCCTTTGTGCGTTGTACCTCCTCCACTCCATTTTCTATGGACGAAGAGCACCCGGTAATCCGTGGGGTGGTCGCAGTTTGGAATGGCAATGTGCGTCACCACCACCGTGGGACAATTTTGCTGAGCAACCAACGGTTGGAGATTGTTATGATTTCAGTGTATTGGAATGGGATGAAGAGGAACAGGGTTATCACTGGCGTTCAGATGTGAAGCATCCAGGAGAGTAAAAAGGAAACCAATGTCAAACGCAGACCATCATCATGAAGACCAAATCGGGCACGTCGTGCCAGTGAAATTCCTCACCTTTATTTGTGCAATCTTGCTGTTCCTTACAGCGGTGACGGTATGGGTCTCTCGGTATGACTTTACGGAAATTAACATCGCAGAATTGGGCATTATTGTGGCACTCTTGGTTGCGACTGTAAAAGCAACGATTGTGGGGCTCTACTTTATGCACCTTCGTTGGGACAGAGCTTTCATCGGATTTCTCTTCGTTGGTTCAATTCTTTTCGTCGTGCTCTTTATCAGCATCGCTTTGACCGACTCCATGGAATACCAACCCTCAATGATTAAAGGCGATACCCCGATGGTCAGTGAAGCCATGGATAAATTGAAGCATTAATTAACCGAGGGATAATTAATCACTGCATCCGGATGGTTTGCGAACCACGTAAACCACAGAGCGCGTTGGGTGGGAATAGTATTGCCATCGGCATCTTGTGCGACTGCAAAGAGCGGAGGTGTGTCAACAAGGAAGGTGATGGGTCGCCCGTCAATGTGCAGGGTGACGTTTCCATCTTTTGATGCGTCGTAAAGCGATTGAATGGAATATACAGTGAAGCCATCACTTGTTTGCACTGCAATTACTGGTGCTTTTGGATTGATTGAGTCTTCGGGCATCGGGTGTACTGGAAAGTAAATCGTGTCATTGAGGAAGTACGTTCGTGGGTCACCCTTGCGATACCGTTTCTTGAACCCCTCATCCGGTGCGAGTGACTCCGTGTTTGGGTGCCTTGCAAACCACGATTTCCAACTCGTCACTTCATGGGCAACGGGTTTGAGTTGTACATGTACACCTGTGACACTTTGCCCCAGCATTGCAGAAAACAATTGTTCACCACCGACTTCTTCTTCTTTTTCATACAACAACATACTTCCGTTCCCAGAAAGACCACTGAGACCAAATTGTATTTCTTCACCATCAACGGTTCGTTCGAAGACTGCAATGTGTCCACTTGGCCAGTTCCAATAGACGACAATCGGAATTTCCCCAAGCGTGTCATTGATGACTTCATGCAGATTGAGCACGTGAAGTGGATACGCTCTGGTGTCGTCACCCAGAGTAATCCCAACGACAAGATCGCCACTGATAAGAAATGGATTTCGCTTGGCTTCGTTTTTCGCAGCAAGGTCTTCAACCGTAAGAATTGCAGGGTCTATCAATACTGGCGACATGTCGCGGCGTTGCATTGCGGGGATGAGGGTATCTTCTGCGAGTTTCAAATTCGACAAATCAAATTGATATGAAACGATGGTTTCACCATCTCCCGGAGCAGGGTATACAAGCCGTAAGACTGCAGGGGAAATCGCCCAGCAAACGATGCCAAATGTGACAAACGCCATGAGAACAAGCACCCAACCACCACCCCAAAGTGTTAATCGCACATTGGGTTCAGACATTCGAAGTTCCAATCTGAATCCACTCAACAGTTTGCCTGCTGATGAGCATAAAGAGAAGAAGAATGGGTAAATAGATGATGCTCGCAAAGAATAATCGACGAGCAGAAGCGTCATCTCGTTTACGCCAAAATGAAATACTTTTCATTGTCATAAACCCACCCAGAATGGTTCCAGCGATGGCGAACAAAAAACCAGTCGTGCCAACTACGGTCATAAAAAGAGCAAGTGGAATGAGGCATAAACTCGTCATCACACTAACGCGAGCAGTGAGTTCCCCAGTAACATCAATTGCGGGAAGCATTATAAATCCACCCCGTTCATAATCTTCGCGGTACATCCACGCGAGTGCAAGGAAGTGTGGGATTTGCCAAATAAATAAAATACCAGCAAGAATTAGACCGCCGCGTCCTATAGAGTCACTCGCTGCAACCCACCCGATAAGTGGTGGCAACGCGCCAACAACTGCGCCAACAAACGTATTAAAAGAAGTCCTTGGCTTCAGAGGTGTGTATATCAAAACGTATACCAAAATAGTGAGCAAGGCAATTCCACCCGCTTCTATATTTGCTCCAAAACTTAGAATCGCAACGCCAATATACGCGAGGACAACTCCAAACACAAAAGCATGAACTTTAGAAATGTTCCCAGCAGGTATTGGGCGATTTTCAGTTCGTTTCATCAACTTGTCCCGAGAACTTTCTGCAAGTTGATTGAGCGAAGCAGCAGAACCCGCACACGCGGTCGTGCCGATGAGTGTCCACAATAAGGTCAGCCAATCGATGCCAAGTGGGCTCGCCATAATAAAGCCAGTACCTGTTGTAATCACCACCATCAAACTTAGTCGAATTTTAGATAACTCGCCGTAAAGGCTCATTAATCGGGGCGACACTTCTGGAAGTGCGGGGGAATTTGTTGGAGCAGTCGTACTTTCCATCGAAGCCCAGTAGTATACCTTTTCTCATGCAAAACGAACCAAATCAAAGCGTTGCAAGAGTTCTGACTCTTGCCCTTGGTGCCACTACTGCGATGTGGGTGTTTTCATACATCGCACTTCTCTTTTCCGGCAAGGTAGGTGGTGAAGTCCTCTTTATTCTTGGTGCGTTGTGCTTACCAATTGCATCAAGGTATGCAGTCAATCTAAAAGAAGGGGCTTGGGTTGGATGTGTATCAGCGTTGCTTAATCTACTTCTTATTGGGAGTGTTGTTGGTGGCAAGGCTCCAGTTGAAATAGTATCGGCAGGGGTCTATTGGGTCGTTGGATTATTCGCTGTCTCGATAGCACTTGGCGTCATTGGTACAGCCTTCCATGGAAGGCTCAAAGATTGCTGTAGTGAGCTGGATTGGGAGTTTGGATTTCTTACAGTCGCTTCAACCCTTGTGTTTCTAATGCTTGTTTCAGGGGGGCTCGTTACTGGCATGGAAGCGGGGCTTGCCGTTCCAGACTGGCCCAACAGTTATGGACACAACATGTTGTTGTATCCCCTTACTGAAATGATTTCGCCGGATAACGAAGGCGTATTCTTTGAACATGCGCATCGACTCACTGGGATGTTCGTTGGCTTGACTTCTTTAATCATGGTTGTTTGTGTATGGAAATGGAATGAGAGCAGGGGTGTACGCTCGCTTGCTTGTGCAATTTTCCTACTCGTTTGTCTTCAAGGATTACTTGGGGGATTACGAGTTATCGAATTGAATCTTTGGTACGGCGTCATACACGGCGTTATTGGGCAACTAATTTTCGCAAGTTTGGTTTGCCTTACTGCCATGTTCACATCGAACTGGAAGTCTGCTGATCGAGTGACAAACAAAGGCGATTGTCGTTGGGTTCTATTCCTTTGTGTTGCAATGATTTTGCAACTGATGCTCGGTGCTGCGTATCGGCACATGATTGGAGATGAGGCACTCGCGCCCAAAGCAACGCATATTCTCTACACCCACATTGCAGTAGCGTTTCTTGTACTCGTGTTTGCGATTGTTGTAGGTTTACGATGTATCCACAGAGGCAATTCCCTGCTTAAAAAGTTGGGAATAATACTGCACTCGCTCGTCTTGCTTCAGTTGTTGCTTGGTGGTGGAGCCCTTGTAGTGATTCTCATCAATAAGGGAGAAACGCATCCCCTCTATGAAGTACTCGTCACCACAGCACACCAAGCAAACGGAGCATTACTCCTTGGAGCAAGTTTCGCTACATTCGTTTTCGTTTCGCGTTTAAAACAGAAATGATGATCAGTCTTCTTTTTACAGTAATGGCACTTGTTCAAGAGGGTTCACCACCCGTACAGGAAGTGAACGTCCCACTTCAATTCTCGGTCACGCACGATGGAGTAATCGGCGAAACGTTGAGTGGTCGAGTGTACGTCATGCTGACAAAAGGTCGCTTCCCACGAATGAGTGGACCTGACTGGTTTCATCCCGAACCATTTTTTGCAATTGACGTTGTGGATTGGCAAGCAGAGACACCGCTGATTTTGGCAGAGAAAGCGGATGCAATGGATGGACCACCAAGTTCCATAGAAGATGCAACATGGAAAGCAGTCGCAGTGTTTCGTTCCATGAATGATTACTCTGACCTCGCTGCCCCAGGAGGTTTGTATGGAGATACTGTTTCGTTTGAAGGGAGTGGTTCTACCACTGGAACGATTCATCTCAAATTACATCGCCCAGTTTCAAAACGACGATGGGTGAGGAATGACAACTTGCTTCTTGATGAGAAACCAAGCGCTCTTCTGAGCGACTTTTATGGTCGCGAGGTAAGGCATGTCGCCAGTGTGATTGTTCCCGATGAGTACGACCCCTCTCGAGAAGAACCCTACCCAGTGATGTACTGGATTGGTGGTTTTGGAAGCGACCACTACGAAGGTCAAATGTTGCAGAGGATGTTTTCATTATCAGAGTACGATGACCAAATCTGTCGTGTTGTTCTGAACGCTAAAACCCATAGTGGCCACCATACATTTGCAGATTCCCAAAACAACGGACCCCGAATGCAAGCACTCATCAATGAGTGGATTCCCTATCTTGAAGAAACATATAACCTCGGCGGTTCGCCCAATCGACGATTCCTTGCGGGGCTCTCTTCTGGTGGATGGACGGCAATGTGGTTGCAGGTGATGAATCCAGATTTCTTTGGGGGTGCGTGGGCACTTGCACCAGACCCCATCGACTTTCACTACTTTCAAACTGTCGATTTGTATGCTGATGACGCGAACATGTACGTCGATAGCGACGGAAATGAACGACCTTTAGCGAGAAATGGAGACATCCCAATGTTGTGGACTCGTGGGTTTGTCGCGATGGATGATGTCATCAAAGATGGTGGTCAAATTGGTTCATTTGAATGGGTCTTCAGCCCAAGAGGCAATGATGGTCGTCCTGTGCAGATGTTCAACCGCGAAACTGGAAAGGTGAACAAAGAAGTTGTGGAGCACTGGAAGAAGTATGACATTCGACGTATCCTTGAAGAAAACTGGGAAACCATTTCGCCAAAACTTGCGAATAAAATTAACATCATTGCGGGTGGATTAGATACCTTCTACTTGGAAGAAGCTGTCATTCAACTCCAATCATTTTTTAATGAACAGGACTTTGATGCCATGATTCGAGTCATCGAAAACGGTAATCATGGAAGCGTGTTCCAGAGAAATTCAATCCGCGAAATGGATGAGTTTATTGCAGTAAAATGTCAATTGTCAAATAGAAAAAAGAAATCTAAGCATGACTGATCGTGTCGTTCATTCAAAGTGCAAGGATTCACATCTCGATGAGGTCTCCAAGGAACTCATGCGACAAGCGATGCAATGTGTGACGTCAAGAGGGGAGTTCAATGTAGCATTGAGTGAATCGGATACCCTCGATGATTTCTATGCACGCCTCATGTTTGACCCCGATTTACGAATGTTCCCTTGGGGAAAAACGCAACTTTGGTTTTTTGGTGAGTCGTCCGAGTCAGATTCCATTCAAATTGCAATTTCTGCACATTCCGGTATTCCTGAAGAACAAGTACACCATGTCCGCGATGGTCTGCCCGAGGGTGTTACAGTGGATTGTTGTATCAGTGACGGCGAGGACCTTGCCGAGTTGCCAGATGCGTTCACTAAGAATTGCAATTCATGGTTGATTATTGCATCAAGCAACGCTCCAACACTGAATCTCGGTGGCGTTACGCATATTTTTGTAGTTAATCAGTGATTGGAGTTACGCCTCAGTAGACGTACAGCAAACCAGGACACCCAAGAAATGCTGGATGTCCCTTTAGTGTATTTGGTTACTGAAGTTTTGCAAGAAAATCGTTCAATATTTCAGTGGCCGCAAGGGCATCGCGTATTTTCTTCTTTTGCTTGTGGGTTTTTCCAGACTGGGCAAGTTGTTCTTCAGCGGCAGCACTTGTCAAGCGTTCATCTTGGAAATGAATGGGTACGCTTGTTTCTTGGTGGAGTTGGTCAGCAAATGTATTCGTTATGTCTACGCGACCACCTGCGGTACCATCCATGTTCAATGGTAAACCGATGACAAGAGCATCAGCATCTTGATCGCGTATCGTCTTCACGATTTCATCAATCAGGCGTGGTCCTATTCCAACTTCCAACACACAAACTGGTTGCGCCATCCGCAATTCATCGTCGCCTATAGCGAGCCCTGTGCGCTTGTCTCCAAGGTCTACTGCGAGGTATCTCATTGCAATGAGGGGTCGACTACCGCGTGCATTTCTTTGACGCGCTGCGCTTCGGATGCGGGAAATACCAACGTGACATCGCCGGTATGTACTACGACAAGATCCTTGCATCCAATTGTCGCGATGGTGTGTGATGGGTCATCCGAAACACTCAGCACGTTTGTTGAGTCAAGATTGACCACTGTCGTATCGCTTCTATTTCCATCTGTATCAGCGTCAAGCGTATCACCGTAACTCGGCCACGAACCAACATCGAGCCATTCCACCTGCATCGGCACAGTCACGATTGAAATGGAATCATCATCGGATGCGGGTTCCATCATGCCATAATCAACGCTAATTTTTGGAAGGGTCGGGTATATTTCATCAAGCACTTCCTGTTGTTTGTCAGTTCCCCAATTGTCACCAATTTTCTGCAAGCCAGTGGCAGATTCGGGTTGCATGCGTTGCAAGGCATCTAAAAATGTGCCTGCATGAAAAACAAACATCCCACTATTCCACGCGAAGTTTCCTGATGCAATGTACTCTTTTGCAGTTTTTGCATCAGGTTTTTCTACAAAGCGCTTACATGCATAGGCGTTCTCACCAATGGCATCACCGAGTTCAACGTACCCGTAGCCGGTTGCTGGGGTCGTTGGAGTAATTCCGAATGTTACAAAACGAGATGGATCTTCTTCAACAAGTGAAAAACTAACATCAAGACATCGTGCAAACTCTTCTTGCGGACGAATAATGTGATCAGCTGTAAGAACAGCGAACACCGCATCGGTATCAAGTTTGTGCAACACTGTCGCAGTAAACCCAACAGCGTTCAATGTGTCACGACCCTCTGGTTCGCCAAGTATTTGCGAAGCGGGTAACTGTAATGTTTCGCAAATGAGTTCTGCATGTTGTTGACCCGCACAAATCCATCGCCTACTTGGTTCAACAACTCCGTTAAGTCGCTCTGCAGCAATTTCAAGTAGAGATTTACCAACGAACAAACCAATCAATTGTTTTGGTGTTGACCCTCGACTCATCGGCCAAAGCCGAGTCCCACTTCCACCCGCCATAATCATTGCGTGTCTCATGGAGTTCCTTTGAGTTGAAAAGAAGATTGAACAAGTTGGTCCGCGGATGTAATTTTGGGATCAATGTCGTACGCGCGCCGTACAAGTAGTTTTGCATCCCGCTTTGTTTCGCCAAGTTGAACGAGCATCGAAATAGCATCTTCGCAGCATGCTGGCATAGTTACTTCGATGGTTGAAGCAACTTCTAATGCAAACACATCGACTTTACCATGAAGTTCAGCAATTATTGTTTCGGCAGAACGTTTCCCGATTTCAGGCATACTGGTGAGTGCCGCTGTGTCTCGGTTAGCGATAGCGGTAGCCGTTTCCATAAACGGTCGAACCAAGGCTCGGAGTGCCTTTCGGTTCCCAATTCCTTTAACCGTCGTGAAGAGTACAAAGAATGCTCGGTCTTGTTCAGATGAAAAACCAATGAGCCTTGGTATAAAAGAACTGCCCTGTGATTGCCCTTCGAGATAATGTAATGTAAAAAATTCGACCGGCATGCCAATCTTACTTAAAAGAGTAGGCACATCGGCTGCAGGAACGAGTAACTCATACGTCAACGCTTCGACATGAATCAATGCAGATTGTTCGGTTAACTCAGCAAGTTCGCCTCTGATTCGGGTAATCATCACCGTTAGTTTACCAACGACCAACCCGTTGCTTGGGATAATCGACTTCTAAGGTCAGCGGTTATTTCAGATTTCGTTGTTGATTCTGGATATTCAATGAGATCGATGAAGTTGACTCTTGAATGAGAACGCTCAAAAATGGCGTCTCCCATTTCGTCATTGCGTGGTGTACCGTCAACGGCGACAAGGAGTACCTTGGCATTGGTGTGTGAAATCATTGCACCTATTCCCTCTGCAAATGGGTGGATAGCTTCTCTAGGCTGTTTAATCCCACCCTCGGGAAAAATGCCAATGACTCCATTTTGCTTCAAATATCGAAGCGCGACCCGCAATCCAGTGGCATCCCGACCATCTCTGGCAATTGGGATGACTTGAGAATATTTCCATACAAAATCCAAGGATGGAAACATATATTCTTCTGCCATCAACCACCGAATTTTAAAGCGACACTGCGATTGCACT
>JYMV01002603.1_pt1 | contig 23697 bp, 20 predicted proteins | sample 338911 | NCBI WGS metagenome assembly JYMV01 (sample SAMN03354496, study PRJNA234377) | hydrothermal vent metagenome | biome: Deep sea; feature: Hydrothermal plumes at the Eastern Lau Spreading Center, Western Pacific Ocean; material: Seawater | place: Tonga | collected 2009 | depth 2000 m m
AACCGGTCGAGAACGCCACCAAGTGGTGCCTGAGAGCACAGAACCCCGGGTATGGCTGGAAGTACGGCTACCAGGCGGGCAGAAACGACACCTCCGTCACGGGCTGGATGGTGCTGGCTCTCAAGACCGCGAAGGTGTGCGCCCAGTCGCGTTACATCAAGATCCGCAAGAAGGATTTCGATCCCGCTTTCGAGGGTGCTCTCAAGTGGTTTGAATCCTGCACGTCGGATCGCAGCGGTATCTGCGGATACGAAAATCCTGGAGACGAGGGATCACGACTGCAAGCTGCCTACCCGGAGCCCTACCCCTACTCGAAGGATCTATCCTGCATGACCGCAGTATCGGTGCTCTGTCGCATCTTCGCCGGCGAAAAAACCAGTTCCGACGCCATCAAGTCCGGAGCAGCTGTGTTGATGGAAGAAATCCCGCGCTGGCGACCCCAGCAAGGCAAGAGGAAGTCGAAGATCAACCTCTACTACTGGTATTACGCCACCTTTGCGATGTTCCAGATCGGCGGCAGCAAGTGGCGCGAATGGAACGATGCGATGATCGAGGCACTGGTACGCAACCAACGAGTAGGCGGCTGCGAGGACGGCTCCTGGGATCCTGTCGGGGAGTGGGGAGTTGCGGGAGGTCGCGTCTACAACACGGCCATCGTGTACTACCGATTCGCTCGGAACAATAATTGAACCCATGAACGATTCACACGACACCGGACCGGTCACATCCACTCCGATGATCGAGGTCTTGCTCAATGGAGATGCTCACCAGTTGGCATCGGGCAGCACCGTGGCGTCTCTGCTCGATCAGTTGCCGATAGAACCGACCGCCGTGGCAGTGGAGAGAAATCGCCAGATCGTGCCCCGTTCTCTGCACAGTTCAACGGTCATCGAAGTAGGGGATCAACTCGAAGTCGTCACCATCGTTGGAGGAGGTTGATCGATGAACACTGAAACAACACCAGACACGGACACCCGTCCCGATCCGCTTCAACTGGGAGGTCGGACCTTTCGCTCCCGTCTGCTGGTTGGAACCGGGAAATACACCGACCACGAGACGATGAATGCGGCCCTGTCCGCCTCCGGATGTGAGGTCGTCACCGTCGCCATCCGACGAGTGGACCTCAGCAGCGAAGACAATTTGCTGACCCATCTCGATCGTGACCGTTACTTCCTGCTTCCAAATACTGCCGGCTGTTTCAACGCAGAAGATGCGATCAGGGTCTGCCACCTATCGAGAGAACTGGGCCTGGGAGATTGGGTGAAACTGGAGGTGCTGGGAGACAAACAGACCCTGCTTCCCGACCCGATCGGCACCCTGGATGCCTGCAAGACGCTGGTCGCCGAAGGGTTCAAGGTTCTCGTCTATTCCAGCGACGATCCGGTAATGGCATTGAGACTGCAAGATGCAGGTGCCACCTCTGTGATGCCAGCTGGCTCTCCGATAGGGAGTGGCCAGGGAATCCTCAACCGAAACAACCTCGCCATCATCCTCGAGCAACTCGATGTGCCCGTGATCATCGACGCTGGAGTGGGCACGGCCAGTGATGTCACCATCGCCATGGAACTGGGAGCGGAAGGTGTGCTCCTCAACACCGGGATCGCCGGAGCACAGGATCCCATCTCCATGGCTCATGCGATGCGCCATGCCCTGGATGCGGGTTGGTATGCAGCTCGCGCGGGCAGGATTCCACGTCGACGATACGCTCAGGCTTCCAGCCCGACCGAGGGAGTGCTGGGCGAGTGATGTACCAGGTTTCGCCCGACTCCGCTTCGCCAGCTGTGGAACTGGTGGCGGCACCTCCACACCCCTTGATCGCCCTCGCCATCTCATCGCTTCTGATCATGATCACGCTGGTGACCCTGCGAAAACTGGCCCGACGATTCTGGCCCGATCGCGAGGTGGGAATCCAACCCTCGGTCTTCACGGCCAGGGATGTGCTGATCGTCTTCGGCTTGCTGATCCTCGGTCAGGTGGCCGTCTCGATGCTATGGCAGCCCGCAGCAGCACAGGAGGGGGCTCCTCGACCGATATCTGCTCTGCTGCTTGCGGCATTGTCGCTCGTCTACATCGCCATGGCGGCACTCACCACTTCTCTTCACCGACTCCATTGCATCCAGAAGCAGCGCTCTGAATCGTTCCTTGTCGCCGCAGGAACTCGAGTTCGGCAGGCGATCGCCTACGGGATTCTGGCTCTCGTCTGCTTCCTTCCGGCCCATTTTGGTGTGGCGATCGTCTGGGAACTGGTCCTGACAGGGCTCGAAGTGCCTTTCGAGCCCCAGGAGAGCGTTGCCAGGATCAAGGAGGCGATTCGAGACAAGAACTGGGCGCAACTGGCTCCGCTGATCTTTGTCGCAACCATCGTGGCACCCATCAGCGAGGAGGTGATGTTTCGAGGGTTGTTGTTTCGAGTCCTGCTCGACAGAGGTGGGTTCTTCATGGCAGCGATCATTTCATCTGCACTGTTCACACTGATGCACCCATCGATCAGCTCATGGGGTCCACTGATGGTTCTCGGAATGCTGCTCGCCTGGGTCTATCACCGCAGCGGCAGCCTGCTCGCTAGCATCGCGCTGCACTTCGCCTTCAATACCGCGATGATCACCGCGATAATCTCGCTGCATTTCATCATGGAGGGCAACTGAGATGGCAAAGATAGGAGATCTGATCAGGTCACTTCGCGAAGAAAAGGGAGTCACCGCCAAGGACCTTGCCGAACGGATCGGCCTTTCCGCATCCCAGATGAGTAGACTCGAGAGTGGTCAACGACGCGTCAACAGTGAGGTGCTTGCACGGATTGCACGAGCACTTGAGGTCACACCTTCGGAGTTGTTCGAGGAGGGTTCTCCCGGTTCGGTCAGGCCCCTGTCCAGTTCTGCCGCAACACCTCTTCGGCAAGCCCTGGGCAAGGTGATCCGTTCAGCCCGTCGTCAGAAACACTGGACCATCGAGGACCTGGCCCGCAAGACCTCGACATCCCGAGCCTTCTGTCTCTCCGTGGAAGAAGGCCGACGCAGTGGCATGGAGAGTGATTTCATAAAGAAAACCTGTCGCCTGCTCGGCTTCAGCCCCCTCGATCTGCTGGCTTCCGCGGAAGAAAAACTCGATGTCTCCGAGACAGAACCACCGACATCGGAGATCGGGTCCAGTTCTTTCGTACATGGGATTCCATTGCTGGCAGCCGATGTCAGCGCCTACCCTGAAGAACTCGATGATCAGGGCAAGCCATCGGGAGTGGTGGAACAGTGGCTACAGTTACCCGGGATCGACCCCGATCGATCCTTTGCTGTCCGGGTTGCTGGAGACGCCATGGCCGGGCCGGGAGAAGATTGTTTTCGAAACGGTGACGTCATCGTGCTGAGTCTCGATGAGGCGGTTTCGAGCGGCTCCTATGCGCTGGTGAGAACATTGTGGATAAGTAGTGAAGCGCCGGAATTCGCCACCAGAACCATTTTTTGCAGCTATTTTGATGACGATCACGAGGCCCGGAGATTACAGTTCTTGCGACCAGAGTATCCACCCTTCATACTCCCGACGTCGGAGGTCGTGCACGCCTGGAAGGTGCTGCTCCATCTTCGCATTCCCGCGAACCCGGGTTCTCATCCCTGAGCCCTGTTCACGGAAGATACCGGGGGATCTGGACTTACCGAAGATTCAAACTCAATGCTGGTTGCCGGGAACAGATTCCGGGGCCACAGCGTTGCCTCAGTAGACACACCTCCTCACGGGTCGGAGGGAATTCGTTCCCTCCGGCTCTATTTTCATGGGTGGTCTTCCCCCTGCTTCATCTGACGAATCGAAGGATCCCCTGGAGTTCTGTCTGCTCGAGGGAAATCGGTCGAGATCAAAATAGAATCGGCGGAGGCACGGTGATATGCACCGAACCTCCGCCGAAGAAGAGAGGGTCAAGGGGTCAGCGGATGTCGTGAATCCGCAGGTCAGGTTGCAGCGCCTGTAGCGTCTGCAGCACCTCTTTCTGTCGAGCGGCTCCGCCCACTCGCAGGTACCGCTCGAAGCTCTGGATGGCATTCTCGCGGTTCCTGCTCAACAGGTGGACACGAGCGATCCAGTAGTGTGGCTCTGCGAAGGTGGGGTCAACTTCAAGGCATTTCTCGAAGTACTGGAATGCCAGGTCGCTTTTTTCCATCTGCATGTAGAGCAGTGCAAGTTGTAGCAGAGGACCGGAGTAGTTCATTTCGTCGGAGGCGTCGATCACTGCCAGGTATGCTTGTTCTGCTGCTGTGAAACTTCCAATTCCCTCGTAGATCTGCGCCGCGATGAAGTTGTAGCGCGGATTTCCCGGATCGATTTTCTGCGCTTTTTCCAGAGCTTTCAGCGCATTACCATGATCGGACTGTTGCCAGTAGATACGAGCCAGCCGCTCCTGATATCTCGGCTCCTTCGGGAAATCGCTCGCCAGTTTGTTGTACTTCTCCAGTTTCACATCCAGAATCGTGGAATGACTCTCTTCGCTTTCGATGACCACCTGCTGCGAGATGGGACGAATCGTCTGAGTCGCACAGCCGGAGAACAGCATCAGCGCCATGATCGCCATGGCGAGGTAGATCTTGGTATTCATCAGTTCAATCCTCTCGACGAAGCGGCTCCCGTTGAGGGTGGCCTATCTCCGTGAAGAATTGATCGGGTCTGGCGCGACGACTCTTGAGGAAATTGTCCGATTCCACCGATGCGACCGCTGTCAGCGCCCCATCCGGGCGAATCCTGCCGGGACTTCTGCTCTCCAGGAACTTCTCAACGCCTCCCTATTGACCTCCTTTGTGACCCCCTCTTCAAACGGAGCCATCGCTAGCGATGGCCCGCTGCAGGGGAACCATTTCCGACTCGTTTGTGCCGTGTCCTCCGCAGCACCGATCAGAATCGGTCAAAGGGGGGTGCGTAGCTGACCTTTCCCTGCCAGCCATCGAGTCCTCCCGCGCTCAGTTCGAGCACCTGAAAAGCATCACTCGACCGTGGCCACTGGCAATGAAGTTGCCACTGCCGGGCGGGCCGCCAGCCAAAACGGGAGTAGTACCCTGCATCTCCCAGTACAAAAGCCGCACCGATCCCCTGTTCCCGGCATCGATCGATTCCGTCCCGGATCAACGCGCTGCCGCATCCTTGCCGCTGCTGCGATGGACGAACTGCGATCGGTCCCAGCGCCACTGCGGGCTGGCAGCTGGATCCAATGACGGGACTGGTGACGGGGGTAAACAGCGCATGCCCGAGGATCGATCCTGCCCTGACCGCCACCAGCGACAGCACTCCCGGCTGATCCCGCATCTGGTCGATCAGTTGTGCTTCCTCCACTCCCTCGAAGGCGGCCTGCACCAGCGATCGCACCTCGGCGTGATCCGCCGCCACTTCCTGGCGAATGACCAACGATTCCCCTCCCAGCAGCAGGGCCCTCTGATGGGTGTCCATCTCGAATCCCAGTCGCCGATACAACCCATGAGCAGGTCCCTCCCCATCGGCGGCCAGCAGCAGCGCGCGGCATCCGCCGCGGCCCAGCGCGTCCTGGCCCACCGTCGATACCAGGGTCGAGCAAATGCCGCGCCGGCGAAAATCAGGATGGGTTTCGACCGATTGGTATCTTCCCAGTCGATCGGAACAGAACACGAATCCGCACTGCCCCACCAGCAACTCATCGAGGAATGCCCCCCACCAGGTGGCCATCCCCGCCCGCTGTCGCTTGCGCCACGACTGACGAGTTCGTTGCTTGAAGAGTCGATACTGCGGGGAACCGCTGCTCTCGTTGGGATCACACTGCTGGTTGAGATGCTCGATCCGATCGAACTCGGCCTCGAAATCGAGGGGCCGGACCATTACATCCAGATTCTCAGGGTCGATCAGCTGGGTCGCGATCATCCCGGGGCCAGAATCCTCGGTCATGCCCAGGGCACGGGCGCGGGCCTGCGCCTGCGGCGACAGTGCGGCTCCGTCCCAGCGCAGCAGTACATGTTCCACCTCACAACAGGACTGGAACTGATCGCGGAACCGGTCGATCCAGGACTCCAGTTGCTCCGCTTCCGGTGCCTCCGGTAACAACAGGTAGTTGCCCCAGTAATAGCCAGGGTTTTCTGGTGATCTCACCTGGATGCAGGACTCCAGTGAATCCACCACACCATCGACGGCCGTCATCTCGAGGTCGGTTCGAGTCAGCAGCGAATATTCCGGTCGAGGCATCGGCTCCCCTTCCCTGTACCCGCGGAGGAGTGTGGCCCCAGCACGACTCCGAGCAAGCGACTCGTCGGTCTCAGAACGCGACGCGCTTGCGGAAGCGACTTTCATCGACGGTGATCTTGACGATCCGGCTGCCCACCTCGATCTGATCGAGCAGTTCGAGCCCATCCACCACCTGGCCAAACACGGTGTAACGGCCATCGAGATGGGGTGTGGGTAGGTGCGTGATGAAGATCTGAGATCCTCCCGTGTCATCTCCGGCCTTGGGCATTCCCACCGTGCCCCTGCGATATGGGCGCGGATGAATCTCATCGATGAGATGCCAACCCTCATCTCCCCAACCGTCGCCTCGTGGACCTCCGCCCTGAGCAACAAAGGATGGCACGACCCTATGAAAGATCCGGCCGTCGTATGCCTTTCGCCGAATCCCATCGATGAATGCGCTGACATGCCGGGGAGCAGCTTCCAGATCGAGTTCGATCACCATCGTGCCCGAGTCCAGTTCCAGAAACACGCGCGGTGGCCCTTCCCCTGTCATCTGTTGCTGGGTGATCGGTGGTGAAGGACATCGACCCGCAAGTGGAGGGACCGGCACGCCGAGCACTCGAGCGGCAGCAGTTCTCACCGTGCGAAAAGAATCGTCCAGAGACTGTCTCGCCAGCATCTCTCCTGCATCGGTGTCGGAGAGCTGGTCGAGGATCTGAACCCGCAATTCCCATGCATCCGCACCCAGCGACCGCGTCCAGGTGTTCTGGAGCAACTGCTGCCACTGGTCGATCTTGCTGCTTGCTGCCAGATCAGCAGCTGGCATCTTCACGGACACATCGGGATCGCGAAGCGCCATTCGGATCAGATCCCCCACCGACGGATCCTCGATCGATGCAAGAGCGGAAACCGCGGCCGCACGGACACGGCGATCGGGATCCTCGAGAAACGGCAGCAACGAGGGCAATGCTGCGGCTCCCAGATCGGCAAAGGCACTGGCGCAGGCAGTTCGAAGCCATGGAGAGTCATCCGTGATGAACTCTGCCAGGATCTCTCCGCAACGACTCGGCGTCAGCAGTCCAAGATCGGCCGCGGATGCCAGGGCACCGACGGCTGCAGATCGAACTGCGACAGATCTCTCCGCATCGAGTGATCCGATGATGAACGGCAACTCCAAGGCAGTGGTGCCCATGCCGAGACTCTCGACCACCACCGGTGCGACCAGCGGATGCTGCTCCTGGATCAGATGCCTCAACAGGACATCCCTGGCCTTGCCAGTTCGGCCCCATTTCTTCTCTCGTATCTTTCCGATGGTGCGTAATGCTTCGACCCTGGCCGTCCACGGAGAGGCTTTATCGAGTAACAACTCATCGAGGCCCTCGAGGGCGAGCGAATCGAGCGGCTGCCTCGCACCCCACGCTGCGTAAGTCCTCACAAGTCCGGAGCGGTGTGAGAACGACTGCCTCAGTGGGGCAGATGTATCTGCATGGTCGATCTTCATCAGGGCATAGGCAAATGGCCATGGATCCTCATGGGAGCCATCGAGCAGTAATCGTGACAAGACTTCGATCGCAGCCTGGGCCGCTTCACCGTGGCGCCAGACCGAGAGAGCAGCCTCACGCTGTAGTTCTGGCTGCCCCGAGTCCCCGAGGGTTTCGATCAATACACCGACAACACGCCGGGCCCAATCGACTTCAACTTCATCTTGAGCGACGATTCGACCGAGCGCAGTGACCGCTGCCTGCTGCACCGAGGGCTGGCGATCGTCGCGGCTCAACCTCGCCAGTAGATCGAGTGCTCTGCCGTCACCGAGTTGCCCCAGAGAGAACGCGATCGCACCGAGAACAGCGACATCCTTTTCCGAGCCTGCGGCTTCGATCAACTGCATCGCTCCCGACTGGAAGCGAGTTCTCCCGGCCACATCTGCTGCTCTCTGACGCACGCTGGCTGCAGGATTTCGCAGCATCCTTTCCAGAAAGAACAGTTCCAGGCTGCGTTCATCTTCCGCCTTGTCGAGAAGTTCGAGTGACAGCTTCTCGATACGGACTCGAGCATTCGCGGGGGAGTTTTCTCGGCCAGCCCTGTCGTCGGGACGCTGGCAAGAAGCGGTGATCAGCAGCAGTGCCAGCAGACAACCAGAGGTCCTCATCCTTCTCCCTTCCCCACGGCCAGGTCCTGTTGCAGGGCCCATCCTATTTTCAACCAGCAGTGATCATGCCATGTCTCTGACCGAAGATGCCAGAGGCGCACAGCAGCAACTCGCCGCAGTTTCACTGCGACTTGTTGGTCTCTCCTTTTTGGCGCAGCAGTTGCTCGATCTCCTCGCCGGAATAGACGCTACCGGTACCGGATCCTGGACACTCCTCCACCACCTCCTGCCAGGTCTCGATGGATTCGAGATTTTGATGCCAGAAGGGATAGGTCTTGCATTGAGGAGGACGAACCGGATAGACGCTGCAGCCGCCATCCCAGAAGATGCACTCGAAGTTCGGTTTTTCGATCAAACTGCGCCGACGCCCCACCGTTCGAAGATATTTCTTCTCGAAGGCAGGAGGAGTCATCTGAAGGAATCCTGCCAGTTTGGCGATGTCCGCGGTGTTGACCCACACATAACCCTCGACCCTGCAGCACTTGCCGCACTGCGTGCACTCGAATGGCAGGCCGTCATGCCACCACTTATTCTTCATCTCGCTCCGTTCGTCGTGGCAAGGTAACAGGGAAGCCTCGGTGTGGGAATATCAGCGGTTCGCTAGCGTGCCCGTGGCAACGGTAGCATCTGCTGGTTACTATCCGTGCCGGAGGAAATCGATGGCTCTGAACGTTTTTGCCCTGCAACTCCAAGATCGAATCCTGCTGGCACTCTTGTTCTCACTCATCGTGCTACCTGGATGCGTCGAGAGGTCCCTTTCGATCCGAACCTCACCACCAGGGGCAAAAGTGTTCGTCGATGGCATCGATGTCGGTAAATCCCCCGTGACCATTCCCTTCGATCATTACGGTACGTGGGATGTAGTGGTCAGGATGGAAGAAAACGAGAAGCGGGGTGAACGATCCCTCGCTCCGCAAAGGCGTCAGGTTCACCTCTCGCCACCCTGGTACCAGCGATTTCCGATAGACTTCGTTTTCGATGTTCTGTGGCCAGGTAATATTCAGGTCTCCTTCGAAGAGTCCTTCGTGCTGGAACCGCAGGATCTCGATGCTCTATCGGAGCGATTTCGCGCCACAGCCAGGGAACACGGTATCGTCGGCCCGCTCGACGAACCTGCAGACACGCCCTGATGAGGTCGTGGTGACTACCGAAGAGATCACTGACCTCAACTTTGGGTCGCCAGACCGTAACCCTGATCAACTCGAGGGGTTGAGAGTGCTGGTGGTGGGTCTCGGTAGGCACGGTGGCGGCACCGAACTGGTGCGCTTCCTCGCTGATCGTGGAGCCGTTGTCTCCATCACGGATCCAGCCGATCACGACCAGTTGCAGTCCTCCATCGATCTGGTCGCTGACCTGCCGCTGCACAGGGTTCGTATTGGAGAGCCACACCAGCGTCAAGATCTGCTCGATTGCGACTGGGTGGTGGTCAATCCCGCCATCCCACCCGGCACTCCATTCCTCGAGCAAATCGCCGGGAGTCCAGTACTTGCAGTGACGGAACTGGGGTTGACCCTCTCCTGGTTGCCACGGCAGCACCTCGCAGCAGTCACCGGCACTCATGGAAAGAGCACCACCTGTCAGCTCGCTTGCGAGATGCTGCGCGCCTCCGGGCTCGGAGCCATCGCCGGTGGCAACCTGGGAGGAAGCTTGCTCTCTCGGATCGACGAGGATCCAGCCAGTGAGATGCGATTCATCGTCGAGGTCTCATCGTTCCAGGCCGAACGCCTCGATGCGGCAGCGGATCGCCCCTCCATCGTGGCCATCACCAACTTCTCTGACGACCACCTCGACTGGCATGGCAGCCGGAAGCAGTATCTGGATGCCAAGTTGAGGCTGCTGGAAAACCCGGGCAGAGGCGATGCCCTCGCCATCCTTCCCACCACCGGCGCGCTCGGTAGGGACTTTCACTGCGATTCTCGGAGCGTGATCCGATGCGGCCTGGACGGCTCCATCGGGGAATCCAGACCCGGACCCGGATCTCTACAGATCGTGGCTCCCGGTCGAGATGAACTGACGATACCGTTTTCTGCGCCGAGTCCGCTGGAAGGAGCCGCTGGACTCGAGAACTCGCTGCAAGCGGCGACCATCGCGGCCGCTCTGGGCGCCACCGAGGAAGGGATCTCGACGGCGATCGACAATTACGTCGGACTCCCGCATCGCTATCAGGAAGTGAGAGAACTGCAGGGAATACGCTACATCGATGACTCCAAGGCGACCACACCCGAGGCCGTTGCCAGCGCGATCGGTCGCAGCAAGAGCACACTTCACTGGCTCTGTGGTGGCCAGCCGAAGAGCGGGGAGATCGACATCCGGTGCCTGTTGGAGCCGCTCTCTGGCAGGATGTGCCACGCCTATTGTTTCGGTGAAATGGCTGACAACTGGCAGGCTGCACTCGGATCAGCGCCGCTGTCCCACCTCGAAGGCCATCGATCCCTCGCTGCTGCCCTCGAGGCCGCAGCCACCAAGGCCGCAGCAGGCGAGATGGTGCTACTGAGCCCTGGAGGCAGTTCATTCGACCACTATTCTTCTGCCGAGGAGCGGGGCCTGCAGTTCCAGCGGCTCGTTGCCGAGATGGAGCCATCGCTCCCACCCACTGCGGGAGATCGCTAGCGTCACGACCCGGTTCCTTTCCAATTTCAATAACTGGACGCTACTGGTCGCTCGGGGCAGGATGTCGGATCGTGACGACTGCCGAGAACACTGATGGAGGAACCGTGCCAAGGGCTCGCACCATATTCCTGTGCCTTGAATGCGGCACCTCCCACGAGCGTCACATGGGTCGATGCCCCGACTGCAACACCTTCAACTCCCTCAAGGAACACAAAATCGCTACCGAATCTTCTCGAACCAAATCTCGACCGGTCGAGGAACGATCCACCGCAGTTCTCATCGATCAGGTCGAGGCTTGCGAAGAGGATCGCATCGCGACCGGGCTCATCGAGGTGGATCGCGTCCTCGGTGGTGGCCTGGTGCCCGGCAGTGGCATGCTGATCTCGGGGGAGCCTGGCATCGGCAAATCAACCCTGCTGCTGCAGATCGCACAGTCGATCTCTCGCCAGGGGCAACGGTTTCTGTACATCACAGGAGAGGAATCTGCCGCACAGGTTCGCCTGCGCTCCGATCGGATCGGCGAGTCGGGAAAAGAACTGTGGTTACACTCCGAGTGCGATCTCGACTCCATCGAGCAACAGATCGGTGAAAATCATCCCGCAGTCGTCGGGATCGATAGCATTCAGACCGTCAGCTGGGACGAGATCCCCGCCGGCGCAGGTGGAGTGGTTCAGGTTCGCGAGGTGACTTCCCGCCTGTTGAACCTGGCGCGCAAGGTAGGATTTCCGCTGCTGATGGTCGGCCATGTCACCAAGGACGGATCCGTGGCAGGACCGAGAACCCTGGAGCACATGGTCGATGGCGTGCTGCAATTCGAGGGTGAGCGCGGTCACAACCTGCGGATTCTTCGAGCACTGAAAAACCGCTTCGGATCGACCGATGAGGTCGGAATTTTCGAGATGCGTTCAGATGGTCTGCGGCAGGTCGACAATCCATCCGGATTGTTGCTCTCTCATCGTCACAGCGCATCACCGGGGTCAGCGACCGCAGCTGTACTCGAGGGAACAAGGCCGCTGCTGGTCGAGATACAGGCCCTGGTCACACCGGCTGCACATGGGACCCCGGCTCGAAAGCCCTCGGGCATCGAGGCGGGGAGGCTCTCGATGCTCGCTGCTGTGCTCGAAAAACGGCTCGGGATCCCTCTCGGTGGCTGTGACATTCACGCCAACGCCGTCGGTGGAGTGAAACTGAAGGGAACCGCGGGTGATCTGGCGCTCGCCGCTGCGATGCTCTCCTCGTTTCATGACCGTTCCCTGCCCAGAGATGTCATCTTCGCAGGTGAAGTCGGCTTGCTCGGCGAGGTGCGACCCGTGCCTGGTACCCGACAACGACTGGAAGAAGCGAGCAGGCTCGGTTTTCACTCGGCCTGCGTGGCACCGGGTAGTCTCGATGGACCTGGCCCTGATGGGATGCGGATCCACGAAACGGCCGAACTGGCCACGCTGGCGAGCAGGTTTGTTGAATGATTCGGTCTCCACTGATCCGTTCAGGACTCGATCCTGGACAACCGCGAGGACGCCGACTCTGGACGATTCTCGGCATTCTCACCCTTGTATTCGTCATCCTGGGCTCAACATTATCCATCTTCCCACACCCGGATAGCACAACCCTGAACTCACCGCGAGTTGCTGAGCAGGACCAGAACTCCAGTGGTGTTTCTTCAACTCCACAACGGATCGAATTGGCTGAAACCCTGTCCTTTGACACCTGGATGCTACTGATAGTTCATTCCGTCTTTGGCTTGGAGCCCCCCCCCAGGGAACAGAACACCTTTGGCTGGTGGCTATTCCAGATTCGCAAGATATCTAAATACACGACCGACCTGGCCAGAGGAGAAGTTGTGCTCGGGATCATGTTGCTGGCCAGCTTGATGGCTCGGTTTGCAGGATTCTCCAATATCGCCAAGATGAAAATCCATGCAGGATTCCTCGGAATGCTCGTCGCTGGTTTTGTCACCTGGGTGATCAAGATCGGAACAGGCCGAGTTCGACCCAACGGCCTGTTTTATCAAGGAAATATCAACTGGGATCCATTGTCGCTTGAGAACCTTCACCACAGCTTCCCATCTGGACATGCGACTGCAGCGGGAGCGTTGATGATGGTACTCATCATCGGATTCCCACGCTTTCGCTTCGTCTGGGTCGGCTTCGCCTTGTGGATCTGCGTCACCAGAGTTCTCACAGGCAACCATTGGCCCACGGATACCGTGATGGGGCTCTATCTCGGCTCCTTCTGCGTCGCACTGGTCACTTCCTGGATCCAGACTCGATCCACTGACCGGAGTCAGGAGCCCGAGTTGTACCAGAGTTCCAGGGAAACCGTCTTGCCCGTGGAATAGTTGAGGGTTCCCGCATCTCCATTGCTCCACATCCTCTCACAACCCGATTCAGCGGCCTCAAGTCCAGATCGTTCTCGTTTCTGACGAGTGATCAATAGCCAGGTAGGATCCTTGGATTGTGCCCATTGCGAGACCCCCCCCGGATACTCATCGATCAGCGGAGGAACAGTACGCTGTGATGGGAGAGGATCGCGATCCAGCGCAAACACCAGAGAAGGTTCGTGGTATCCATCGACCACGATGGGCGCGTCTGGTGCAACACTGCTGTCGATGACCCTCGCAATTTGAGGACCCAGTTGCCAACCGCTCTGCAGTTGGCCTAGCCCGGTGAGCATCGCCAGCAGACAGAATCCGGTGGCGGCGGCCAAAAAACCTGGACCTTTCCATCCTACAAATGACACCCCTGGCTTCAGATTCACGGTCAACACTGCTGTTGTGATGAGTCCCGCAGCAACGCAAATCATCACCGTTCGGCTACCACTGTAGGTCATCAGAACAACAACAAATGCGATCGCCATGACAACCAACATCAATGCTGCGAGCCAACGCCCCAGTTTCCCGGCAACCCCGCCAAGGAGATTTTCATCCACCTCACCTCTCTCGGCCCGGGTCCAGCACAGTGCCACCGTCACCGCGATTCCAGGGAAAGATGCCAGGATGTAGTGGGGCAGTTTTGTTGCGACCAGGGTCATCAGCAACAAGGTCGGTAGTATCAACGAGGCCAGAAGTACGCCGGTACCATCGCCTCCGAACAGCTGGCGTCTCCTTGCCACTACCGGCACCAGTAGCGCAGAGATGGGCGCAGCTCCCAGCAGCAATACCGGCAAGTAGAAGGGCAATCCGAGGATCCAGCCGGACCAGCCCGAGCCGCCGTGACTCTCGAGCGCCGATGTGCTGCGCTCGATGAGGTGGCGCCCGATGCCGATGCGTGCAAGTTCACCACCCGTCGCCTCATTGGCGGGAATCGCCCAGCAAAGGAAGATCGAGATCGAGACCAGCAGGGCGATGGCCACCACACCCCACCATCTGCGCCCGAGATCCAGCTTCCCTCTGCCAGCAATGGACGCCGATGCGCAAGCCAGCAGGAAGATACATGGACCCACTGGTCCCTTCGCTAGCATTGCCCATGAAAGAGCGAGGCAGAGCAGCGGCAGGTGCAGCCTCCGAATACCGTGAAGGGCGCGATCGACGAGAATCGCCATCGATACGGTTATTCCTGCCAGCATTGTTGCATCCGCCGTGGCCGCACTGCCGAGCAACATCGGCAATGGCATCAACGCTCCCACTGCAGCAGCCCTCAACCCGACGTCTTCACCTCCGAGAGTTTTTCCGATGTGAAAGGTGGCCAGTGCCGTGATGAGCGTCGCCAGGATCGATGGGATTCGTACCGCCAGGTCGGTAGCTCCGAGGGCACCGATCCACGGCATCATCAGCCAGTAAACCAGCGGCGGCTTGTCTGGACGCAGTTGACCATCGAAGCGTGGCACCATCACATCTCCGGTGCGAACCATCTCGACCGCTGCACGTGCGAAGCGGGGTTCATCTCGATCCCAGAGCATCGTCACCGAAGCGCTGTAGAACCCCATCAGGGCCAGGCAGACCAGCAGCAAGACCAGTTTGATCCGGACCGGTTTCATCTTCTGGGCCCCCTCCGAGATCACTGCTCCAGGGCAGATCGAACCAGGTCCCAGTCGATCTCGGGTGGCAGTAGATCACCGGGAAGGACGGTTTTCATCTGTTCGCGGATCGATTCAGCCCGCCCACCAGGATCCGGGTGAGAAGAGAACCAGACAGGAACCGAAACCCCCTCCCCGGACACTTCCAGTCTCTCGAAGAAGGTCGCGAGACCATCTGGATTCCAACCAGCCGCCTGCATCATCTGGAGTCCCTCGGTATCCGCTTCCGCTTCCAGATCGCGGCTGTAACCTTGCCGGATCAGTATCTCTAGACCACCGCCGAGAGCAGCCATCCCGGTGACATCGCCAAGCATCGCCTGAACCGCCACTGCCAGCGACAGGGATTGCAGCAGCTGGCGCAGTCCATGGCGTTTCGTTGCATGGGCCATCTCGTGAGCCAGAACTCCGGCCACTTCATCCGCACTCTCTGCTGCGGTGAGAAGGCCTGTGAATACAGTGATGTACCCCCCCGGCAGGCAATAGGCATTGACCGTTTCACTCTCGACGATCACCATCTCCGGTTCGATTCCATCCAGGCTCAGGTGTGGAATCAGAGATTCGAGAATCTGGTCCATGGCAGAGTTGACCGTCTCATCCGTGTTGAGCTGCTCCCCTTCCAGCATCGATCGGTGCGCTGCCTTGCCAAGTTCCTGGTCGAAGGAAATGGGTAGGCTGTGAACCATCCATCCTGCCGCTGCGATGATCCCGTAATAAAGAGCCATTCCGAGAATCGTTACGCTGATGATGGAGACCGCAATCACCTTCGGGAAGGTCCACTGACGCTTGCGCAACTTCGCAGCCGCCTGATCGAGCTGGTCGACCAGATCTGCAGGTGAGTTTGCCCGGACGACCGCGAAGACCTCGGGATCACGAATCGAAAAGGCGAGGTCTGAATGTCGATCCTGGATGCTGATGCAAGTCCCCAGGACAATGGCACGAGCCTGAAGCAGGTCTAGCGAAGCGCTCTGGCCATCGCGGCCCCTCAATTTAGCCCGTCCGCCCTCGATCCACAGCATTGCGGGGGAGCTGACGCTGAAGCCCTCGCCGTGCCCGGTGACAGGTAGACCCCCGGTTGTGTCAACCATGGCGCGGCAGATCGCACCCAGGACTTGCTCGAAGTGTCGGCTCGGCACTGAACCCGGCTGGAGCCTCGATTCGTTCCACAGCCACCGCGGCGACCTTGAACTCCGGAGTCTCGGTGATCGGATCCACATCTGGATTGGTGATGTTGTTGGTCAACGTCTCCTCGGGGAACGCAAAGCTCATGAACACCGTTCCTACCGGTGAGGTCCGGGTGATGGCGATGCGGGTCGTCACATCGCCTCTGCGCGAACTGATCCGTGCCCAGTCCCCATCCTCGAAGCCCAGTTTCTCGGCATCCCGGGGATGGATCTCGAGCCACTCGTTGGGAACCAGGATCCGGAAACCTTCTGAACGGCCCGTCATGGTGTTGGTGTGGTAGGTCGGCAATCGTCGTCCCGTGGTCAGATAGAACGGGTATTCATCATCGGGATTCTCTGAGGGAGGGACATAGTCAAGCAATTGTAACTTGCCCTTGCCGTTGAGGAATACGCCTTCATGGAGCACGGGGGTACCCGGATGATCGTGATCGGGAACCGGCCAGTGCAACTCACCGCTGTCGATGCGATCGTAATCGAGGCCGGCGTAGATCGGAGAAACGGAAGCGAGTTCATCGAAGACCTCGCTGCTACTGTCGTACTCGAAGTGAACTCCGCTCTCCATCCGCTTGGCAACCTCGGCGATGATCCACCAGTCAGGCTTCGCTTCGCCCGGGGGATCCGACGCCTTTCGTATCCTCTGAATCCTGCGATCAGAGTTGGTGAAAAAACCATCCACCTCGGTGAAGGCGGCCGCAGGAAAGACCACATGTGCCTTCTGGGCGGTGTCAGTGAGGAACATGTCCTGCACGACCAAGAAATCGAGGGATTCGAGCGCCTTGGTGGTGTGCTTGACATCCGGGTCGGTCACCAGGGTGTTCTCGCCACAGATCCACATCGCCTTGAGGCGTCCATCTACGGCGTGATCGAGTGCCGTGATCTTGGTGATCCCCTTGTCGGGATCGAGCGGGACCCCCCACACCTTCTCGAACTTCTCCCGGTTCTCGGCCGAGGTGACATCCTGGAATCCGGGGTAGTTGTTGGGCAGGGCTCCGGCGTCCCCGGCACCCTGGATGTTGTTCTGCCCACGAAGAGGATTGACTCCCGCGCTCCGTTTGCCGAGGTTTCCGGTGATGAGCGCCAGGTTGCACAAACTCTGCACGTTACTGACGCCACAGATGTGTTCGGTGATTCCCAGGGTGTAGTAGATGCCCGCGCGCTCGGCCGAACCGTATTCGATGGCACATTCACGGATCAGATCTTTCGGAACTCCCGAGATCTCCTCGGCATATTCGAGCGTGAAGGACTCGAGATGTTTCTTCAGTTCCTCGAAACCCTCGGTGCGCTGCTCGACATACTCCTTGTCGTGCAGATCTTCATCGATGATCACCTTCGCCATCGCATTGAAGAGCGCCACATCAGACCCGAGCTGGATCTGAAGATGTCCATCAGCAAGTTCAGCCAGAGGGATCTTCCTGGGATCGACCACGAACAGCTTCGCACCCTTGCGAACCGCCTTCTTCACTCGTAATGCGATGATCGGATGGCACTCCGTCATGTTGGTGCCGACACAGAGCATCATCGGGCAGTCCTCGATCTCGGGGATCGAGTTCGACATCGCTCCGCGTCCTATCGAAGCCGCCAGACCGGCGACCGTCGGGCTGTGTCAGGCACGCGAACAATTATCAACCTGATTCGAGTTCATCACCGCCCGTGTGAACTTCTGCAACATGTAGGCACCCTCACCGGGAGCCCGGCCACTGGCGATGGCATAAAATGCTTTCGGACCATGCTCGGCACGAATGCTCTTGAATCGCTGCGCGGTGTAATCGAGCGCCTCATCCCATGAGACCGGCGTCAGCTGACCTTCCTTGCGCACGAGAGGCATGGTCAAACGATCGTCCGAGTTGACGAAGTCAAAACCGAACTGTCCCTTCACACACAAGGCACCCTCATTCACCGGCCCGTCGAGAACAGGTGTGACACCGATCATCTTTCCATCTCGAGCATGTAGGTTGATGGAACAACCGGTGCCACAGTAGGGACAGATGCTGCGAGTCTCCTCGACCTTTCCGGGAATGGACCCCTGACCAACCATCTTCTTGTCGGCGAGCGCGCCGGTGGGACAGGTGTAGATGCACTGGCCGCAGAGGGTGCATTCGCTGCCCATCAGAGGACCACCGAAAGCAGTAGCAATCCCCTTGTTCCAGCCTCGCCCGGTCATGGTGATGGCGTAATCCCCCTCCACCTCGGCGCAGATCCGCACACAGCGGAAACAGGAGATGCAGCGGTCATAGTCTCGCAGTAGAAACGGATTCGAGTCCTCTTTGGATGCATTACTGATGGCACCGAGGAAACGTTCGCGTCCGACGTCGAACTGCTCGGCAAGTTCGTGAACCTCACAGGTGCCGATATCACGGCAGCGCGGACATTCGTCGCCCGGATTTTCGGAGAGCACCATCTCGACGAGGGTGCCCTGCATCTTCCGCAGCTTGTCGCTGCCGGTACGAACCACCATCCCTTCCTCGGCCTCGAGGGTGCAGGAGGATGCGGGAATTCGACGCCCTTCCACCTCGACGACACAGAGTCGGCAGGATCCGTACGGATCGAGGCGCTCGTCCCAGCACAGGGTAGGAACGAATGTGCCCTCCCTTCGAGCCACCTCCAGAACGGTCTCTCCCTCGGTGAAAGAAACCTCCTGCCCATCGAGTTGCATCTTCATATTGTCAGTCACTCTGCATCCCTCTCACCCTGGCGCTCGGGTCTGCGCCCCTCGATGTAATCCTGCAATACATCTGGCCAGTACTTCTTCATCGTTTTCGTGATGAAGGGTGCTGCCAAACCAAGGCCGCACGCGCTCGTCTCACCCAGAACCTCCTCCAGGTCCGCCAACTCCTCGAGAGGATGGCTCCGGATCATCGGATTGCCAGCCGAGTGATCGATCAGTTCGTCGAGAAGTTCGGTGACTCGCACGGTTCCTATTCGGCATGGAAAGCACTTTCCACAGGACTCCTGTGCAAGGAAATGCATGCTCTCTCGCGCAGCCTGAATCATGCAACGGGACTCGTCATGAACTATGATTCCGCCAGCTCCCAGCATCGCCCCCAGATCAGTCAGAGAGGCGGGATCGAGTGCCACATCGAGATCCGCCGCACCCACGAATCCACCGCTGATTCCCGCCATCGTGACACCCTGGATGGCTTTTCCATCTGGCGTGCCACCAGCGTGAGTGTCCAGGAGCTCTCGTAACGAGGTTCCGACCGGAACCTCGTAGTTTCCGGGGCGGGTGATGTCGCCGGAAACACTGAAGACACGGGTCCCGGCATTTTCCCCCAGCCCCAGGTCCCTGAACCAGGCCGCGCCCTTTTCGAGGATGGCGGGCACAGCACAGAAGGTCTCTACATTGTTGACCACGGTCGGCAAATCGAACAGTCCATGAGTGGTGGGAAAGGGAGGCTTCTCTCTCGGGAAAGGGTGCTTTCCCTCCAGCGAGTTGAGCAGAGAAGTTTCCTCACCACAGATGTAGGCGCCAGCGCCCCGTCGAATCAGGATGTGAAACGGTATTCCGGTACCACAGGCATCATCTCCGAGCATTCCTGCCCGGGTTGCTTCATCGATGGCGATTTGCAGTGATTCGAGGATCTCGGGGTATTCCCAGCGAAGATAAACGATGCCGATCTCGGCTCCGGTAACGAGGCCTGCACAGGCCATCCCCTCCAGCATCGCATGAGGGCTGTGGGCCATCAGAACTCGGTCCTTGAAGCATCCGACCTCACTCTCATCTGCATTGCAGATGATGTATTTCGGTCCGCGGCTTTCGTTCTTCACAGCTTCCCACTTCACACCTGTAGGAAAACCCGCTCCACCGCGACCGGTCAATCCGCTCTCCTTCAACTCTTCAATCACCTTGTCCGGATCGCTGGCCGCCAGAGCAGGGCTGCTCCACGCACCATGAACCATCGCGCCCTTCAGAGAACCGATGCCATCACGAATGTGACGGAAGAGACACTCTTCTAGACCCGTCTCCGGTGGTAGAGGCATATCGGCCTCGGTGGCAGAGGCCACCGCTCCCGATTGCGCCGAGTGAAAGAACTTCTCTCCTATGAGAATGGGGACCGGCACATCACAACGCCCCGGGCAAGAGATCTTCTCAACCTTACCCGAATGAGCGATGCCGAAATCTGCAGTGGCCGCTTGTGCAGAAATCGTCTCCAGATCATGGAGACAGCAGGTCGAATTCTCGCAAATCATGATGTCTGGCACGGGCTTCGGTTCGAGCCGGAAGAAGTGGTAAAAAGTAACCGTTCCATATAGTTCACTGATGGGAATCTGGAATCGCTGCGCCACCTGCTTGAGCGAATCTTCAGGAAGATATCCATGGTGATCCTGGATGGCATGGAGCACCCCCAGGAAGGGAGCCGGCTCCTCCATCCAGCGATCGAGAATCTCCGTAGTCGCCGGATCCTGGATCTCGATTTCCGACTTCATATCGCTCCACTCTCAAGAATGAGCCTCTGGATTTCCTCTACACAGGACCCTGGACCCTCACCAAGGTATCGAGAACAAGGAAGTTCAACAAGACAAGGCCCCCGGGAGACTTTATATGCCTACCTGGGCGATCTTGATGTTGCATCGGGGGTTTCATACTTTCTCATTACCCTGCGGGAGATATCGTACTGGATCCTCGAACAAGCCAGGAACTGTATGCCTTCGATTTCTCACAATCAGCACCGGTTTGATGGAGTTCGGCTACATCTGGTCACGGATATCAGTGCCGACTGGATTCCTGCAATGTGGCAAGAGTGTGTCACTGGAAGCACTGACCGAACCTCGCGCTGGAAACTACCTGACGAGTTTGACATCACCGTATTCGTGAAAGTCTATCGCCGCAGACCCTCCCACGGATTTCTCCGCAGACTGCTGCCAGGTCGCGCCCTGCACGAAGGACGGGGCTACGTCGAATTTTCAAACAGGGGCATCCACACCGTCCCGCTGATTGCCTGGGGCGAAGAGCGGCACTGGGGACTATTGGAAAGAGGGGTTGTTGTGACCCGGGCAATCGAGGCAAACACGGTAGAAGAAGAATTCTCTAACGGTGAAGATACTGAACTGCTGTTTGCGACTGCTGAACAACTGGCCCGGATTCATGTGGCGGGCCTGGCTCACGGTGATCCCCTGGTGCGAAATTTCCTGGCAACCCAACCCACCCCTACACCCTTCGATCTGCCCTCATGGAGCCGACTGTCACGATCGAGCCAGTTCAAGGACCTGATACGCTTCCTCGGATCGGTTGCTGGATTGACCGACTGCCTCGAATTAAATCGAAATCTACTGGCCAGATACGCGGTTCGGATGAAACATCTGCCCGGGTCTGTTGATGACTTGCTAGACGGCGCACAGAAATACGCCCTGGAAAAGAAACTGACATGATCGAATTGAAAGTCATTGGAGGTTCTAGATCTCACGACACTCTGCGACGAGTACTCTCGCAGCGGTCTCCAGGAAAGATACTCGACTGCCCAGCAGGAACCGGGGTTCTCTCGCAGTTTCTCAAAGACCTGGGCTGGGAAGTTCACTGCGCGGATATCGATTCCGGCAATTTCGAGGCGGAGGGCTTCCCTTTCGAAGAAGTAAACCTGAACCAGTCCTTACCCCACAAAGATGAGAGTTATGATGCCGTTTTGTGTGCCAACGGCCTGCATCGGTTGTATCACCCGGGAGGTGCTATTGCAGAATTTTACCGAGTGCTTCGCCCTGGTGGTTCACTATTTGTGAACATCAATAACTACGCTTCCATCCAGAAGAGGCTGCGTTTTCTCTTCTACGGATCCATCACCAACACCATCAACGAGAGTACTTTCAAGCAAACCTCCACTGATCCGCAAGCAAACGTCCGCCATCACCTGTTCTATCCTCAACTGGCAAACCATCTAGAAGCGGCCGGCTTCCGAATCGCTGAGGTAAAAGCCGCCAGTGTAAAGCCGTTGCACCGACTACTGTGGCCCTTTGCACTGTTGATCCAGATCGCTGCCTTGCTGGTGAGCCCCGCCAGCCGGAAACGGAATCGGATTGGTTCCGCTAACTCCTCCGGGATCCTTCCTGGAGGCAAGTATCTCTACGTCGAGGCGGTAAAGCCTTCCTCTTGATGCCACTGAGGAATAAAAAAAGTCCCGCTGCTTTCACAGCGGGACCCACGTTAAAATTGGATACCCAGGTTCCCTTCAGCGAATGGAGAGGCCGTCGATATCTTCGCTGACATCGATTCCCAGGGCACTCATGTCGAAAATCAACTCTGCGAATCCTGATGTAGTACTGCCAAAACTTCCAGTGAACCTGGAGACATCCTCATCGGCGCCTGACGATCCGGAGCCGGAGTATGTGCCCTGGGTCGAGAAGAGCAGTGTTCCGTCATAGTCGAGACTGATGGCATTGAGATCTTCACCACCGCTGTTGGAAAATCCGACATCACTGCCGTCGAAGAAGGTCGTCCAGCTTCCTCCACTGGCAGAGCCGATGGAGGTGGGAGTGAACAGCATCACATCTTCATCTCGATTGGTCGGCCCACCGCCGCGAGCCGTGCCCAGCGTGGACATCAATAGCGTGCCATCATCGAGGTAGCATACTCCATCGATATCCTCGCCGTTGGTCGTGAGTGCACAGTCCGACCCGTCGAGGTAGAAGGACCAGGTACCCGCACTGCTGGAACCGGTTGCGGAGGGTGTGAACAGCACCAGGTCGCTGTCTTCCACCGTCGTCCCGGAAGGCCCGCCTGTCAGTCCCGACAGAGAGAAACTGCCGGAGTTGAAGGAGACCAATACGCTGCCGTCTGCAAGCACGCTGAGCGCATTGATATCCGTACTTCCGATCCCCACATCGCTGCCGTCGAGATACCAGGCCCAGGAATCGGTTGCCGGATCATAGGTCACGATATCCTCATCCCTGACGCTACCGAGTCCGGGAACCGAGGTCGTCGAGAGGAACGAGATGTAGTACAGCGTTGTTGAAGGAGGAGGCGGAGGTGGTGGCGGGTCCATCACCACGATGCACGAACCACAGGTCACCGTATCGGAGCCGCCGGGACCGGTCACCGTCAAGGATACGCTGTAGGTGCCCGCAACGGTGTAGGTGTGCGACGGATTCTGTGCCGTCGATCCACCGCCGTCGCCGAAGTCCCACGAATAGGATGTGATGTCGCCGAACGACATGTTCATGAACGAAACCGTGACTGGCGCCTCGCCACCGGAACTGTCGGGCGAGAAGTCCGCCAGCGGAGGCGGCGGAACAGGGTCGGTCACGACGATGCATGATCCGCAGATTGCCGTATCGGAACCGCCGGGACCGGTCACCGTCAAGGATACGCTGTAGGTACCCGCAGCGGTGTAGGTGTGCGACGGATTCTGTGCCGTCGATCCGCCGCCGTCGCCGAAGTCCCACGAATAGGATGTGATGTCCCCGAACGACATGTTCATGAACGAAACCGTGACTGGCGCCTCACCACCGGGACTGTCGGGCGAGAAGTCCGCCATCGGAGGCGGAGGAGGAGGATCGGTCACCGTGATGCACGATCCACAGGTCGCCGTATCGGAGCCGCCGGGACCGGTCACCGTCAGGGTGACGCTGTAGGTGCCCGCAGCGGTGTAG